>Ga0255342_1005199_pt1 | contig 12698 bp, 8 predicted proteins | sample wastewater_treat_3_FD_192416 | JGI IMG/M metagenome (GOLD analysis project Ga0255342, IMG submission 192416) | Wastewater microbial communities from Lulu Island WWTP, Vancouver, Canada - plant14 | ecosystem: Engineered > WWTP > Wastewater > Unclassified | place: Canada: Vancouver, British...
GGAAGAAAAAAACAAAATAAATTCCGTCTAATTTGCACTGTCCTATCAAAAAGCTAAATTATTTCCTATTTCAATTCTATCGTTACCGTATCTGCTTGGTCTGTCTTTTTACACTTGTTGCCAACGTCCGGCGGTATAGTTAGTTGCCGATTTCGAAGCACTTCCCTGTCAAGTTACAACTACTTTTGATACGAGCTGTGCCGCTCGAATACCCACTGCACCGGCAATTAACTATACCGCGTGTTGGCAACTGGTGTTCATTCATATCCGTCTGTTATTCATTTATTTAGCTTTTATATTCTTGTCATTGTCAAACTGCACCAACCTATCCACGAAGCACAAATTTATTTTGTTTTTTTGAGCGTGGGCAATCCTAAAACCGTCCTGAAAGGCGGTTACTCGGGCTGGAGAGTCGGAAGCTCTTTTGCAAGCCTTTGGTTTAAGCGTTGGCTTGTGTGGGCTTGCAAATGTGCTTACGACTGTGGGTTGGCTATATGTTTCTAATAATCCCATTCACCATGACTTACTGGTAGTTTATTCAGTTCTTCCTTAAAAAATTTCCATTGAGGAATATATTTATCCATCAAAGCCATAAATCTTTCGTTGTGATGCCTCTCAATAAAGTGAATCATTTCGTGAACGATGATGTATTCCAAACAATGAATCGGTTTTTTTCCTAATTCCAGATTTATCCAAATTCGTTTTTTTTCAATATTGCAAGTTCCCCATTTGGTTTTCATTTGTTTTACTTGCCATTCGGAAACTTGCACACCAATTTTCTGTTCCCACTTTTGAATGATTTCTGGAATAAGCTTTTTTAACTCTGCACGATACCATTCATTGATAGCAATTTGCTTTTGTTCAATGGTACTGTTTGGTCTGATAAATAAATCAATATACGTTTTTGTTTTTATCTCAACTTTGACGGAAGCTTTATGTTCTGTTATTCTCAGTAAATAACGTTTGCCTTGAAAATAATGACTTTCGCGTTGTATAAATTCTCTGGGCGATTGTCTGTCCTGTGCTTTAAAATGTCTTTGCTGTTTACGAATCCACGCAATTTTTGAAATAGCAAAAAGTCGTACAGCTTCATCGTTTACATTTAAAGGAGTTGCAATACGAACCCTGCCAGTTGGCGGATAAACAGCCAAATGCATATTCTTGATGTCTTTTCGAACTACATCAATGGATAAATTTGAAGTAATATGTAAAACTTTTACTTCTTCCATGTTATTTATATTCCCGTTGTTGTTTAATAACCTCAAAAATGGGGTCTAAAACTTTTACTTTGTTGTAATCTTCTAAAACAGGCTTTACAACTTTATTTTTAAGATGTCTTTCTTTGGCAAAATTACCCTCCCAATTATCGTATTTGCCATAAGTTACTGCACTATCCAAAGCAACAGTTAAAGGTTCGTCCTTTTCTAAATTATCATACAAAGCCCTTTTTGCCTGAGTGTTTATACTTGATGGATATTCGCTACTCGTTTCAGGTTTTTTAATTTTTACAGCCAGCTCAATAATTTTCTTTAAATATTCTTCATAGCGTTCTGCTTCTTCATTACGCATTTTTATCAGTTCATCGAGCAGGACACTCATCTTCTCATAATAAATTGGGTTGGTTGGACTTTCTTCAATAATCACTTTTCGCATATTATTCTCGATGGTTTCTGCCATTGCATCCTTATTCTTCCTAATATTCTCAGGGATTTTATCCAATGCTTCTTCACCATCTTTTACAAGCAGTTCCACCAGACTAAAATCATCAAATGCTGATATCTTTTGGCTTTCCTCTGCACCAATGTAACTATCAATTAAATGGCGCATGGCTGGTTCGTATTGTTTCAAATCAACATAATCGCCACTTGCCAATTGTATTTCTTTGCGGACATTCTCGTAATGCTTGATTTCCGTTTTTATCTTCTCAATCTCATTTGGTTTATAACCTGCTTCTTCTAATTCGTCTGCAATATTTGCGTAGGCTCGTATCACAGAAATTACTGCTTTGTAAAGTGCATGTCTGCGAGGTTCAGTATCTTTTAAGTCGGCTTCAATTTGAGGGTTACCACAGAAATACTGAATGTATTCTTTTGTGCCTTTTGGTGGAACAACTGGCTCGCATAATGCCCGAATTGTTTCAAGTGCATCGTCTAATCGTTCTTTTCCTTTGTTCAAACGGTCGGATAGCAAACCTTCCACATCTTCTTTGTCGTAATCTTCAAAGGCTTTTGAGGTAAAGTCATTATATGCTGTTTCGAGGCTTCCGAAAAGGTCTTTGTAGTCAATGATGTAACCGTATTCCTTATCATCACCATCTAAACGGTTTACACGACAAATTGCCTGAAATAAACCATGGTCTCGCATACTTTTGTCGATATACAAATAGGTTGCACTTGGAGCATCAAAACCTGTTAGCAGTTTATCTACAACAATCAGGATCTTCATTTGTGCGGGTTCGTCAACGAAGCGTTTTTTTACTTCATCTTCAAAATCTTCGGGTGATTTACCATTGAGCATCTTTTGGTAAATCTCGTATTGCATGATTTTCTCGGTGTAGTTTTCGCCTTCACCTTTTATATCTGCATATGTTGGGGCAAACGATGTTACAATGGCACAACGGGTAAAGCCCGATTCCTGAAACAATTGGTAATAACGACAAGCATTGTAAATACTGTCCGAAACTAAAAGTGCATTTCCCCTGCCATTTTGTAAACGCTCACGGGTTTCCATATCGAGCAGAATATCGGCAACAATCTTTTGTAAACGCCCAACTGAGCTGAATACCTTTTTCAGGGTTCCCCATTTTTGTTTTAGTTCTATTTTTGCAAAGTCGGTTAGGCCTTTGGTTTTTGTTTCAAACCATGTATCAATTTTATCCAGCGAGCTGATTTTCTGTTCAATATCTCGGGCTTCGTAACGTAAATCAAGAACAACACCGTCCTTAACCGCTTCATCGAATTTGTATGTATGAATGTATTTGCCAAAAACCTCAATGCTTTTTCGTTTATCCTTTTTCATTAAAGGCGTGCCTGTAAAACCGGTGAAAATAGCTCTCTCACCCAATAACTGTTTCATAGCTTTATGAAGGTCGCCACTTTGGGAACGGTGACACTCATCTACAAACACATAAAAATCACCTTTTGGTGAAAAATCCTTTGGCAGACTGTTTTTCAGTTCGGTGAGGTAACTATCGTAGTCGGCTTCTTCTTTGTTGCCGAATTTATGGATGAGTGAACATAAAAGCCATGGTTCTGTGTCGTTGAGTTTATCGATGAGAATTGCACCACCGCTTTTGCCGTTTCGGGGTTTGCATCGGTAAATATCTTCGCTTACACCTTTGTAAACTTTCTCAATCTGTTTGTCGAGTTCGTCACGGTCGGTTACAATTAAAACACGGGCATTGGGGTTGTATTCTTTAATCCATTTGGTAAGCCAAACCATGGTTAAACTTTTTCCGCTTCCCTGCGTGTGCCAGATAATACCGCCCTCTTTGTTGCGAAGGCTTTCCTGAGCAGCTTTAATTCCGAAATACTGGTTTGGTCGGCAAAATTTCTTTTGTCCCCGGTCGAAGACCACAAAATCGTGGATAATTTCAATCAAACGCTCTTTGTTGAGCATTTCAATGATGTTTTTATCCAAGAGGTTTTCGGCTTTTGCTGCCTGTTCCCGAATGGGTTTTGTGAGTTCGAGTAAATACGAATCGTTTGGATTGAACTCTTCGCTAACTTCTTTCCATTTTTGATAATACTTTTCTGATGTGTCGATACCTGCATAACGCAAACCTTCCACATCCTGACCAGCCATAACCAATTGAATGGTGGTGAAAAACGGCTTGATGAAAATATGCTTTTGGTTGTCGTTGCTTTGGCGGATCCCTTCGGAAACTGAAACCGTACTGCGTTTCAGCTCCAACGCACCTAAGGCAATTCCATTTATATAAATAACAATGTCGGGGCGTTTATTATGAACGCCTTTTATGGTAACTTCTTCGGCAATAGCAAAGTCGTTTTCGAGCGGATTTTTCCAGTCAATCAGGTAAACGGTTTCCTTGTTTTCGCCCGCTTCCTCTTTTACTTTTATGCCATAACGAAGCAGTGAATAAACTTCTTTATTTGCCTGATAAAGGTCGTCGTGGGTGTTTATATTAACTGCTTTGTAAAACTCGTAAAGGGCTTTATTGATTTGGTTTTTAGTATATCCCTTTTTTGTAAGAAAAGCAGTAAGCAAAATTTCATCCACATTGCTGTTGTTTTCTTCTTTTTCAAGGTTTCCCAAATAGCGGTATTTCAGTTCGTTTTGAAACAGTTTAACCACTCGGTTTTGGGCTATTCGTTCTATGTCGCCGACTTTGCTCATAATGGTAATCCTAAATAGTCATTAATCACTTTAATCATTTCCTTTTGGTGTTCAGCAGCTTTATTATCACTCCAATTGTCATTACTATAAATTAAATCCATTTTTAGTGAATCTAATTTTACCCGATTGTTATTTACAAAACGTTGTCGTTTTTCATTAAATGGTAAATTACTATACTCAGAATTTATACTTCTGGAAACCAAAGACAGATTCCCAAAATTATTAAGCATATCTTCCGAAACTGTATTGGTGTCAGTATCTTTTTGAGTTTGAGGGGATATATGTTCGACAGAATTTTTAGCAGTCATTTTAAAGTTTTTCCATCTTTCATCTCTAGAAGCAGACAACTTTTCCCAAAGAATATACTCAAGTTTATAAAACCAGTAATGCGGAAATGCTGTACCCAAAGGTTCTTTGAGTATTGATGTGTCTAATACGGTTTTATAATCTTCATTTTCTAAAAACTTTCTTGTCCTTACCGTTAAGGATTCTTGCTCAGTAGAGCATAATAAGTAATTGTCAATACGTTTTAAATACTCAAATCCATTTTGCCCGTTGTGTTTTAATAGATAATTCAAATAAGGAGTAAGCCAGTAATGGGTTGTAATTTGTTGTGAATGGTACAACATACTTTGAAGCAGGGCTTCGGCCTCATTTGAGGTTGGTTGACGTCGCCTTAAATAAAAATTATTCCGGCTTTCGTATTTCTCTAATTTACATATCAAATGAGATTCGCTATCTTCCTGACGAACCCACTTAATTACATGTTTATCAAAATAATACCGCACCCTCCAAAGAAGTTCAATAAACCTCTTAATTTCATCTGGCTCTCTGTTTGAATTAAAAAAGTTATTAGAGAAAATAGTCAATAATTCCTTATCGAGAATTTTTGGGATGTCGTTTTCTTTTTTTTCGGCAAGAAAAATGCGTAAAGTATGTTGGAGCAACATAGGGAACGTAATTATACTTCTAATGTCATCAGCTTCGTATTCGGCTGACTCAGAACTGTCTTTTAATTCAAAGGTTTCGGTAGAATTTAAAATATTTGAAAGACTTAATGGTATAAAGTCATCATTTTGCGATGTAGTAATTGCATTCAGTAATATTAATGGGTCTGAAAGCTCTTCTATACCTGATTTTGCACTATCGTTATCAAATAGATCTTGTATTCTTAGCTTTGCAATGTCTCTAATATTCTTTTCAACATAGCTTTCCATATAAGAACAAGCATCCCAGATATGGCTGTATTTAAATCTATCTACCGAAGGTATTTTATTTAATAACTGAGCTTTTAATATTTCGTGATGCTGTAATTGAACGCCTCTATTGTTTATAATTTCAAATAGCTTGTTTAAATCGGTCTGCTTGGGGACTTCGGTAAATATTAATTTTACTTTCTCGTGAATGAAATTTGCAATTTCGCGGGATTTACCTACATGGTCTCTATCAAATTGTTCTTTGTATTTATGGATTAAGGATAATGCATTAACAATATGCGATGTGGCACCTTTAAGTTTATTACCGTTAATATATTCTTTAAAAAACAGGTAAATATCATCACGAATGGCAAAGGTTACACGATGTCTATTTTTGTCTTTCTCAAAACGTTCTACAAAAGGCTTTAAATCACCACCTAAGACAATTGAAAGCATCCATAAAGTAGTAAACCTTTGTTGACCATCAATAAGGTCGTATATTTTACCGTTTTCAAGGGTTTCATTTTCCACAACCAAAACGCCGCCTAAATAAAATAATTCCTTTCCATCGGAAAATGCTGTTTCTATATCTTCTAATAAAGTTTTTATTTGTTCTTCTTCCCAAACATACAGACGCTGGTATATAGGAATATTAAAGAAGAATTGTTTTTCTTCAACTTCTTTAAGTGTTATCAGTGTTGAATCAATTTTCATTTAATTCCTCTTTACATTAATAAATGCATCAGTTATCCAGCCAGCTTTATGGGAAAAATCAGTTTTACCATAATAGATTAATACATTGTGTTTATAGACACCCTGAACCCCTTTGCCTCTTTCTATTTTCTCGTTTTGGTAGGTATCTTTCGTATGATTGATAGTTTTTAAAAACTGAATAACCTCTTCGGGACGAAATGCCTGACTTATTACATCAAGTAAATTATTATCGGATTCTTTCAAGAATTTCAAAGGTGCTTCTTTGAAAATGTATTGTTTTTCGATACGTATAGCACCTAAAACATGGTCGAGCCATAGCGAAAATTCTAACAATTTTGTGCTGCCAAATTTGTCGTAATACATTACTGTTGATAGTACAAACAATTCTTTTAAATAAAGCGAAATATTTGACCATACTTGATTGTAGAAGTTTCTGAAAGCATTAATTTCACAATCTTTCACATCTTTATCCATAAGTAACCAACGAACCAAATCGGCATATTTTTCCGAAAACAGAAAGAAACCAAGCCCATCGTTGATAGGTTGGCGCAGGGTAAATGGTAAATGAGTACTATTGTTACTTGATTCAATATTTGCAGGTTGTATTGTATAGCCCTGATTAACTCGTATGCTTAATTTTTTACCCAAAGTATTGTTTGGATTTGGGTATAAGGGTATTGTGTCAGGGCTTTCATTGGGCAAAGTGCTTTTTTGAAATTCGTTCAAAACATCTGTATCTTCCTCGCGGTAAATTACACGCTGACCACGCCAAACCCTTGCCCTCCATAGAAATTGATGAAACAATTCGGCAGCAAAATCTCGTTTTTGACCAAATAAAGTATTGTATGATTGTAGTTTTTCCCAACGGCTTGCACAGTTTACCTGAATATTGAAATACTCTGCATTGCCAATTGCTCTTAAATGATAGGCTTTTAATAAGTCGGTTGGATTTAATTTTACACCTCGATTGTTTTGCGTATCGAAGAAAGTAAATGCCATATCCTCTTCAAGCGTGGTTATGCAAGTGATGCTAATATTTGAAAACAAAAATTCAGCTTTGCTTCTCCATTGCTCTTTTATTTCGTCAAAAAGCAATTGGGTGTTTTTAATATTTTGCGCCGAAAGCGGGGAATGGTATTCCATTGCCATTTTATCGCCATCGGAAAATTTACCAAATAGCACATAGTAAAGAATGCTTAATGTAGTTAATCGCTGTTGCCCGTCGATAATAAAAAGTTTTTGTTTTTCGTTGTGTTGATGCAACAACACATTGCCCATGTAGTAAGGTAATCCTTTGTTGTCGTCCAGATACTCATTTAAATCATTTATCAGCTCCTGAATCTTATCTTTGCCCCATACATAAGGGCGCTGATACGTATCAATAGCAATAGGATAAATGGCTTCTTTTGTAAACAAGTCATTGAAACTGCAAACTTTTACCGTTACTTCCTGAGCATTCATACCAACCTCACTTTACCAGTTAGCAGAACCTGCATCATACCCAGTTTTATTTTGCGGTATTTCTCCAGTTTGGTTTCCAATGCCTGTATTTCTGCATCCATATCTGAAAGGATGGTGGCTATTTCGTTTTGCTGTTCAGTTTTGGGATAAGAAATTTCAAAGTCTTTCATATCAGAACCATAAAGATGATACACTGTTGAACCTGACACTAATTTCATTACTTTTTCTCGATTTTGAGATACATAAAAAGAAAGAAATAGTCCATCCAAAATGCTTGGCAAAATTCGAATAACTAAAACATCACCACCTAAAATTATTCCATCCTGCTTAATACAACTCGCAGTAGCTAATCCATTTGGTGTTACATCGGATGTTGGCATTAAAACATCATTTGAAATAGAAAAAAAGCAATTTTCATTTTCATTTGTATAACTTAAAATGGAACTAATGCTTTCTTTATATTTTGTAAAAAGTTCGCCATAATGAATACACTTATACTTTCCATTTTCTTTTAAATGACTTTTGGGTAGTCCTTTTCCTTTAAAAAAAGCCGCAATCTCCCCCAACTTCTTTACTTCCCAACCCTCTTTCGGTTTCAGCAAATGCTGCATTGCCCCTTGTTTGATGTTGCGTTTTTTGGCAATGAGTTTTTCGAGGCTGTTTATCAGGGCATCGGCATCGCTTAGGGCGGTGGCTATGGCGGTTTGTTCGGCTTTGGTGGGGGGGAGGGGGATTAATAGGTTCTTAATAATAGTTAGATTCAATCCACCTCTACCGCCGTCTCCGGTTGATAAACCTCTTAATTCAAAATATCTTGAATCTAGATTGTAATATAAGTACTCATAGAAGACTTCATCTGATGGTAGAATCGCAGCTATTGATTGATTTGTGCATAATTCAACTTTATTAATTGCAACAGTTCCTCGTGTTTTACCTTGTCCAGCTAATCCAATTAGAACACAATTTTTAGGCACTAATTTAGTGGCTGATTCATTTAACCCTAATTCAGTAATCCGATTTTCAACTTCATAAACAATTTTTAAGTTTAATTCACCTGAGTTCATCCACCTAATAGGTCCATCCCAGTATTCTCGTATAAGTGTGCTTGGAGTTCCACCAGAAGTAACATCGGTATATTTTCCAATAGCTTTAACCTCCCAATCCTCAGGAATAACGCCCACCTCAGTATTTTTATAGCCCTTTGGCAATTGTTCATTATCCATCATTTAATCCTTTTTAAAAGTTCATTAACCAAAGAATCCATTCGCGAAAAGGCAAACCATTTTTTGCCCAAATCTTTGAGCGAGGCGCCTATATGGTAGAGTTCCTTGTGGTCGATAATTAAAAACCTGTCGTGGCTATTGGCGAATGTCTTAATCTCAATGCTTGGATACTGTGCATTGTGCTTTTTTACATCCAATTGAAATGCTTTATTAATCTCTTTTGTATAAATGCTTGCAGATACTCCTATATTTCGCTTGCTCAACAGCGTAAGAACCGATTCATCAATGTAATTATCAATAAGAACAATGCTTTGGGTTGCTGATTTTATCAAGTTGACAGCAAAGGTATAGGCATCAAACACCTGCCCGTCGAAGAAAATTCCCATATCAGGCGTGGCTTGTCCGCTTTCCAGTGCTTTGAATATTCTTTCAAATTTCTCATCCGTTTGAATTTGTTTCAATTCAATGCGGTCAAGTCGTTGAAATACAGAAGCATTTTGAAATAAAAACTTACGCATGGCCACAAAAGCCCTTGCAATGGTAATGCTCACCTCTGCTGCTTTTTCGCTTTTAAGCACACCGGCAACAGCAGCTACCCCCTGTTCGGTAAATACATACGGAAGATATCCGCCCAGGCTTTGTTTAGAAGGTATCGCATTTTGCGATACCAAACTATCAACCTCGTTTTCCGTTAATTGAAATACAAAATCTGTAGGAAATCGATTTGGGTTTCTTTTAACTTGCTCCCTTAGCCTTATAGGTTTTACTTCATAAAATGAAGCTAAATCTTTGTCCAATATTACCTGCACATCACGTAGCATCACTATTTTTGACTCAATATGCTGCTGCTTAACTATTTCCATACAAACCCTATTTTTTGAAGGTGAGTAGTTACTTTGCTTTCAAGGCTGGCAACTTCGGCGTTTTGTTGTGGCAAGGTTGTTTCGTAGCGTTCGGCAAGTTCTTTTATACGTTGGGTAAGGCGTTGGCTAATGCGTTCCATTTCAGTCTTTACATCACGCTCCAAAACGCTCATCCATTTGTCGTCTACCACCAGTTGCTTTATTTCGTCCTCGGTAAGGGTCTTATAGCGTTCAATTACCTTTTTATCGAGTTCGGCAAGGGCTTCTTTTATTTTTTTGTTAATAGCGGTTTGATCATCAATCAGTTTTAAATATGCTTTCAATACTTTAATTTCTTCGGCATTTTCAGTTTTCAATTTTGGTGTATCAATTGCTTTCAATCGCTTTTGCACATTCCCTTTGTTTACCTTATCGGGAACATCGGCGAATAACCCTTCTTCGGTATTATGTTCTTCTTCCAGTTCGGAAATTTCAGCTGCAATGGTTTCTTTTTCGGCTTCGAGAGTCGCAATGTATTGCGCCTCTACGCCGAAATAGCGGTCAATTACCAACGATTTTGGCACCAGGTCGCAATCCCATTCGGTTACCGATTTGGTTTGCTTGGTAATGGTCAGTTCTGCTTTCCAGCCTTCAACCGAAAGGTAGTAGCAATCGTCCTGCATGATGTCGTTCCAGTAGTTCATCAGGTGCTGGTACACATCGTATTTGTTCATCAGGGCATGGCCTGTGTAGGTTGCCAGAATATCTTCCGAAATTCTAAAAACAAGTTCTTTTGGTTTAAAGCCTTTTACGAGGGCTTTCAGGATTTGGGTGTTTTTGGTTTTCCATGTTTCAAATACCTCGTCCATTTTTTTAGAGAATGTGGTAAATTCGGGATGGTTGAAAATGGTTTGTTTTATCTGATCTTTTTCAATTTTTAAATCGCTGTAATTTTCACGCTCACTTGCATTGAAAAGTTCCGCTTTCAGTGAAGGGTACACTTCCCAATATTCGTTTAACGCTTCAATGTCGGCATTTGGTATTCCACCCAATAAATGAGCTTCAATATCCTGAATATCTTCGGTTTCCTGACTGTCAATATATCGGGGAATGTTCAGGTTGTAATCGTTTTTTGGGTCGCTTATTTCTTCAATGCTTACCAAACGACTGTATTTTGGCACATCGGTTTGTTTGGTAAAAACATCTACAATTTTATGAATATCCTGCTCACGCAAACGGTTTTTGTTGCCGTCTTTTATAAAGCCTTTGCTGGCATCAACCATGAAAATGTGTTTGCGTTCCTCGGCTCCTTCCTTGTCTAATACAATAACACAGGCAGGAATACCCGTGCCGAAAAAGAGGTTTGCAGGGAGTCCGATAATTCCTTTGATATATCCACGCTGAATTAAGCTTTTACGGATTTCGGCTTCGGCATTTCCCCTGAACAAAACACCATGAGGCAAAATACAAGCCCCTTTGCCTGTGCTTTTAAGCGATTTAAGTATATGCAGCAAAAAAGCATAATCGCCGTTTTTTTCGGGCGGCGTTTTATAAATGGTTTTACCTGTTTTTGCACTTTCTTCTTCGTCCTTTTCAAAGCGTCCATAAAAATCATTCTGCGGGTCGAAACCATTTACCCAGTTTTTTGATGAAAAAGGCGGATTGGCTACCACATAATCGAAGGTTCTGAGATAACCGTCTTTGTTTTTAAAAAATGGGTCTGAAAGGGTACTTTGACCACGGTGTATTTCGTGTCCCTCAATACCGTGCAGAATCATGTTCATACGAGCCAATGCGGCGGTTGCCACATCCTTTTCCTGTCCATAAATAGAACCTTTGCCATCGGCTTCGTCAATCACTTTTAAAAGCAGTGAACCCGAACCACAGGTGGGGTCATAAAAGGTTGTTGAGTTTTTAGGGTCGGTAATTCCTAAAACTTTTGCCAATACACGGCTTACTTCACTTGGAGTATAGAATTGTCCTTTGCTCTTACCGCTTTCGGTGGCAAAGTTCTTCATAAGGTATTCAAAGGCATCGCCCAGAATATCATCGCCACCGGCACGGTTTTTACTAAAATCAAGAGCTGGCTTTTCAAAAATGGCAATCAGCTTGGTTAGGCGGTCAACCATTTCCTGACCTTTTCCAAGTTTTTCATCATCGTTGAAGTCGGCTACATCAATCACCCCCACAAGGTCGTTGGCTTTTGCCAATGCCCCTATAATGGTGTTCATTTTGTCGCCAATCTCTTTATTGTGTTTCAAAGCAATCATATCTTTGAAACTGCCGCCTTCGGGGATATCAATTAAACCATCGGGGTCGTTCGCGTATTTATCTGATACGTATTTTACAAACAACAAAGTCAATACATAATCCTTGTACTGACTGGCATCCATTCCGCCTCTTAGCTCGTCGCAACTTGCCCAAATGGAGCTGTATAATTCTGATTTCTTAATTGCCATATTTTAATTTCCAATCCATTTAAATTTAAAGCTCAAATGTAACAAATTTGCACGGGTGTGTCGGCAAGATTGCACTCTTTGACAAAGCTTTGGTTTCAGCGTTGGCTCGTGGGGCTTTGGCAATGTGTGCAATGTGGGTCGGGTTTCCTTCTTCTTTTGCGGGGAGGAGAAAAAAACAAAATAAATTTCCATCAAATTTGCACTGTCCTATCAAAAAGCTAAATCCTTTCTTATTTTAATTTTGTCACTGTTGTATCTGTCTGCTCGTCTGTCTTTTTACACTTGTTGCCAACGTTCGGCGGTATGTGTTGTTGGCGCCGCTTCGGGGTGGCGCGTGTTTTTGCACTCGTGATGCGCTGCAGGGTTATGCGGTTAGTAGTTAATTCTCGCGTTGGCAAAAACCGTGACACCAGGAGGGAGTCCCCGGCGGGAGCCGGGGCAGGCCGT
>Ga0255342_1005201_pt1 | contig 12697 bp, 6 predicted proteins | sample wastewater_treat_3_FD_192416 | JGI IMG/M metagenome (GOLD analysis project Ga0255342, IMG submission 192416) | Wastewater microbial communities from Lulu Island WWTP, Vancouver, Canada - plant14 | ecosystem: Engineered > WWTP > Wastewater > Unclassified | place: Canada: Vancouver, British...
GGCCGCCGTTGCCGTGCGGTTCGTGTTGATGACAGTTACGCGGCCACCATCAAGGCTTCGCGCTGTCTCTGTGCCTTCATCGAAGCCGACCATCGAGACGTGGACGTTAGCGCCGTCAAGCACCCACGGCCTGTCACTCTCCGCAAAGAAGATGTCGCCCGACTCCTTGATTCGCTTCAGCACCTCGCGGTTTGCCCCACCCCGGATGCCCTGTGTGGCCAGCAGCCCCGCGCGCCTGCATTTGCCCTGCTCGATGTGCGCCCGTGCTTTCTCGAACCAGTAGCAGCAGAGGTCGCTTTCGGGCTTCACTCGCGACCGCCAGAACCCCTGAAGCCGGTCCACATACGGGTCGCCAAGCTCGCGCCGCAGCAGCTTGCCGCCCAGAAACGGGGGGTTGCCGACGATGAAGTCCACGGCCGGCCATTCGGGCTCCTTCGGGTTCTGGGGGTCGGTCAGGTCCAGAATGGCGTCCATGAGCAGGAAGTTGTCGTTTCGCTTCAGCACCGGGCTTTCGGTGATGGGGTCGCCATGCTCCCGCCGCCACTGCAGATAGCCGATCCAGACGGTCATCTGCGCCAGATCCCAGGCGTAGGGGCTGATCTCGATCCCGTAGAGCTGCCACGGCCCCACCTGCGCCATAAACCCGGGAAGCTCGTGCATCAGGGCAAACGCCAGCACTTCAGACTCCAGCCCCATCAGCTTCTGCAGGCTCACATAGAGGAAGTTGCCCGAGCCGCAGGCGGGGTCGAGCACCTTGACGGTGGCAAGGCGCCGCTGGAAGCGCCGCACGATAGCCTCGGCCTCGGCGCGGGCCTTCTCGGTTTCGGCCGCGGCCATTTCGCGCGCCGGGGCGTCCTGCTTGCCCCCGTGCGCAAGCAGGTTCGCGGCCACGCCGCGCGCCTCGTCCCATTCCCGCCGTAGCGGCTGCATAATCACCGGCTCGACAAGGGTTTCGATGTCCTCGCGGCTGGTGTAGTGCGCCCCGAGTTGCGAGCGCTTGCCAGGGTCGAGCCCGCGCTCGAAAAGCGTGCCGAAGATGCTGGGGTCCACCGCGTCCCAGTCCATCCGCGCGGCGGCCTCCACCAGCCCGATCTCCCCGGCCCTCAGCGGCACGACATCGCTGTCGGAAAAGAGGCTGCCGTTGAAATGGCGGATGTCCTCCATAAGGAAGTCGGAGCCGTGTGCCATCGCCTCGAAGAGCTGGCCGAGGTACTTCGCGAACCTGTCGGGGTCGGCCGAGGTCTGCCCCAGCAGCCGGCTGAACAGCCCGCGCGGAAGCAGCCCCACGTCCTCGGCGAACAGGCAGAAGACGAGCCGGTCCAGAAACTGCGCCACGCGCCGGGGCTCGGTTTTGCGGGCGCCGATGGTGAGCGCAAGGCTGGCGAACCGGTCGGCAGCCTCCTTCGTGATGGCCGCGCGGGTCTTGCCCGGCTTCAGGCGGCCGGGATCGTGGAACACCGCGCGCAGAAGGTTGAGGCTGTCGGGTTCGCCCAGGCCGTCCAGGCGCACCTCGTGCGTCTTGAGCGGGGTGTTGGTGAAGTTGGTCCGCACGATGATGCGGTCCATGTCGGACACGACAAGCAGCGGCGGGTTCTCGAGCGCCTCGCGGTAGCCGAGGAGCTGCCTGTGTGCTGCGTCGAGGTCTTTGTGCTTGCCCTTGTACTCCCAGGCAAAGAAGCCCTGCTTCCAGACGTCCGCCCAGCCCTCACCGCCGCCCGTCTTGCTGGCGCCCTTTTCGAAGGTGAAGGTCTCGCCGGTGGGGTCGAGAGTGGCGGGCTTGGGGTGATCCACAAGCTCGCAGAGGTCGAGGAAGTGCTGCTGCGCGGCCGAGCGCTCGGTGAGCTGGACTCTGCTCCATTTTGCTTTGAACTCGCTGGCGTTCATATCAGGCGGGCGGCCCCCGGAGGCCGCACCATGAGGATAGGCCCCGGCGAGCGGCGTGTCAAGCGGCGGAGTGCCCGTCATTGCGGGTGAAGCGAAGCAATCCCCGGCGGGCGGAGGGGAGTTGTTGAGTTGCTCGGTTGTTGGGTTGTTGACCAAGAATACGTCATTCCGGACTCGATCCGGAATCCAGAATCCGGAGCAGGTGGGTTCTGAATCGAGTTCAGAATGACGTATTGCGCGGCGTCGGCCCTCGCGTCATTCCGGACTTGATCCGGAATCCAGTGGGGCCGCGGCCTTCGCGTGACGGCTGTAAACCTCGGCGTTGACCTCTCGGGCCGCCTTGGTCAGTTCGGGGTAGGGCGTGTCCGTCACGTCCACCAGCCCGATGTTGTAGTTCTCGCCGTCGAGCACCCGCCCTGTCAGCGGCTCGTCCGCGTACTCGAACCAGTGGCACCCCACGAACGAAGGGCAGTCGGCCACGCTTCGCACGTACGCCTTGAAGGCGGCGGCGCGCTCCTTCTGGCTTGCGGTGGCAACCAGCCCGGTGTGCACCATGCCCCGGTCGAGCGCGCCGAAGTGGAACTCGCCGATGATGAGCGGCTTGCCGAGGTCGTTCTTGCCCGTCCAGTCCTCGCAATTGACGCCGTGCCGGTAAATGTTGAAGCTGACGACGTCCGCCACATCCGCGCACGCGCGAATCGCCTGGGGATGGCTCCACGCAAACCGGCAGCCCAGATAGAGTTGATGCGGCGCGTGACGCTTCAGTGCATCCCTCGCCACCTCGAAATACCGGTGGGCGAACGAGTACACCCACGCATCCAGATCTTTGCGGCAGGCGTCATTCGGCTGCCCGGGCACGCGCAGATCGTCCCACGACGCCGCGCTCGTCCCCCACGCCCTGTTCAGCGCCTCCAGCGTGCCGTGCTTTGCCTTGAGCTGACGCACCAGTTCAATGCGGCAGGGCTGATCCGGCGGACTCGCCAGCGCCCCGCGCTCCACCGCATCCCAGGCAATCTCGTTGTCCACGAAATAGCCGATGCACATGCGGTTCGATGCGTGCTGCTTCACATAGCCTGCAATGGACGCGTCCGTCAGCGCCGGGAACCGCGGATCGAAGACGTCCTTCATCTTTCCCCAGTATCCGCCTCCGCCCTCGATCACCCGGCCTTCGTTTGAAGGGTAGGCCGTGGCGACGAACGGCAGCGGGCTCTGCTTCAGAACTTCCTGATCCGACCAGTTCCCGATCGTGTTGAACCCCCACGCCGTCAGCCGCGCGTACGATCGTTCTCGCCACGCTGCCTCCCAGCCGTTGCCGTACTTGCGGATGAGATTTGCTCTGTAGAAGCCGATGGTCCGGCCCTTCCCCCCGATCGGCTCCGCCATGCTGTGCACCCACGACGTGTATCCCAGCGCCGGCTTGAACTCGCTGTCTTCCTCGGGCAGCCACTCGAACCACGATTCGCGCTTCTCGGTGAACGTCGGCTCCCAGTTGTAGACGCAGTTGACGCCAATCGAGAAGAACAGGCGCCCCTCCGGAGTCACCAGCCACCACCGTCCGTCCACCTTTTCGGTGCGGAACCAGCCCGTGGCTTTGAGCTTCGGGCCGCCGGCCCATCCGCCGTACCTGTCCCCGTCGCTCCTGAGCGGCGTCAGCGATTCACGGTCCCGGCGAATGATCAGATCCTTCTCGCTCTTCACCTTTCCGGGCCAGTTCGCGTGCCTGTACTGGCCGAATCTGTCCACGAACGGCATCGTGATCTTCGGCGCCTTATCGAGCAACCTGAAGTTGCTCAGCACGAGCGTGTGCTCTTGATCGGGCTTCGGCAGATACACCTGGAAGGCGGTGATCTTCGTGAGGTCGAGCGGCCTTCCCATCCCGCCGTCGGGGGTGCCCCGCATACCCCAGAAGGGCGATTGCCCGTCGCTGAAGCGCACGGCCAGGGTTGTCCACTTTCGCGGCTGCGCCGGGACTTCCACGGCGCTGCAGTTGTTGATGCCATCCGCTCCCGCGTTGTCCACCCGCATGGCCGCGACGACCGGCTTGCTTTCGGGGTTGTAGATGTCAACGGCCAGCCCGCCGCTGCTGCTCCAGTCCCACACGCCATCCGCGGGTGTGAAAAACACGTTCGGCCAGTCCACGTGATGGAACCGCACCTGGATAGCCGCCCTCTTATCCTGCGTCGTGGGCGTGACGGCCGTGTTGTTCATGGCCATGTTCGAAGGAAGCGAATCCGGACTCATCGGGACAACCACCTCCGCGTACAAACTGCCCGCCATCAGCGCGCAGGCAACAATCAGTATCAGGCGCATAGGACCTCCTGTGCGATCACGCAAGACCGTACAGCACATATTAGCAGGTCCGAAACTGGATCGGGTTGCCCTCGCAGGACTCCGTCGTTGCCACTCGATAGGGTTACAAAGAAAAGCCGGGGGCGGCGAAACCGCCCCCGGCACAAAGACCATACTTGAGATAGCGCCCGAGACAGCGCCCGCGCCTACTCGACAGTCACGCTCTTTGCAAGGTTGCGCGGCTGGTCCACGTCGCACCCGCGTCGGGTGGCGATGTGGTACGAGAGGAGTTGCAGCGGAACCGCCACCAGAATCGGCGACAGGTACTCCGGGCACTCCGGAACGTAGATCACGTCGTCGGCGTGGCTCGCGATGCCTTCGTCGCCCTCGGTCGCGACGGCAATCACCTTGCCCGCCCGCGCCCGGATCTCCTGGATGTTGGAGATCATCTTGTCGTACACCTCGCTCGATGTCGCGACGCAGATGACCGGCAGTTTCGGGTCAACGAGCGCGATCGGTCCGTGCTTCATCTCGCCCGCGGCATAACCTTCCGCATGGATGTACGAGATCTCCTTGAGCTTCAGAGCTCCCTCGAGGGCGCTCGGGAAGTTGTAGCTGCGGCCGAGATACAGCGCGCTCTGAGCCTGGTGATACTTCTCGGTGCATTCCATGATCGTGTCCTGGTTCGCGATCACCTTTTCGATAAGCCCCGGAAGCTCGCGCAGTTCGGCGCTCATCTGCTTCACCTGAGCGTCCGATAGAACTCCGCGCAGGCGTCCCAGATACAGCGTGAACAGAACGAAGCAGGTAACCTGCGACGTGTACGCCTTCGTGCTGGCGACGCCGATCTCCGGCCCCGCGTGCTGATAGATGACCCCGTCCGACTCGCGCGCGATGGAGCTGCCGACCACGTTGCAGATCGAAACCACGTTCGACCCGCGCCGGTGCGCCTCGCGAAGCCCGGCCAGCGTGTCGGCGGTCTCGCCCGACTGCGTCACGGTCATAACCAGCGTCGTGTCGTCCACAAGCGGGTTGCGATAGCGGAACTCGCTCGCGAGGTCCACTTCGCAGGGGATCCGCACGAACTTCTCGAGCAGATACTTGCCCACCATCCCCGCGTGATACGCCGTGCCGCAGGAGATGATCATGATCTTCTTGACCTGCTTCAGCTTCTCTTCCGGCAGCCGCATGTCGTCGAGCAGAATCTCGCCGCTCGCGCCGAACCGGCCGCGCAGCGTGTCGCTGATAACCTTAGGCTGCTCGTTGATCTCCTTGAGCATGAAGTGCGGAAAGCCCGACTTCTCGGCTGCCGAGGCGTCCCAGTCTATGTGATGCACTTCCTTCTCGATGACGTTGCCGTCAATGTCGGTGCATGTGACGCCGTCGCGGCAGAGCGTCATCACTTCGAAGTCGTCGAGGTAGATGATCTCGCGGGTGTGGTTCAGAATCGCGGGCACGTCGCTGGCGATGAAGTTCTCACCCTCGCCGACGCCCACGATCAGCGGGCTTCCGCAGCGGGCGGCGACCAGTTTGTCCGGGTCCTTGTCGCACAGAATCCCGAGCGCATACGCGCCTTCGACCTCTTTGAGCGCATCGCGCACCGCCTGAGCCAGATCGCCCTTGTAGTGCTTGCCAACCAGGTGCGCCATAACTTCCGTGTCCGTCTGAGACTTGAACACGTGGCCCTCGGCCAGCATCTGGTTCTTGAGCTCCTGATAATTCTCGATGATGCCGTTGTGGACCAGATGAATCGTCCCGGTGTTGTCGGCGTGAGGGTGCGAGTTCACCTCCGACGGCTGACCGTGAGTGGCCCACCGCGTGTGGCCGACGCCGAGCGTCCCGTTCAGGGGCTGCTGTTCAAGGCTTTCGTCCAGAACCTTGAGCTTGCCGACCCGCTTGCGCACCGTCACATGCCCGTCGGCGTGGATCGCCACGCCTGCGGAGTCATAGCCCCGGTACTCGAGCCGGTGCAAGCCATCAAGAAGAATCGGCGTGGCCTGCTTGTCGCCGATGTAACCGACAATACCGCACATATAGGGAAGAACCTCCTGAAAAACAACAGCCCTCAGTATAGCACAAGACCCGCCCGCATTACGGCCGTTTGCGGAACCGAATACGCACACTGCGCCATGCCTGTTGCTCCACCCGCGGGCAGATGTGCAAACACCGCCGGCCAATATTGTCCGCATGGGTTGCGGTTTCGCCGGGGCAGCGCTACAATAACTTCCGGCGTGCCCCCGTGGTGTAGCGGTTAACATGCCTGGTTCTCAGCCAGGAGATCGAGGGTTCGATTCCCTTCGGGGGTATTTTTCACACCTCACACGCCTGCTGCTCTTCTTACGTTTCCCCCTCCCCTGTTTCACGGCCGGTTGTTACGCGTCGCCGGGGGCGGATATAATCCAGCCGTGAACAGGACTATCCTCATTACCAACGACGATGGCGTCCACGCGCCGGGAATCCTCGCCCTGAAGCAGTCGCTTTCGGTTCTCGGAGACGTGGTGGTCGTCGCCCCCGATCGCTCCCGCAGCGCCTGCGGCCATGGCATCACTCTGCACAAGCCGCTGCGCGTCCACAAGGTCAGGCTGGCCGACGGCGACACCGCGTATTCATCCAGCGGACTGCCCACGGACTGCGTTCACATCGGTGTCATGCAGATGTGCGGCCGACGCCCGGACCTGGTAGTGTCGGGCATCAATCTGGGCGCGAACCTGGGGTGGGAACTCACGTATTCAGGAACAGTCGCCGGGGCGATGGAAGGCGCCGCGTTCGGAATACCGAGCTTTGCGATTTCGGTCACAACCTACGAGGATGGCGACATCTACGAGCCCGCGGCCCGCTTCGCGCGCTTCATAGGCACACAACTGCTGGAGCGCGGCCTGCCGGACGGCATCTTCCTGAACGTCAATGTGCCGGCCGTCCCGGCCGAGGATATCCGGGAGGTCTGTCTGACCCGCCTCGGAATCCGGCGCTACCCGGGCCGCGTCGAGACCCGGACCGACCCCATGGGACGGAGCTACTACTGGCTGGGCGGAGATCTCCCGACCGACGGCCTCGAGGAAGGAACGGATGTGCTCGCGATCTCGCAGGGAAAGCTCTCCGTGACCCCCGTGCATCTCGACCTGACGGCCCACGCCGCCCTCGGCGAGGTCGCCCGGTGGCCGCTCGGGGACTTTCTGGACAAAACCCCGGCGTCCGCCTGAGGCCTCCGGGAAAGGTGAGGGACATCCGATGATTGACTTCAAACTGACCCGCCTCGTGCGCACACCGCATTCCGAGGTCTATCTGATCTGGGACACGCAGGAGCACAGGATCGGGCAGGTCCACGTCCACTACACGCAGGAGACCATTCACGCCACGCTGGTGCTCGAAATGGACCTGGCGTCCACCGACGAAGAGGCTCTTCTCGCCACCATTGACGAGGACATCGTCTCGAGCTATCTGCCCAGCTTCGACCGGGAGGACCTGTTCGTGACGATTTTCCGCGGAGAGGAAGTGACCTCTTTCAGCTACGCCTCCGGCGGGATTGATGAGTACGACTTCGACGATGACGAGCCTGACGGGCCCGATGTGCCGTGAGGGAGTAAGCTCGGTGCTGTCCGTGCACTTTCCGGCCCCTCAGTCTGAGTCCGCAAGGGAGATGATGTGATGCTCTTTGTCAGAATCGGTTTTCAGCAGCGCCTGGTGATGCTTGCGTGCGCGGCGCTTTTTTCGGTCACGGCCGCGCAAGCTCAGGACGTGAAGAAGCTCGAGGCCGAGGCCGGGCAGCTTATCCAGAAGAAGCAGTTCAAGCAGGCCATTCAGGTCTACAAGAAGGTCACGTCCCTTGCCCCTTCCAACCAGAGCGCCTGGTACAACATGGGCGTGCTGTCGTACCAGACGGGCAACCCCGAAGGTGTCCGGTGGGCTATGGCGAAGGCCTATCGCCTGAACCCTTCCAACGAGCAGGGCAAGAATGCGCTGAACCTTCTTACCGCGGCTATGCAGCAGGCGGGCAAGTCCGGCAACGCCGCCGAACTCAAGAAGTACGCGGCGACTCTCGAGGGCCTCAACCCGGCGGACCCGAACCCTCATTTCGCCCTCGGCGTCGCGGCAATGCAGGGCAAAAGCTACGACGAGGCAGAGGCGCGGTTCGGCAAGGTCACCGTGCTCAGCCCGAAGGACTCGAGCGCGTGGATCAACCTCGGTCTCGCGCGCCTCAACCAGAAGAACCTCAAAGGGGCGCGCGAAGCGTTCTCTCGCGCCGCCGAAGTTGACCCGAAGAACCCGGTGCCGCGCCGGATGCTCGCCTCCGCCGCCGAGCAGGCGGGCGACACGAAGGGTGCCCTCAGCGCGTATCAGGCGCTGCTCGGCCAGACCCCGAGAGACGTGCAGTCGCGCCTCGCCTATGCCGGGCTTCTCGACAAGCAGGGCAATGTCAAGGAAGCGCTCGCGCAGTACGAGATCGCCGCGAAGCACGATCCGAGGAGCTTCGCCGCGCTCGCGAATCTGGGCCGGACACGGTTCATGTCGGGGGACTACAAAGGTGCGGAGAAGGCGTTCGCCTCCGCCGCCCGCGTCAACCCGAAGAGCGGAATGGCCCACGCCAACCTCGCCCTCAGCAAGCTGTACACCGGCGATGTCAACGGGGCGGAAGCCGCCTACAAGAAGGCTGTCGCCGTCGAACCCCGCAGTCCCTCCGGCTACGAAGGACTGGCGTACGTGTACGAGCAGCGTAACAAACTGCCCGAAGCCGCCGCCCAGATCGAGAAGGCGATCTCGCTGACCCCGAAGGATGGGCAGGGCGCTCTGACCGAGCGGATGGCGCGCCTGCAGGAGCGGCTCGGGAAAACCGACCGCGCGGTCGAACTCTGGACACGCCGCACGAAGGAGAGCAAGGATGCCGCGCCGTGGCGTGAGATCGGCCGCATCGAGAGCGGCCGCGGCAACCACGAAGAAGCCGCGCAGGCCTACGAGAAGGCTTACGCGGCTGACTCAAAGACCACCGCCGACCTGCTCGCCGCCGCCCGCATGTGGGGGCAGGCGAAGCAGATGGACAAGGCCGTCGCCTGCTTCGACAAGGCCAAGGAGGCCGATCCGAAGGACCTGCAGCCGTATTTCGCCGCCGCCGTTCTCTACAGCAACGAGGCCGCGGCCCAAGACCCCGAGAAGCGCGACTACAGCAAGGCCCTCGCTGAGTACGATGCCGCCGAGAAGATAGACCCGAAGAACGTTCAGATCTATCAGGGACGGGCGCGCCTGTACGAGAACCAGGAGAAGTACGACCCCGCCATCGCCGAGTACAGAAAGATCGAAGAGCAGGGAACGGAAGACCCGAACATGCTGGCGAACATCGGCCGTCTGCTCGACAAGGCGGGTAAGAAGGATGAGGCCATCGCCGACTACCGCCGGGTGGCTGAGAAGTTCCCGAAAGACGCCCGCATCCAGATGACTCTCGGCGCGGCGCTGGAGACGCAGGGCAATCATGACGGCGCAATCGCTGCCTACGAGGAGGCGTACAAGCGCCAGCCCGAGCAGCTCTACGCCCTGCAGCAGATCGCCGAGATTCAGACGAAGGCAAACAAGCCCGCGGAAGCGAAGGCAGCGTGGCTGAGGCTGGCCGAAATCGCGCCCGCCGGGTCCCCCGCGCTCGCCAAGCTCAAGGACATCTACAAGGCCGAGAACAAGACCGACGATTACCTGAAGCTGCTTGCAGGGTATGTGGAGAAGCAGCCGAAGACCGGCGCGCCGCCCTACGATCAGTTCCTCGACGCTTACGCTGAGGCGGGCAGGGCAGAAGAGGGGCTTGCGAAGATTCAGGAACTCAAGGCAAAGGACCCGAAGGCCGACCTGGCCGTGACCGAAGCAAAGGCGATGCGCCTGACGGGCAAGAACACCGAAGCCGTCCGCGCTCTGAGCGCCCTGATGAACGACCGGGGCAAGGACCCGGCCGTGCACCGGGAACTGGGGCTGGCCTATCACGGGCTGAACAACACCGAGCGCGCGACGGCGCACCTCAAGAGGGCTATCGAGTATATGCCGTGGGATGCGAGCGCGCACATGGCTCTCGGCGAAGTGTACGAGGCCGCGGGCAATAAGACGGAGGCGCTGAACGCCTATCGTCAGGCAGCGGCGTTCGGCGACCCGAAGGCCCAGGCGGCCGTTGAGCGTCTGGAGCCGAAGCCCGCGCCTGCTCCGGCCCCCGCAGATCAGACGCCGCCCGAGACGGCGCCTGCCGCTCCAGAGCCGGCGCCGGCGCCGGAGCCCGCGCCGGCGCCGTGAACTGAATCCGCCGCGGCCCGGCGCACAGCGCGGCAGGAAGTGCGTCGGCGCGCGGCGAAGTGAGTTCGTGCGGATGGCGGACATCGCCACCGATTCACTGCGGAGTGCTCTATGCCTGAGGTTCTTGAACAACCATCGTCCTACGCCGCCGCGCAGGATACCGTGCTGGAGATGCGCCAAATCTGCAAGACATACCCGGGCGTCCGGGCGCTTGACGCCGTCTCCTTCGACGTGCGCAGGGGTGAAGTGCACGCGCTCGTCGGCGAGAACGGCGCCGGCAAGTCCACCCTGATGAAGATTCTCGCCGGGGCGCAGGCGAAAGACTCCGGCCAGATCCTGATTGACGGGGCGCCCGCCGAGATCACGAGTCCGCAGAAGGCGATGGACCTCGGCGTCAGCATCATCTATCAGGAGTTCAACCTGGTGCCGTACCTCACGGCGGCCGAGAACATATTCCTGGGGCGTGAACCGCGGGCCTCGCTGCCGGGCTTCGTTGATTTCCGCACCATGTACGCGGAAGCCGGGCGGCTGATAGACGAACTCGGTGTCAAGCTCGACATCCGCCAGCCCGTCAACAGGCTTTCCATCGCTCAGCAGCAGATGGTGGAAATAGCCAAGGCGACCTCGCGAAAAGCCAGGATCATCGCGATGGACGAGCCCTCGGCGACCCTCACCGAACACGAGCTTGCGCGCCTGTTCGAGCTTATCCGCAAGCTGCAGAGCCAGGGCGTGGCGATCGTTTACATCTCGCACAGGCTCGAAGAGGTGTTTCAGATTGCCAGCCGCGTGACCGTTCTGCGCGACGGCGCGCTTGTGGGCACGAAGTCCATCGAAGAACTCGACCGCGATTCGATCATCAAGATGATGGTTGGCCGCGAGATTCAGCAGCAGATTCCTAAGGAGCCGGCCCAGCCGGGCGAGGTCGCGCTCGAACTGCGCAATGTCAGCCGGAAGGGTGTGCTGCGGGACGTTTCGTTCAACGTGCGCAAGGGCGAGGTGCTGGGGCTTGCGGGTCTGGTGGGCGCGGGGCGGACCGAAGTTGCTCGGGTCATCTTCGGCGCCGATCCGTCGGACGAGGGCGAGATGTGGCTTTTCGGGCAGGCGTTCCGCCCGCGTGGGCCGCGACAGGCAATCCAGTCCGGAATCGGGCTCGTGACCGAAGACCGCAAGGCGCTCGGCCTGATCCTCGGGATGGTGGTGCGCGAGAACGTGACCCTCGCGAACCTCGACCGCATCTCCACCCTCTCGTTCATCAACCAGGGCCGCGAGAAGACCGTCGCCAGTCAGTACGTTGACGACCTCTCAATCCGCACGCCGTCCATCGAGCAGCAGGTGCAGAACCTGTCGGGGGGCAACCAGCAGAAGGTCGTTCTGGCGAAGTGGCTGTTCACCGAGTCGAAGGTGCTCATCTTCGACGAGCCGACCCGGGGCATTGACGTCGGGAGCAAGGTCGAGATCTATCAGCTCATGAACGAACTGGTGAAGAAGGGTGTGGCCATCATCATGATCTCGTCCGAGCTGCCCGAAGTCATTGGAATGAGCGACCGCATCGTCGTGATGCACGAGGGCCGCGTGGCGGGTGAACTCGACCGCGCCGAGGCCACTCAGGAACGCATCATGCACCTCGCAACGGGCGGGGAGTAGCCCTTCGAGCGCATCGGATGCGGATTTCTCTGGAACGAACGCACCGATGCACGGACGCAGAGCGGCGGCGCTTCGGGGCGTTCGTTTAAATGCCGCCCTCGAAGCACCTGATCGGGGATATGACCCGCGGCCAGGCAGGAGGCCGCCGCCCAAACGGGGAACCATGCAAGCGCAGGGGTCGTGCGGACTCCGAAAGGGGCATACAGGAGATGTTTCGGACGATGATGATTGTGGCGCTGGCGCTTGCGGGCGCCGTTGTGGGTGCGGCTGAGGAGGCAAAGCCGGAGATGAACTGGCGCGAGGGCTACGATCTCACGCTGGAGGGCCTGGGCTGGCCGTCAGAGAGAGACGCCTACCGCAGGCTGCCGCTGCGTATGGAGAAGACCGCCCCCGAGGCTGTCTGGAACCTCTCCGACCACAGCGCGGGTGTGGCGGTTCGGTTCGAGTCCGATGCCCCGTCCATCCAGGTTCGGTGGCACATCATCAATCCCAACCTCGCGATGGACCACATGCCCGCAACCGGCGTCAGCGGAGTGGACCTCTACACGCGCGACGGCAAGACCTGGCGCTGGATAGGGACAGGACGTCCCTATGAGACTCAGGAGGAAGCCACGCTCGTCAA
>Ga0255342_1005206_pt1 | contig 12690 bp, 8 predicted proteins | sample wastewater_treat_3_FD_192416 | JGI IMG/M metagenome (GOLD analysis project Ga0255342, IMG submission 192416) | Wastewater microbial communities from Lulu Island WWTP, Vancouver, Canada - plant14 | ecosystem: Engineered > WWTP > Wastewater > Unclassified | place: Canada: Vancouver, British...
TATTGAGAGTGTGTCATAATAGATCAATCCGTCTACCAGAGCCCAATCAAATCTGGCATGTGTCTGCCACTTCGGAATATCCAGAGATGCCTCAATCCTGCTATCAGAGATTTTGTTGAATTCATTGTGCCACTTATGGTGGTTGGTATAGATCTTCTGATGAAATAAGTGAGGTTCCTTAAGCGTTGTGCGCAAACTCCCTGTAATATGGATACCATCATCTATAGGGTAGAAAGAAAGCCTGATTTTTCCTCCAATGTCGAGATCGTTTAAGTTATATCCTGCAAAGGTGTATTTTCCGTCGGCATTCCAGGAGAGATATTTTCTGTATTGTCCTGAGGCTCCTGCATATACATAAAGGTTGTTATGGCGTTCACTGACATTTCCGCTTAGATAGTGCGAAGGATCAAAGCTGTAAAGGGAGAGCATCTGATAGCCAACCCCACCATCAATTTTGGATACTACAGCGTCGTGTGCAAATGGCTGAAGACGTATGAATGCTTTGTTTTCAAACCGTTCAGTTCCTAGGGAGTCTCTACTGTATATATTGTTTAGGTAGAACTGGTTTAAATAGAAATTACGTCCGTAAGTATCGTTTTCGCTGATTTTATCAGTATAAACTTTGCCATATCTCGAGTACTCGATACTGTGTCCTATGTATGCGACTGTACCTTCTCCTTCCGAAAGAGAATCTTTCTTTCGGAAGAAATTCATTGGGATAGTATAGGTATGGGTGAGATAGGCAGTCCTCCGTTTGAGCAGATTGTCGGCATCCTGAAGATTGACCTCAATTGATTTAGAGTCTACGATAGTGTCTCTAATCCAAAATGAGTTTTGTAGTCCGCCGTTTTCGGAACGAATTACCGCCTGGCTTATAAAGCCGGCATTGAGAAGGTATTTTTTGCCTAGGTAATTGATGCCTATGGCGTATGAACGGTTGTTTGTAGCTTCATTCTTGAGCATGCCTTTCGATCCGTACTGTCTGTAGAGGAAGGAGAGGTTTAGAGCAGGTGTGATATTCTGGGTGGTGAGGATTTTAACGCATGACTCCTCCAGTTGCTGGGTCGCGAATGGCGTTCCCCAGTAAGCAAGTTCAGTATATGCTGATTTGGTATTGTACTGAGGTATGTTTTCCGGTGTGAAGAAATAGCCCAGATAGGGTTCGAATTGCGGAAATACATCAAGTCTTTCCCGTTTAAAATAGTTATGGTACTGCATGGCAGAGCCAATTGTGCCCAAATATGTGCCATTTACGTCGTTACGCAGGAAGGGATAGTCGTTGAACCTGTACTGGAAGGAAGTGTCTATTTCTGTGAGAGTGATGTTGTTGAAATCCTGGTCGTGGGTCCAGGTAAGCATACGCCGATAGTGAAGCGAATCAGGAATGATATAGCTATCCAGAATACGGGGTGTGGCCAGTCGTACGCTGTCACGGTACTCTCTTGCTATTCTTCGTTCAGCTCTTTTGATATCCTTTGCATCCGGAAGATAGAGTGCGAGAGAGTCAAAGTAGGCTGTATAAATGGAGTCAAGATAGGGGAGAGAGAGCGTATCAATGCATTTCCAAAAATTTACCGTATCTATCTCCATAATGCCGTAGGGATAGGTCAGAGTATCAGAGGGAGCCGCAATTGTATCGGAAAACGGCAGTGTTTCGGAAAGTGCAATACTATCCACAACAGCCGGAATGCTATCTTGAGCGGTTGAAATAGTATCGCTAACGAAAAGAATCGTATCACGATTAGCTGGAATTGTGTCCCGAGTTGTAGAAATTGTATCCCGAATGGCAGAAATAGTATTGCTATTGATCGGAACACTATTATGGCCACGACCGTATAAGGAAACGACCACCAACAGTGCCACCAACAGCACTACTACAACTCTTTTTCTAACCATCAATGGCATCAAATCAATCAGTATTTATTTTCTTGTAACCTTTTCAGGCTTAATAGTAGAACATCCTATCAAGAATAATACCACAAGCAATACGATGGATCCGAGCATCACATAGAGAAGTGAGCCTGTTCCGAGAGTCCCTACAAGTTTGTTGATGAGAGTGTTGCCAATAAGTGCTATGGTTAGGGCAAAACTGAAAGCCGTGCCTGACATCTCGCTATATTTCTCTCCAAGTATTCCGAATGTGGCAGGGAAGGTGGCTGCAAGGCCCATACCGATGAGGGTTGTACCTATAATAGTCATTGCCGCACCGTTAGCTGTAAATAGGCAAATGATACCGGCTACAGCTATTGCCATACTTGTGAGCACAATTGCCTTACTGGAGACCTTTTTGGAGATGACAATCAAAGATGCTCGGCTGATTGCGAGTCCGACAGGGATGAAAATCGATGCTACAAGGGCCATTTTTCCAATATAACCGATGTCTGCCAGATATTTGGATGTCCAGGTAGCTGCAAGAGCCTCAAGTGCACTTTGGAATGCAAGTGCGAAACTGAAAATAAGGAGAGTGGGTTCCTTAATCATATTGATAACACTCTTGAAAGAGATGCCCTGTTTGCATTTCGCCTCCGGAAATTTAATTGCGATGAAATAGAGCATCGCAGCTGCCATCAGGAAGCCCATTATCATAAGAATTTTGTGATAGTCGACTTTCTCGTAGCAGATTGTCATTATCAAGGTGATCACAATAGCTCCTATACAGTACACAAGACCAAGCACAAAGAGGTTGGATGTCCTTGCCTTTCCTTCAGAAGAGTCGGAAATGAGGGCGCTTGTGGACCCATTGAGCATGCCTCCACAGGTACCGATCAGAAGAATAGCAGTCACCATTGCACCGAAGGAGTTTGTGAATGCAAGGATCTCAAGACCCACAACACCCATCGCAGCTGCACCGACCAAGAGAATCTTGTATCCGTATCTGTCGATGATCGGACCGAATACCAATGAGCCGATAAGCACTCCCAAAGGGAGTGAACTGGCCAGAGTTGAACTTTGGGTAGGAGTAAGGCCCAGCGCGTTTAGGATTGTGCCCAGTACAAAGAACACAATTCCGAAAAAGAAGATGCCGATTTGAGCGGCAATCACTACCTTGATATTACTCTTTTGCGTCATAGTCTTTTATTTTGCAAATTTGATGGCTACCGCTCCGGCTCCATAAAGTCCAGCGAGTTTGGGTAGCGCGGTTGATCTGATTTCTACTTGTTTCATGCTTATGGGTTGGGCCCATTTTTCCGCTTCTTTGCGGATACGTGGTATAAATTTCACTGCGGGTCCGAAAATTCCTCCTCCGAAAATGACCTTCTCGGGGTTGAATATACTTATTAGGTTAGCCGTAGCCATACCCCACATTTCAATTGCCTCCTCTATCACCCTTTTTGCCAAAGGATCCCCATTGTCGTATGCCTCGAAAATATGATAGGAGGTTATATCATTTAGATCGTACTTACGGAGCTCTCCAATGTATTGGTTATCTTCTTTCAGAAAACGACGTGCTTGAGTAGCTAGGCCCTCTCCGGAGCAGTGTGTCTCAAAACAGCCGCACTCATCGTAATCTCGTGTGTATGGAGGCTTGAGGGCGAGCCAGCCGATGGCTCCGACGATATCCGAATGGCCATGGAGCACGCGGTTGTCGATCAGAATGCCGGCTCCAATACCGGTGCCGACTGCGATGAATACAGCATTGCGACATCCCTTTGCACAACCCATTTGCACTTCGCCCAGAATGTAGCAGGTGCGGTCGCTTTCGATGGTAACAGTAGCCTGTGGTGCAACCTTAAGTAATTCATCGCGAAGGGGGTAATTCTCCCATCCGGGAATATTGGGGGCCCATACACATCCCGTATCGGAGTAGGAAATGCCCGGAATGCAGACCCCGATGCTCAGAGGTGCTCCGGGCAGGATGTTGCCCGAGTCACAAAGATCCTTGCAGAGGCCGCATACGAGTGCGCCTACTTCCGTACCGCTTCTATTCTCGAGGAGTGTATGTTTCTGGAGGAGAATCTCTCCATCGCTGTTGAAAATGGCTCCAACTGCCTTAGTGCCGCCGAGATCTATTCCAATGTAGTTCATAGCCCTGTTAAATGATTTTTACTCCAATTTTAGCCAATTCTTTCAAGGTTTTTTCGTGCCCTTTTTCGTCTATATAAGCGAGTGCCTTTTCAAGCAGGAATACATTGTGTCCGGACTTGATAAGATCATAACAGGTTTCGCGTATGCAATACTCAGTGGCGATGCCGCTTACTATAACATCTTTACTAAGGCAGGAGTTGAGTTCAATACCTTCGCGATCTCGTCCTTCGAATCCCGAATATTGCTCTTTGCGGGGGTTGCATCCTTTATAAAACTTGTTGTCGCGGGAAGGTCTGTTTGACTCATTTTCTATACGATAAAATCGGGCGTGAATATCACCTCCACGCGTTTTTTGGACGCAGTGTACCGGCCAGATACCACCATTCTCTTTGAATGAGCAGTGATTCTCCGGATGATTGTCCAGCACATAGAGTACCTTTTGTCCGGGGTGTGCATCAATATATTTTACGCTCTCTTCTACGGCTTTCTCGGCGTTGGTGCAGGCCAGGGTGCCATCAATAAAATCGTAAAGCATATCCACCACAACATGGGTGTATCTCCGAACGCCGCTGGTGTCCTCCATCTCCTCCATTGCATTAATTTGCAGGATAATCCTGTTGATGAGTTTTATTTTCAGGTCATAAAGGTCGTCGGAGATATCCACTTTATAGAAGTGAGGGTTGAGTATACGGGTCTGTGTTTCGTCAAAACAGGCAAGGTTTGCTCTATAGTACTCTCTCTTTTCCTGAATGGTACGTGTATCCGGAATTATTTTCCCATTGTCATATACAAGTTCCTGGAGTTTGCGGAATGTATATGAGCCCGCAGGGAAAGTGGTAAATTTGGTTACATCCATCTCATCCACGATTGTCAGTTCTTCCCCGGCTTCAATGATTTTGGCAAAGGAGTCGCCTCTTAGACAGGTCACATCAGCTTCAAAACGTCCTTTCTGGATCAGACGGTATGTAATCTGGAATCCGGGATTGATGAGTTTGATTTTATCTTCAGAGCGTTTGAGTACCGGTTCCTTTCCAACCTGTACCAGTTTGTAAACATTACCAAAGCAGGGATTATGCTTGGAAGTGGCAATAGCATCACCGACGCCATAGATGTCTATAAGGGCATTTTGTTTTTCGAGGTCGGAGATTATATATTCGTCGAGAGAGTTTGTAGCAAATATTTTGCACTGTGTGAGCCCTACCTTGTTAAGCTCTTCGCGACATTTTTGCGACAGATAGGTCAAATCACCGCTGTCGAGACGTACTCCGTAGCCTTGTGGGTAGGAGTCGTCGATTCCGTTAGCATGGAATGCTTTGATGGCATTTTTTATTCCGCATTTGAGAGTGTCAAATGTATCAATAAGTAGGATGAGTGGCTCGCCTCTGTGTGTCTTGATATAGGTGTCGAAGGCCCTATATTCGCCCTCAATGGAGCAACCAAACGATGTGGTGAAGCTGTGAGCCATTGTGCCTGTAGATTCGAATCCACACTTTATTCCGGCGAGAACATTTGAACTGCTTTGGCATCCGCCAATAACAGCAGCCTTTGCACCGTACTGTGCAGCCCATGGACCATGTGCCCTGCGCGAGCCAAATTCGCTGACAGGTTTGGGAGTGCTGCGTGTAACACGGGAAGCTTTTGTGGCTACTGCCATCTGGTGGTTCATTATGCAGAGGAGTGGCGTTTCAAGTACCTGCGCCTCGATGATGGGACCCACGACAGTGATTATCGGTTGTTTTGGGAAAGCAATTTCACCCTCTTTCATCGCATATACCTGGCCGGTGAATTTCATTCCCGCCAGATAGGAGCGGAACTCTGCATACTCATTTCCCGGTAAGAATTTCTCAAAGAAAGACTCGTCTTCGGAACCTAGTCCGGCAATCATTTCAAGCGCCTCACTGATGCCGCTGACTACAGCCCAGTTATTGTTGTCAGGTGCTTTTCTATAAAAAAGATTGAATATACCTATGGTGTCCTTCATACCGCTGTCGTAGTATGATTTTCCCATCGTGTACTGATATTTGTCAGAACAATATGAATGGTTCAACATGATATTCTTCGTGTTAAGACTTAACAATAAATTTACAAATCTACTGATTAGTGTACAAAACACCAAATTGGGGCCTATATTAGGCTATTCTCAATAGTTGTCAATGAAGTTGATAGTAAGAGTGAATAAACGTTCAAAACCTATATCAGAGATATTGTCGTAAGTATCAAAAGGTGTATGGTAAATATGGTTGTATTTGCCTTCCGTATGGAAATAGAGGGAGGGTACTCCGTCAAGCGCAAAGAAATAGTTGTCGCTGTCATCCTTGATGTCGTCCAATATAAAATTGAAAGGTTCTTCAAATGTCATATTGATTTTCTGAATCAGTTCATAACCTGCCATACCCTCTTCGGGAACCTGAAGGTATATAGACTCGGGAGTGTCGGCAACCATATCATAATTGAGAATGTATCTGATATTCTCCTGGGGGTAACGTGGATTGTTCTTGTAATAGAAGGATCCGAGAAGATTGTTCTCCTCCGCATCGAAAAATGCGAAATCAATGGTGCACTCGGGGGGATTCTCTGAGAAATATTTTGCAAGGGCGAGCATCATGCTGGGACCTGAGGCATTATCGTTGGCACCGGGGTGCACATTCTCAATTCCCATATAGCCGAGATGGTCGAAATGGCCCATAAGCAGATAACGCCTTTCAGGATATTTTGTGCCTTTGATTGAGGCAAGGACATTATGGGCATCGTGACACTCAATCAACTCACTCTCCATATTCACGTTGATTTTCTGTGCTCCCTCTGCAAGTCCGTTCCATATAAAGAATGCAGGTACGGGAGTTACGTAATAGGAGCGTGCCTTGAAGTAGGGGAGTTTGGATTCTAATCTGTAGATAACTCCGGCTACCTTGTCTGCCTGAAGCATATCCAGGAATTCACGATATCTGTCAAAGGCATTTGTACCGATTGTTTCAGTATAGGGTTCCCATTCGATAACTACAAATTTCTTTTTGTAAATACCGCTGTTGAGATGGTCGGCAAGCTCCTGAACAGAAGTGTATTTTTCAACACCGGGATATGCGAGAGCAAATTCACCTTTACAGGTGGGTGAGAATTCCTTTGCGACATAATCAACGGCAGGAACAAGTTCATTACCGTCAATGATGACCTGCATTGCACCACGCATCACATTGAGCGGTAAGCTGTAGTGTTGCAGATATGCCATTTGGTCATCGGGAGTACCTTCAAAGCGCATCGGGCCACAAGGTGATGCAGTACCCTTGAATGGAGGTGTCGCCTGTTGGGGTTCTGCCCCAATCTCATCCTCCATCGGACCTATACCCATCTTCTGCAGTTCGCCTATTAAATATGCAGCTGCTTTGATGTTACCATCTCCATAGTTGCTGCGTCCGTGATAGGATTCGCTTGAGAGTTCTTTGAGAGATTCGTTGTAATATGCGCGGTACTTCTCGATATCATCGATACTCTTAAACTTGGTTTCGCTGCCGCAACCGGTGCAGCTGAGAATGGTGATTGCTCCTGCAAGCATAATCAATGTACGTTTCATAGAAAGTTTATTTATAATAGATATTTTTATTTTAAACTATAAAGTTAACAGTTTAGCTGCTTAAGATCAGCGATCTTGCCCACATCACGGATAGAAAGCCCTGGTATTTCGATACCTTGAATGATAAACTTATCGCAATTGGCGAGATAGAAATCTACAATCGAAAATCGTTCAGGCCAATTCTCCATAATTGGAAAAACTCTTTCCGATATAATGTGAATTCCCGCGAAAGCAAGTTTGCGATATTTGTCAGGATTTAGGTCGGGAAATGGAGAACGAACCTCTCCTGTGGCGATATTGGTCCAGCCAACCAGATGGTTATAATTGTCAAAGAGGAAAAAACGCTTCGTTTTGCGCTCACTCACCAGAATCGTTGCCAAAAGTGGTTTTTCAGAACTCACAAGCTCTCTTTCTGCTTCCAGATATTTTTCCTCGAAGAGAGGAATATCCAGATCGGATATGATATCGACATTGTGAACCAGGAAATGGTCAGAGCTCAGCAGGTGGGCAGCATGTCTTATACCGCCACCGGTCTCGCGCAACTGATCTCTCTCATCAGAAATCGCGACTGAGATTCCGAACGAATCATTCTGTTCAATAAAATCTATAATTTGCTCCGCAAAATGGTGGACATTGACCACAATATGACGGTATCCTGCCTCCTTGAGACGTAGAATCACCCTCTCGAGCAATGGTACACCACCGACCGGCACCAGTGCCTTTGGCATCGTGTCAGTCAGTGGCTTGAGTCTTGTTCCAAGTCCTGCAGCGAATATCAGAGCGTAAGGTTTCATCTTAAAACTCCTGCTCCAGACCTTGTTCTCTATGGTAGACGTGAATCCTGATATTAAACTTGCCGGCCAAATGCTTTGCCAGATGCTGTGCACAATAGACAGACCTGTGCTGGCCTCCGGTACAACCGAAACAAAACATCAGATGGGTAAACTTGCGCTCTATATACCTCTGGACATGGGCATCGGCAAGTGAGTAGACCTTGGTAAGGAATTTTTGAACTCCACCTTCCGCCTCCATAAAATCAGCAACTTCTTTGTCCAGTCCGGTAAAATGCTTAAAATGGTCATATTTCCCGGGATTCTCCAGGGCGCGGCAATCAAATACATATCCGCCTCCATTACCGCTCACATCATTGGGTATGCCTTTCTTATAGGCAAAACTGTAAATTTTAACTTCAAGGCGGCGGTCAACTCCCATCTCCGAGAATTCGCGCATACGAGTCAATTCTCCGAGAATCTTCGATAGATAAGGATACTCCTGAAATGGTTCAACCAGAAGTTTTCTGAGGTTGTCTATCGCAAAAGGTACACTCTGCAGGAAGTGTGGTTTTTTCTCGAAATATCCTCTGAAACCATAAGCTCCCAGCACCTGAAGAGTTCTGAAGAGCACAAAATGACGCAGAGTTGCGCGAAATTGTTTTTTGTCAACCGGGATGTATTGCTTGAGAGCTTCCAGATAGGCTTCTACAAGTTCATTTTTGAGATTTTCCGAATAACAGGCCTTAGCCTGCCATATGAATGATGCCACATCATAAAAGATAGGTCCCCTACGTCCTCCCTGGAAGTCAATGAAATAGGGTTCATCCTTCACAATCATCACATTGCGGGCCTGAAAATCACGGTACAGGAAGGTGTCGGACATGCTGTGCATCAGCACCTGCGACATTTTATCAAAATCATTTTGCAGCTCGATTTCACTGAATTCAATACCTGTCGCCTTGAGGAAGCAGTATTTGAAATAGTTGAGGTCGAAAAAGATCATCCTTTCGTCAAACTCCGGTTGAGGATAGCATACGGAGAAATCGAGTCCTTTAGCTCCCTCAAACTGGATTTCAGGCAGTTTGCGGATTGTCTTTAACAGCAATTCTCTCTCTTTTGGAGAGTATTTGCCACTCTCACGCCCCTGCGTGATACGACTATAAAGTGTGTCGTTCCCAAGGTCTTCTTGCAGATAGTAAATATTGTCTTCGCTGCAGCTATATACCTGCGGCACATTGAGCCCCCGTTCGCGGAAGTGTTTTGCAATGGTCATGAAAGCAATGTTTTCATCTACGCAAGTGCCCTGTGCTCCAATCAAAGTGCGGTTTTTACTCTGTATGCGGAAGTAGCGCCTGTTACTGCCGGATGAAGGAAGTTCTTCTGTTGATAGTGGCTTTTCGCCGGTAAATTGTTCAAAAAGTATCTCTAGCTGTTCCATTTTCGGTTTTTCATTTTTTGTATCCTACAGTATGGACTAGTGTTATGACCTGACTATCGTTGAGCCGCAACCTTTGTGCCAGTTCTTCTTTCGGAACCATGGCGCGGGTGACACCTCCAAGGCCTTCTTGAGCACAGAAAAGGTAGATGTTCTGGGATATGAATCCGGTGTTGGCATATATGGCCTCAATTGTACCCTGAGGAGTCTTTCCTTTGATTTTTGTGGTATCAGCTACCATTGCGATTTCCACGGCGGCAGCACCAACGAAGTCTTGGGTGCCGGTAAAGCTACGCAGGTCCTCGTCGTCGTGATGTAGCAGACGGTTGCCTGCAGCATCATAAATGTATGTGCCGCTTTCGAGGAAGACGTAGAGGTCGATTTCCTGCCGATTGTGTGATGAGGGAGCAGTACGCTTGTGCTCCCGGTTGTATCCCCATGCAGCCCAGAGTAGATCCGAAAGTGTCTGCATGTCAAGTGGTTCAGAGTTTAGCTCTCGGGATGATTCCCTGCGATTAAGAGCCTCCATCAGAGGCATTCCTCCTTTGCGGCGTGGTGCCGGGAGAGCTATGTCCGTTATCTCTCTCCATATTCTGTTCATAATCTATCTTTTTTGTCAATAAATTGAAATCTTATATATCTCGTTCCCACGGGAACCGATGATCACAGTATTGTCTACTATTATGGGCGATCCCTCGAAATTTATACCCACTTTCTCTGTAAGAATTACTTCTCCCGTAGCCCCTTCTATGAGATAGACATATCCCCAACAGTCTGCTGCAAAAATGTACATTTTACCTTCGGGATCCAACATGGGTACGGGTGATGCCCAGGCGTAGCGCTTGAGGTCAATGCTGTAAAGGGTCTTGCCTGTGTTTTTGTCAATTGCTATAAAAATGCCTTTGTAAGCCGGCATATGCGTGATTATAGATGCGAAAATGTAATCGCTGCAGTCTCCGATGCCGGGTAGCGGGGTGGAGAACATACCCCCGTCAGACCATTTTCCCCGAGAATATGCTTTTTTGCATGCTATTTTATTTTCCCAAACCTTTTCTCCGGTCAGGGCGTTGAGTTTTATAAAATAGGAAAAACCTATGGAATCCTGTTTGTCAACTTCGCAGGAAGTATAGAGGTAGGGGATACCATCTTCTTCACACAGTACCGGAGTAGCATCACTATCATCATGGTTGTCATATCTCCATACAGGTTTGAGATTGTTCAGATTGAAGCAGATAACATTACCGCTGTTGTCCGTAAAATAGCCATAATTGCGATAGATTGCCGGTGAGGATTCGATACCGGGGGCTTTTTTGCCTTTTACCCGGTATCTCATGGTGGAGTGGAGATTCAGAGATCCCTGTTCCACAAGGTATTTGTACACTGTACCGTTTTCACCCAGTCTGAAAAGAAATTGTCCGACCTTTATGGGTGAAGAGTCATATGCGCCCCATCCACGCCATGCCAGGGGGTCTTTCGGTACGAAATGGGTTATGGCATGTTTATTTAGGTCTATCACCATAGCACCGAAAGGAGGGTTGATCTCTACTCCCTGTCCCACATATAGATTGTTATTGAGTGCGGGATCAAGTGAAGGTGTGCCTTTAATGACGTTGACCACATCAATTGTATTCCTTGAGGGCTGGCCGGTTGAGTAATCCAAAAAATAAACTTTTCCTGCGAGAGAACCGACAATAATTTCTCTTTTCGGAGCAATTATACCCGTAGTATCACCGGGCAGTTCTGTCAAAAGGGGTTGTCCGGTCCATCCGGTTCCGCCGCCCCAGATACCATAAGGCGTTTTAGTGGTGTCGACAGCAGTCTTAAAGATCCAGTCAATGGCAATAGAGTCAGGTTTGCTTGATACCTTTCCATATTTTGGATAATCCCTGAATGGACCACCTCTGAAGGTTAAAACCCCCTGAACTGAATCGTAAAGGTTATTCAAGTTAGCAATGACTCCACTGTTAATTGTATCGAGAATATTTATTTCGTAAATCAGTGCTTCAATAGAAGAGAAAGAGGTATCAGGAAGGGGTAAAATTGCTGTACGAATCCCATTATTTGCAGAAGATACATCTGAAGTCTTCTCCCTCTGACTTCCGCAGAAGGAGAGCAATGTAAGCATCAGCAATAGGGCTAGGTTTTTCATCTTCTTGAGAGTACAAATATAATCAAAGAGTTAATATTGTGGAAACTAATTCCGGAAGTTTCCCGCTAAAGCGGCCCCTGTAGGGAGTTCAGGATGGAGAGCCAACATTTCCGGTGTGCCTTCAAATACAAGCTCACCACCTTTGTCTCCTGCATCGGGACCGAGGTCGATAATCCAGTCGGCAGCCCTTATGATGTCCAAATTGTGCTCTACTACAATCACAGAGTGTCCTTTTTCTATAAGAGCGTCAAATGACTTGAGTAGTTTTTCTATATCCTGGAAATGAAGTCCGGTGGTTGGTTCATCAAATATGAAGAGAATGCTTCCCGAAGAGGACTCCTTTCCCAGAAATGAAGCCAGTTTGATTCTTTGGCTCTCTCCTCCGCTAAGGGTACTGCTGCTTTGCCCTAAACTGACATAGGAAAGTCCGACATCTTTGAGGGGCTGGAGTCTGTCGGCAATCCTTTTAGCCGTTGGGTCATTTTGGGCTGAAAAAAAATCTATGGCCTCATCAACGCTCATACTGAGGACATCGCTGATGTTTTTACCCTGAAATTTCACTTCGAGAATATCGGGTTGGAACCTTTTGCCGTCACATGCTTCACAAGTAATGGTAACATCGGCCATAAACTGCATCTCAATTTTTATTACTCCTTCTCCCTGACATTCAGGGCAACGTCCTCCATCTATATTGAATGAAAAATGAGAGTGTCCGTAATTATTCATTTTTGCATAGGGC
>Ga0255342_1005208_pt1 | contig 12685 bp, 8 predicted proteins | sample wastewater_treat_3_FD_192416 | JGI IMG/M metagenome (GOLD analysis project Ga0255342, IMG submission 192416) | Wastewater microbial communities from Lulu Island WWTP, Vancouver, Canada - plant14 | ecosystem: Engineered > WWTP > Wastewater > Unclassified | place: Canada: Vancouver, British...
CTTTCCCGAATTTTTGGGTTTTTTGTGTAATATTTATATGGTGGTCTCCTTATGTTTAATTGATCCCAAAATGTGAGACTGCCATATTTTTTTTAAGGGTAGCTGAAATTACTCATTTGCTCTCTGCCCTCTGCCAAAAGCCCCTTAGGGCAACACTCTAATAGCGATGGTGGCGTAAGCCCCTCGAAAAATGCGGAAAAATAAACCCTCCGCCCTCCCCTCTCTGCCCTCTGCCCTTCGCTCTCTGCCCTCTGCCAAAAGCCCCTTAGGGCGACACTTTGATAGCGATGGAGGCGTAAGCCCCTCGGAAAATGCGGAAAAAAATATCTCTTCGCCCTCTGTACCCTGCCCTCTGCTCTTCGCTCTCTGCTCAAAAGCCCCTTAGGGCGACACTTTGATAGCGATGGAGGCGTAAGCCCCTCGTAAAATGCGGAAAATAATATCTCTTCGCCCTTCGCTCTCTGCCCTCTGCCAAAAGCCCCTCGTAAAATGTCAGCACCATTTCATTTTCTTTTGTCTCTTACCTGTGCTCGTTTATTACTCCTTAATCAAACCTTAATCAAGCGTTAATAATTAATGAGTGATCAATGTATGATAACGAACTGATTGACATTTTGAGGAAAGGAAATAATATGACCCTAAAAGCTATGGAATTTATAATAAAAGTAACTGTAAAATAAGGAAAAAAGGGATTTTCCGGCATAATGGGTGGTGCTATATATTATTATCCCCGCTTGAAAACAACTATTATCCGGCACGCACCCCAAATGCCAATCCAGGAAAAAAACCTGGTTTCCCATTGGACAACGAGGACATCGTTTTTCCGATTTGTGTATCCGGCAGAAAATTATGAACGACAAGATGTCGTTCCTCCGAATAAAAAAAACCCGAAGGTCAAAATCGCAATGTTGACCTCCCGGTCAACCCACCTCTTACGCTTTGTTTCTTTACCAGAAGGTATGAGGCAGCGAAAAACCAGTGTTACCACTAAACGATGAGGATTTCGTTTTTCCGGAACAAAAAAGCCCAAAGGGCAAAATCGCAATGTTGACCTCCTGGTCAACCACCATATTTTTTTATTTTGTTACTAAAAAAAGCGTAATAAAGAAATAGCTCGGCTGCAAGTGGAACGACAAGATGTCGTTCCTCCGAATAAAAAAAGCCCAAAGGGCAAAATCGCAATGTTGACCTCCCGGTCAACCACCATATTTTTTTTATTTCGTTACTGAAAAAAGCGTAATAAAGAAATAGCTCGGTTGCAAGTGGAACGACAAGATGTCGTTCCTCCGATTTGTGTATCCAGCGGACATTTATGAACGACAAGATGTCGTTCCTCAGCAAAAAAACCGGTAAGGTATAACAAGGATTATACTTTGCAGAGGAAAAAATGCTTCTTTTTAGTCAATTACCTGATGGGATTAAAGAAGTTGCTGAATTCTTTCATAAACCAATGCCAGTGGGCATATTTTTATTTAAGAACCTGCTGTTCTTTGTCACCATTATTGATTACTAAAACCAAAAAAACACTCCGCTGCATACATCCAAATCTGATGCATAACTATGTAACTGATTTTTAGATTGACAAGTTTATAGAAGGATAAATAATTGAAAAAATTATTTTTGCTTATGAGGTGAAGATGAAAGATGTCATTGAAGATTTGCGTAAAAAGCTTGAAAAGGGTGTTTTCAAGAATGAAGAACAGGTACGCATCGGAATAATTGCACGCTTATGTCAAAAGCTTGGGTGGGATATTTGGGATCCGGAAGTATTCAATACTGAGTACACAATCACAGTACCCGATAATAGTGATAATCACCATGGAACTACCCGCACCTATAAAGTAGATATAGCATTATGCAAGAGAAGCAGTAACATTGTAGAACCTCATATATTGATTGAGGTTAAAGGTGTAAATATGAACCAACAACAAGAAATTAGTGGACGAAATCAGTTAGAAATATATAGCTCAAAATTCGATTCTATAAGCATCTTAACTGATGGTCGTAACTGGGAATTCTACCTAAATAGCTTGAAAAAGATCAATACTCCTTATGAATCTTGTATGATAAGCAAGCTTAACCTTAGCAAAGATAATATAGACGAAATTTGTGATGTCTTTCACAAGCTTATGAACCCCAATGAAACTAAAAATAAATTGGATAAAATCGGAAGAATTATGCGCAGAACATTTGTTATTGAGCAATACATCTATGAAGCATTACCTATAGCTAAACTCAAAAAGCATGATATAACTATGATATCTCAAGATGTTTTTAGTATAATAAAAACTGAACATAAACTTGATAAAATACTCCAGCCAGAATTCCAAAAAGTGTGGAGTGATATGCTTGACAAAGGTAAAATAGAAATAGGTAAAATAGAAATAGGTGAAATAGACATAAGTAAACCACCCTTAAAAGAACTACCCTTACATATCAAGGTGAAAGATATAACAGCTTATTGTATTTATGACTACAAAAAGAAGAAATACTTTGTAAAAGCAGGATCTGAAGTTAGAAGTTCTATTACAGATTATATGAAGAAGGAAAGGGACCGGTCAATAACTGATGGTGAACTAAAGTATGATAAGGAAACCCGTAAATATCGCTTAACAAGGGACAAGGAATTTAAGACACCATCAGGTGCGGCCTGCTTTGTATTAGGCAGAAATAGTAATGGATGGGAAGAGTGGTTAGACGAAAAAGACCTTCCTTTGAAGAACTATAAGCAATCCCTGGGTAACTGATTTTCTAAATGCAATTATATTAGTTTATGTTGTGGATAGCTTGGTAGGATATTTACTCAGCAAGAAATTATAACTGCTTTGATATAAATTTAAGAAGGCACAAATGACCAAAGAACAAGAACGAGATGAATTACACCGGACAATATGGCAAATTGCCAATGATTTGAGAGGTAGCGTTGACGGATGGGATTTTAAGGCATACATTTTGGGAATGTTATTTTACAGATTCATATCTGAGAACCTTGTAACCTATTTGAATATAGGAGAACGGAAAAATAATAAACCTGACTTTGACTATACTACATTGTCTGATACGGATGCAGAACTGGGAAGGGCAGAAACAATTAAAGAGAAGGGTTTTTACATTCTCCCTTCAGAATTATTTTGTAATGTTCGGAAAAAAGCCAAAAATGATCCTAACCTGAATGAAACTTTAGCAAGGGTCTTCAATAACATAGAAAACTCAGCCAAGGGTTTTGATAGCGAGAGTGATCTAAAAGGTCTGTTTGATGATATTGATGTAAACAGTAATAAGCTGGGAGCTACTGTTACCAAAAGGAATGAACAGCTGGTTAAAATAATGGATGCCATTGGAGATATGAAATTTGGAGATTATCAGGATAACACGAATGACACTTTTGGCGATGCCTACGAATACCTAATGACAATGTATGCCAGCAATGCCGGTAAATCCGGAGGAGAGTTCTTTACACCTCAAGAAGTTTCAGAATTACTCACAGAAATAGCAGTGGCAGGAAAAAAAGAAGTAAACAAAGTATATGATCCCGCTTGCGGTTCCGGTTCTCTACTGCTTAAATTTGCTAAAGTTCTGGGTAAGGATAATGTGCGGCAGGGTTTCTTTGGACAGGAAATCAATCTCTCCACTTACAATCTGTGCCGCATCAATATGTTTCTGCACGATGTGAACTTTGAGAAATTTGATATTGCTCACGGAAATACTCTTACCGAGCCAAAGCACTGGGACGATGAACCCTTTGATGCTATTGTCTCCAATCCACCTTACTCCATTAAATGGGAAGGTGATGCTAATCCTCTCTTGATTAATGACCCTCGCTTTTCACCTGCCGGAGTATTAGCTCCCAAAAGCAAGGCAGACCTTGCCTTTACTATGCATATATTATCCTGGCTCTCCACTTCTGGAACTGCTTCCATTGTAGAATTCCCTGGTGTCTTGTATAGAGGAGGGGCAGAACAGAAAATACGCAAATACTTGATTGATAACAATTACATAGATACCGTCATTCAACTTCCACCGGACTTGTTTTTTGGAACGCCCATTGCCACTTGCATCATCGTCCTTAAAAAAAGCAAGAAAGACAACAGCACCTTATTCATAGATGCCTCAGAAGAGTTTGTGCATGAAGGCAATAAAAACAAATTAACAGAAGCAAACCGTAAACGCATATTGAATGCCTATATAGAACGCCAGGACGAAGAATATTTCTGTAGCTTAGTACCCAATAGTAAGATTGCAGAAAATGATTACAACATTGCTGTAAGCTCGTATGTGACTAAAGAAGACAACAGCGAAGTGATCCAAATTGAAGAACTCAATGCCCGCATTGCAGAGATTGTGATTAAACAAAACCATCTGCGTGCTGCCATAGATGAGATAGTTGCGGACTTGGAAGGTATAGAATGACAACCATCAAAGGCCTAAAACTATGAGTAAGATAGGTGAAATGATACAAGAGTTGTGTCCAGATGGGGTAGAATACAAAATTTTGGGTGACTTAATCAGATATGAACAACCGACAAGATATATCGTAAAAAAAGCTAATTACAATCAAAATTATACAATACCAGTACTTACAGCTGGACAGACCTTTATTCTTGGCTACACTGATGAGGAGAATGGTGTTTATAATGCTACTGTGGAAAATCCAGTGATAATATTTGATGATTTTACTACATCTTTCCAATGGGTAGATTTCTCTTTCAAAGTGAAATCCTCTGCTATGAAGATACTAACACCCAGAATGAATAACGAAATCATACTCCGATATGCTTATTATGCCATGAAGTGTATCTTTTACAGTCCTCAGGATCATGCCCGACAATGGATTTCAGTATATTCTAAATTCAACATTCCTGTTCCTCCTATATCCATTCAGCAAGAGATTGTAAATATTCTCGATAACTTCACCATGCTGGAAGCGGAGCTGGAAGCGGAGCTGGAAGCCAGAAAAAAACAATATGAATACTACTGTAGTAAACTTCTAACACCTATAGAAGTTGACGGCAAATGGTATTTGAATGGAAAAGAAGTAGAGTGGAAGCAATTAGGAGAAATCTGTATTTCGCTAAAGAAAGGTACTCTTAAACAGGGAGAGCTTATTAGTGAAGGTGCATACCCAGTCATTAATTCTGGGCGAGAATGGTATGGATTCTATAATGCATATAACAATGATGCTGATGCTTTCGTTATAGCAGCAAGAGGTGAATACGCTGGTTTCGTTAGCTACATTGCAACCAAATTCTGGGCTGGTGGTTTATGCTATCCCTACAGATCTATAAAAGAAGATGTAATACTTACGAAGTTCATTTACTACTATCTTAAGAATATTGAACAATCCATTATGAATGTTTTAGTTGCAAGAGGCAGTATCCCCGCAATCAACAAATCTGATGTTGATAAAATACAAATCCCTATTCCACCCCTTGAAGAACAGGAGCGAATAGTATCAATCTTGGACAAATTCTATGCTTTGGTAAACGATATATCAGTTGGTTTGCCTGCAGAGATTGAAGCCAGGCGCAAACAATATGAATACTATAGGAATAAACTGCTTACTTTCAAGAACAGAGCAGATACCCAAGGCAACTAAATGAAATATGATATTGTAACCCAAAGTCAGGAAAGTACAGTTGTAGCAAAATACGATTCAAACAAAAAAAAGGAATCTGCCTATCAAACTGAGGCAGCATTAGAAAAGGCATTTATAGAGTTACTAAAGGCACAAGCATACGAATATCTGCCCCTCTCATCTGAAGCTCAATTGATAAGCAATCTGCGGAAACAATTGGAAATTCTGAATAATTACACATTCTCAGACACAGAATGGAATCAGCTGTTCCATGGCAAGATAGCCAACTTGAACTATGGGATAGAGGAAAAAACCAACATCATTCAAGAGGATTACATTCAATTGCTTACTTGTGATGATGGAGCAACGAAAAACATCTATCTGCTGGATAAAGCCAATATTCACAATAACAATTTGCAAGTTATTAATCAATATAGCGTTGAAGACGGTCAAAGAGCCAATCGCTATGATGTTACAATCCTGGTAAACGGACTTCCTCTTGTTCATATTGAGCTGAAAAAACGAGGAGTGGATATCAAAGAGGCATTCAATCAAATAAACCGTTATAACCGGGAATCCTTCTGGGCAGGGTGCGGTCTTTTTGAATATGTTCAAATCTTCGTGATCTCTAATGGAACACATACAAAATACTATAGCAATACTACCCGCTTTACTCATATCAAGGAACAACAAGAAGGTAAAATAAAGAAAGGTAAGCAAACAAGCAACAGCTTTGAATTTACTTCTTGGTGGGCAGATGCCAATAACAACCCTATAACTGATCTTATGGACTTTGGGCGGACTTTCTTTGCCAAGCACACCTTACTGAACTTGCTTACAAAATACTGTGTTTTTACTACCGATAAACTACTGCTGGTTATGAGACCTTATCAGATTGCGGCTACAGAGCGGATTTTGAGGCATACAGCGGTTTCTAATAACTACAAGAAATATGGAAAAATTGAAGGTGGTGGCTACATCTGGCATACTACCGGAAGCGGTAAAACCCTTACTTCCTTCAAGACAGCCCAATTAGCAAGTAAGCTGCCTTATGTTGATAAAGTGCTTTTTGTGGTTGACAGGAAGGACCTTGACTATCAGACAATGAAGGAGTATGATAAGTTTGAAAGGGGAGCAGCCAACAGCAATACCAGTACTGCAATACTAAAGAAGCAGCTTGAAGATCCTCAAGCCAAAATAATTATTACTACAATTCAGAAGCTTTCTCTACTGATTAATAAGGAAAAACAGCACGCTGCCTACAATCTACACATAGTGATTATCTTTGACGAATGTCACCGCTCTCAGTTTGGTGAAATGCATACTGCTATCACCAAGACCTTTAAGAAGTATCATCTATTTGGCTTTACCGGCACTCCTATCTTTGCTGTGAATTCCAACAGTAACTCCAAAGCTGATTTACGCACAACAGAGCAGGCATTTGGTACCAAACTTCATACTTATACGATAGTGGACGCAATTAAGGATAGAAATGTCCTGCCCTTTCGCATCGACTATATCAGCACAATGAAAGAGCAGGAAAACATCACCGATACAAAAGTGTGGGACATAGACAGGGAAAGAGCTCTTGCTTCTCCTGAACGAATCACAAATATCGTGAAATACATTCTTGAACATTTTGATCAAAAGACCAAGCGTAATAACTATTATCAATTAAAGGACAGACGGCTTGCTGGTTTTAATTCTATCTTTGCCACTGCCTCAATTGAAATGGCTAAAAAATATTATTCAGAGTTTCAGAAGCAAATGGCTGAGTTACCTAGTGACCAAAAACTGAAAGTGGCTACTATTTATAGCTTTGGAGTTAATGAGGACATATCTGAAATTGATGGCATCATAGAAGATGAAAATCTGGAAGATACCAGCAAATTGGATCAAAGCTCCAGGGACTTTCTGGAATCTGCCATTGGGGATTACAATAAGCTCTTCAAAACGAATTTTGATACCTCCAGTGATAAGTTCCAAAACTACTATAAGGATGTATCCCAAAGAGTAAAAGACCGGGAGATTGACCTGTTAATAGTAGTGAATATGTTCCTTACTGGGTTTGATGCTACCACCTTAAATACTCTTTGGGTAGATAAGAACCTCCGTTTGCATGGTCTCTTACAGGCATACTCCAGAACAAACCGAATCCTAAATACAATAAAGACCTTTGGAAACATTGTGTGCTTCCGCAATCTTGAGAAAGCTACTAACGAGAGCATAGCTCTCTTCGGAGATAAAGAAGCTTGTGGTATAGTATTGCTTAAGTCATTTGCTGAATACTACAATGGCTACCTATTAGGAGAAAAACGAATCCCTGGATATGTGGAATTAATTGAAGAGCTTCAAGACAAGTATCCGGTTGGAGAAATAATCATAGGTGAACAAAATCAAAAGGACTTCATCAGATTGTATAGCAATATCTTAAAGGTTCGTAACATACTCTCTACTTTTGATGATTTTAATGGGCTTGAAATCCTTACAGAGAGGGATTTTCAGGACTATCACAGTATGTATATCGATCTCTATAACGAATTCAGGAGAAGGGGTAAGGGCGACGCTGAAAATGTGAATGACGATATTGTGTTTGAAATGGAGCTGATAAAACAAATAGAAATCACCATTGACTACATACTGGAATTGATTAAAAAATACCATGCCGGTTTTCAAAAAGACAAAGAGATTCCCATCAGCATCAGAAAAGCTATAGATTCAAGTTTGGAACTGCGCAATAAGAAAGATTTGATAGAACAATTCATCGCTAACTTGAATCCCTCAACCGATGTAGATAAGGACTGGCATACCTTTGTAGAGGAAAGAAAAAAAGAAGAATTAAACCGGATCATAAAGGAAGAAAATCTTAACAAAGATGAGACCTACAAGTATATAAACAATGCTTTTAGAGACGGATTTGTGCAAGAAACCGGCACTGCCATTACTAAGGTTCTTCCTCCTATTCCAAGGTTCTCAAAAACAGGCGAACTCACTAAGAAGAAAGAATCTGTTCTGGAGAAGCTTATAGCTTTCTTTAATAGATTCTGGGATATAACAGACCACAGTCCTAGGTAAGCACTTAAATTGTTCTATATATTTCTTGTTATTAAGGAGCGTTTTTATGTTTATATATTACTCTGACATACAGATAACCAAAGGACATTATTATTGGAGAGATAATGATAAAAAAGATCAATTTCATAAAAAATCTTGGGATTTTTAGCAACTTTACTTGGGATAAGGAAGTTAAAGATGATAAGGGAGTAGTAGCTGAATTAAAAAAGATCAATGTTTTCTATGGAAGAAACTATTCAGGGAAGACATCATTATCTCGTATTTTTAAAAGCCTCGAAGATCACAGAATCTCTGAAAGAATCACTAACTCTGAGTTTGAAATACTCATGGACAATGGCTCTCTAATAAATAATACTAATATGTCACAATGCTCTGAAGTAGTTAGAGTGTTCAGTAGCGATTTTGTAAGCACACACTTACAATGGCTTAATGATGAAAGCAGTGGCGACATAAAACCTTTTGCTATTATGGGAGACAGGAATTTAGATATTGAGAAGAAAATCAATAACTTAAATGAACTTCTTGGTAACCAAGCAGATAACAAAGGGTTATATTTTCAACATTTTCAATCTAACGAATTATACGAAAAGACGAAAAAGCAAAAGAACGAATATGAAAACAAGTTAAATGAGAATTTACGGAACAAAGCTCGTGAGATTAAAGAAAATCCGATTTTCAATGATGTCAACTATGATATTACTAAAATTAGACAAGATATTGAGAGCATTAAAAGTTCTAAGATAGATCCACTATCTGATGAGGATGAAAGTGTACTAGTCAAGTATTTAAAAGAGGAATTGAAACCTGAACTTAAGACTATTCAGTTAGATATTCAAGACATAAACGAATTAGCTAATTCAGCTAATCTTCTCCTAAATAGAAAGGTCTCACCTTCAAAACCAATACAAAATCTAATCAATGATTCCCTTCTTCAAGAATGGGTCAGGAATGGCATAGATCTGCATAAAAATAAATTGGAAAAATGCGCTTTTTGTGGAGGCGTTATAACTGACGATTTATGGGAAAAATTAGATTCACATTTTTCAATGGAATCTGAGATATTAAGACAAGAGATAACTCAAATGCTAAGAGTTGTACAAGACAATATTGAAACTTGTAGTTTTGATGTTCCAATATCGACAAATGACTTTTACGCTATATATTTAAATGAAGCTATTCAAGTTATCAGTAGTTTAAACGATAATAAAAAGAAACATTTAGAATTGTTATCAACAATCAAAAAGCGCTTAGAATTAAAACTAACTAACATTTTTATTTCAGTTGATCCTTTGAATACAAGCGAGTTAATATCATCCCTGAACAGTAGCATAGATAGCCTAAACGATCTTATCAGCAGGAATAATTTAGAAGGTTCATCATTATCAGCTGATCAAAAAAAAAAGAGAGAAATGCTCCGTTATGATATTATCAGTAAATTTATCACCGATATTAACTATGAGCAATCTATTATAGAACTTAACAATCTTATCGAAAATGAGAATCAGCTTTGTACACAATTACACGAAATTGATGATGAAATAAGCAATATCCAACAAGAGTTGAGCCGATTAGCTTCAGAACTACAGGATGAAAGAAAGGGAGCTGAAAAAGTGAATGAGTATTTATCAAGTTATTTTGGGCACGAAACATTGGCACTAGATGCAATAAAAAACGACTCATCAGACAAATACAAGTTCATAATTAAAAGAGGTAATGACTTGGCGTATAATCTTAGTGAAGGTGAAAAAAGTTTGATTTCGTTTTGCTACTTTATGGCTAAACTTGATGATTTGGACACAACAGGAAAAAAAATAATCGTATGGATAGACGACCCTGTTTCAAGCTTGGACTGTAATCACATCTTCTTTGTTTTCAGCTTAATTGAAAATCTTATTGCCAAACCAATGAAAGTTCTTGGGGTAAATTCCAAGTTCTCACAGCTATTCATCTCAACACATAATCTTGATTTCCTGAAGTATTTGAAAACTATAAGCGTAACGAAGAAACAGCATGCACATTTTATTATTGAGAGGATTCAAGATATAAGTTGTATAAAGATTATGCCCTCCTACCTCAGAGATTATGTAACTGAGTTTAACTACTTATTTAATCAGATCTATCTTTGTGCTTCCCAAACATGTCCTAGTGATAATCCTGAAAGATACTATAACTTTGGCAATAATGCACGTAAGTTCTTGGAAGCTTATCTTTTCTTTAAGTATCCTTATAAGGAAGATGAAGGATTTGGGCTAAAAGAAAGAATTCTCATGTTCTTTGATAATGATCTATTATCCCAAATAGTAACATTTAGAATAAGCAATGAGTTATCTCATTTAGAAGAGAATTTTGATAGATGTATTAAACCTATTGATATTTCTGAATTACAGAAAGTAGCATATCTGATACTAAGCAAGATTAAAGAAAAAGATCCTGAACAGTATAATGCTTTGATTCACAGTATTAATGGTTCCGATATTATTACACTTACTACAGTATAATTGTAAAGGATCAGAACCTCCAATGAAACGGCAGTAACTTAGTATGTGGTCCTAAGACACCTACCGGATTCTTCTCTGAGTCGTATTCTTTCTAGCTTTTTTTATATAGGGTGCAAGGGCTTTTATGTATTCTTGGAAGTAATTCTGGTTTATGGTCTTGATTTCCAGAGCCATTAGGTTATGCATAACTTACAGGGTTTCATTTAAGAGATAGCTTTTATTTTTGCAGATTATGTCAGCCAGATGTCTTTGGTGTGGATATCCAGGATCACTAACTCATAGTATTTGGCTTTTTTGTTGCGGTCAATGGCAAATAAAAGTGATACAGAATGGCAAACAAAAATGGTACAAAATGGCAAACAAAAATGATACAGAACGGCAAACAAAAGTGATACAGAGTGGCAAAATAAAAGTGATACAGAACGGCAAACAAAAATGGTACAAAATGGCAAAATATAAATGATACAAAATGGCAATATAAAAGTGATACACTTGACCATTTTTTATATCCAAAAGAGGCAAAAATCGCGGTTTTGAAGGTGTGGGGCTGCCCAATTTTATTCAGGAATTTGCAGTTGCTTTGGCAAAGAAATAGTATAGTGTTTTTATTGAGAACTCATAAACAGTTGGCTCTCAACTGGTTTTTAGCTACAGGGTAACCTTTTGCGGAATTAGAAAATTAGGTATATAATGGGGGGGTTATCTCTTTCTTCCTTTTCCCGAGGGGCTTACGCCTCCATCGCTATCGTGGTGTCGCCCTCAAGGGCTTTTGGCAGAGAGCTTAGGGCAGAGGGTTTATCAGCAACATTTTCTCAACCTTCTAAACCTTATCAACCGTCTAAACCTTATCAACCTTCTAAACCTTATCAACCTTCTAAACCCTATTTCCCGAGGGGCTTACGCCTCCATCGCTATCATTGTGTCGCCCTAAGGGGCTTTTGGCAGAGGGCTTAGGGCAGAGGGTTTATCAGCAACATTTTCTCAACCTTCTAAACCTTATCAACCTTCTAAACCTTATCAACCTTCTAAACCCTATTTCCCGAGGGGCTTACGCCTCCATCGCTATCGTGGTGTCGCCCTAAGGGGCTTTTGGCAGAGGGCTGAGGGATGAGCCCAAGTTTCGGTGTATTGCAAGAAATGTAGTTGCTAAAATGAGGGGTATCCATAAGAATGGCATACAGTTAAATGCACATTTTTATTTTGTAGGATTAAAGTGAATAAAAGCGGAGGCAACGAAACCTCCGCTTGCAATGCACAACTGGTTATGTTTACATAATATTAAAAGTTACTATCAAAGCGAAAACCTACCAGGAGTTTAATGTTTTTATAAAAAACATCGTCTATATATTCGTTATCAAACACAGGAGTAATGCTTCTTTCATATCTAAGTTCACAAAAATACTGCTCATACTCCATACCCAGATTTAGTTGATAGCCAAGAACGAAGGAGGAAAGTTCTTCAAAATTTTCATCGTCATAATCGAAATCTTCATCTTGTCCACCAAGTTCTACCGAAAAACCTGAGCTGATAGGAATA
>Ga0255342_1005214_pt1 | contig 12666 bp, 9 predicted proteins | sample wastewater_treat_3_FD_192416 | JGI IMG/M metagenome (GOLD analysis project Ga0255342, IMG submission 192416) | Wastewater microbial communities from Lulu Island WWTP, Vancouver, Canada - plant14 | ecosystem: Engineered > WWTP > Wastewater > Unclassified | place: Canada: Vancouver, British...
TAAAAACCATTTGTTTAAATGCGTCGTGAAGTACATTGAAGGTGTGAAAAAGCTCTTCTTGTGTTTCAGTTTTATTTTGTAAAAAGTGTATATCGTCAATCAATAAAACATCGGCATTGCGATATTTATTTTTGAATTTTGGAATAGTTCTATCATTTAATGCTTGTATAAATTCATTTGTAAAGCTTTCTGCGGTAATATAAATTGTTTTTAAGTCAGTATTTTGGTGGGTATAGTTTCCAATTGCTTGCATTATATGTGTTTTACCAAGGCCAACTCCACCATATATTAAAACTGGATTATATGCTCGTCCTGGATTTTTAGCTATGGCACTTGCTGCATTAAAAGTAAATATATTGTTATCGCCGATTATAAAGTTGTCAAATATATAATCTTCTCGTAATTGCGGATGTTTTCCTTTACTGTTTTGTACTGGTTTTTGTACAATTTCTTTTTTTTCTATTTTTATATCATTTGTAAGATTGTGACTTTGTATATTTTCTTCTTTTTTAGCTTGTATAAAAAATTCAATAGTAATCTGCTTTCCGGATAATTCTTCGAGTTTTTGTTCTAAAAGAGCAATATAGCCGCGAGAAATGAGTTGGTCTTTGAAAAAGTTTGAGGGGACCATAATTGTTATACTATTTTCTGTTGAATCGTGGTATTCAAAAGAAAACCACATTTCAAATTCTTTTCCTTTTCCTTCTTGTATATAGCTTTCTTGAATTTGCGAGAGCGCTTCTTGAAAAAAGATTGAATAATTCCATTTGTCCATAGGGTCCATTATAAACTGTCTTTACTTTTTTCCGCAATACGGTTATACTGAAAGTCCAACATTTATTGTACTTTTATAAAAAAATGCATAGTATTTTTATGTCTACTATGGTGATTGTGTACAATATCATATCTCAATGAGAAACTTTTAAGGCACTGAAAATTACCGAGTTCTAGTTTATAGTGTCTGTTCAAATCAATATATATTTAAGGAAGTAAAATGAACCCTTCATATTCCGCATCTAATATTCAAGTTTTAAAAGGGCTTGAAGCTGTTAGAAAAAGACCTGGTATGTACATTGGTTCTACCGGGCCAGATGGTTTACATCATCTCGTGTACGAGGTTGTCGATAACTCAATTGATGAGGCAATGGCTGGGCATTGTGATCGTATACTTATTGTTTTAGAAAAAAATGATATTTGCCGCATAGAAGATAATGGTCGTGGAATTCCTGTTGATATTCACCCAACTGAGGGTGTCAGTGCCTTAGAGCTTGTTTTAACGCGCTTACATGCAGGGGGAAAATTTGATAAGGGTTCGTATAAGGTTTCTGGCGGTTTGCATGGTGTAGGTGTTGCTTGTGTAAATGCCTTATCCAGTTGGCTTGAAGCGACAATTTGCAAAGATGGCATTCAGTATCATCAGCGCTATGAAGTGGGAGTTCCTTTAGGACCGGTTAAAGAAGTTGGAAAAACAGATAAATCGGGAACTATAATTCGATGGAAGGCTGACCCGACAGTATTTGAAGAAACGCAAACCTATAATTTTGAAGTTTTAGCGAGTCGATTACGGGAACTTGCTTTTTTAAATAGTGGTATATCGATTGTTTTTCGTGATGAGCGTTTAACAACACCAAAAGAACAGGTTTTTTCTTTTGAAGGCGGTATATCGTCTTTTGTAAGCTATCTTAATGAAAATAAAACTTGTATTCACCAAACACCGGTCTATATTTCAGGAGAACGAGATGAGATTGTTGTAGAAATTGCCTTGCAGTATAACGATAGTTTTTCTGAAATTTTGTTTTCTTATGTAAATGATATAAATACAAAAGAGGGTGGAACACATCTTGACGGTTTTAAAACTTCTTTAACCCGTGTTTTAAATGATTTTCTAAAGAAAAATCCAAAAATTCAAAAAAAGATGGATAAGGAAGATCGTTTTAGTGGCGATGATGTTCGCGAGGGTTTAACAGCTGTTTTGTCGGTTAAGGTGCCTGAACCGCAGTTTGAAGGACAAACAAAAACAAAGCTTGGGAATACTGAGGTGCGTGGTATCGTAGATTCTTTTGCAACGGAGCAATTGACTTTATTCTTTGAACAAAATCCTTCTGTTATAGAAAAAATTCTTGAAAAGGCGGTTCTTGCAGCAAAAGCAAGAATAGCTGCTTTTAATGCACGGCAAGCAACAAGACGAAAAAATGCTCTTGAAGGTGGCGGGCTTCCGGGGAAACTTTGGGATTGTATAGAAAAAGATCCGGCAAAGACTGAAGTGTATATCGTGGAAGGGGACTCTGCAGGGGGCGCTGCAAAAAAAGGGCGCGATGCAAAAACCCAGGCTATTTTACCCTTGTGGGGTAAGATGCTCAATGTCGAAAAAACACGTATAGAAAAAGTAATAAATAATGAAAAATTGCAGCCAGTTATTCAAACGCTTGGAGCAGGTATAGGACAAAACTTTGATACTTCAAAACTGCGCTATCATAAGATTGTTATTATGGCTGACGCGGATGTTGACGGTTCTCATATTCGAACGCTTTTATTGACCTTTTTTTATCGCTACATGACTGCATTAATTGAAGAAGGTTTTGTGTACTTGGCAATGCCTCCTTTGTATAAACTTTCCTATAACAAAGAAGAGCGCTATGTCTATAACGATGAAGAGCGTGAAAAAGAAAAACTTGAAATAATGGAAAAATTTAATGTTAAAGATGAAGATAAGATAAAAATTCAACGCTATAAGGGTCTCGGTGAAATGAATGGAGATCAACTTTGGGAAACAACAATGGATCCAGCTCGTCGAAAAATGATGCGTGTGCATCTCGATGATGCGGTAGAGGCGGATAGAATTTTTACAACGCTTATGGGTGAACATGTAGAGCCAAGAAGAAAATTTATTGAAGAAAATGCGATGTACGCACAATTAGATGTTTAATGCATTTTAGTGTAGGAGTTTTTTGTGTCTAAAGAAATACAAACTGAAGCGGGGGGAACCCTCATTCCCATTTCGATAGAAGATGAGGTAAAAAAAGCCTATATCGACTATTCTATGTCTGTTATTGTTAGTCGAGCCTTACCGGATGTTCGAGATGGTTTAAAACCAGTACATAGACGAATTCTTTATTCCATGGAAGAGATGGGTTTACGTTATACAACGCCTACAAAAAAATGTGCGCGTATTGTTGGGGATGTACTTGGTAAATTTCACCCCCATGGAGATGCTTCTGTTTATGACGCCTTGGTGCGTATGGCACAGGATTTTTCTCTGCGATATACCGTTGTAGAAGGGCAGGGAAACTTTGGCTCTGTAGACGGCGATCCTCCTGCAGCTATGCGTTATACCGAAGCAAAGCTTGCAAAAATTGCAGACCCCATGATAAATGATATAAAAAAGGAAACCGTAGATTTTGTTCCAAACTACGACGATTCTATGGTAGAGCCTTCGGTTTTACCAGCAGCTTTTCCTTTTTTACTGGCAAATGGTTCTAGCGGTATTGCCGTTGGTATGGCTACGAATATGCCACCACATAACTTGCGAGAAGTTGCAACCGCTATCGGCGCCTACATAGACAATCCAGAAGTGAGCATAGACGAACTTTCCAAAATAGTTAAGGGTCCAGATTTTCCTACTGGGGGTATTATTTTTGGGCGAAAAGGTATTCGACAAGCCTATAAAACAGGGCGTGGGCGTATTATTATGCGTGGGCGCTTTACAATCGATATCGATAAAAAAGGCAAAGAGACGATTATCTTTACTGAAATTCCCTATCAAGTAAATAAGGCAAATTTAATAACGCGAATAGGGGAACTTGTTCGTGATAAGGGCATTGATGGAATTGCCAATATAAATGACTTTTCTGACCGTAACGGTATGAAAATTTCTATAGAGCTAAAACGTGGTGCTATTGCAAAAATTGTTTTAAATCAATTGTTTACAAAGACAGCTTTGCAATCAACCTTTGGGGTTATTAACCTTGCTCTCGTTAAAGGGCGACCAGAAACACTTACGCTTAAGCAATTGATTCAGTATTTTGTGGAACATCGCCAAGAAGTAGTTACACGGCGGACCGCCTTTGATTTAAGGAAAGCTGAAGAGCGGGCACATATTTTACGTGGACTTATAAAGGCAATACAAAATATAGATGAAGTTATTAAAATTATAAAAGCCTCTAGGAATATTGAAACGGCAAAAAATGCCTTAAAAGAGCGCTTTGATTTTTCCGACATACAAGCTCAGGCGATTGTCGATATGCGACTCGGTCGTCTTACCAGCTTAGAAATAGAAAAACTAGAAAAAGAACTTGAAGAGCTTGAAGTTCTTATTGCCCATTTACAAGATCTTTTGGCGCATCCTGAAAAAATACTTGCTCTCATAAAAGATGAAACAAATGAAATTGCCGAAAAATTTGGTGATGATAGAAAAACAGATATTATTTCCGATGAAGTTGAAGAAATAAACATAGAAGATTTAATAAAAAACGAAGAAATGGTTATCCTTATTTCTAACCTCGGTTATATTAAACGTGTTCCTGTTACTGCGTATAGAACGCAAGGTCGTGGAGGAAAGGGCTCTGCGAGCACAAAACTCGTAGAAGATGACTTTATTAACCAAGTTTTTATTGCTTCTACTCATGACCATATAATGTTTATCACGAATGAAGGAAAATTGTACTGGGTGAAGGTGCATGAAATACCTGAAGCAACACGAAATTCTCGCGGTTCACATATAAAAAGTTTGTTGCCTATGTCTCAAAACGAGGAGATAACGACTGTTGTTTCTCTTACTGAGTTTTCTGAAGATCAATTCTTGTTTATGGCAACTGCTGGTGGAATTGTAAAAAAAGTGAGAACAATTGATTTTCAAAATGCAAAAACTCGTGGCATAATCGCTATTCGACTCGATGAAGGGGATAAACTCGTTTCATCTATCTTGAGTAGCGGTGAAGACGAGCTCGTACTTATAACTCGCCGAGGGCAAGCACTTCGTGTTTCTGAAACGGAAGTTCGCCCAATGGGTCGAGCATCTCGCGGCGTTATTGGTATTCGATTAGCGCAAGGGGATGAACTTGCTGGAGCAATTCATGTAGAAGATGATGCAAAAATGCTTATTCTTACTGAATTTGGTTGTGGAAAGCAGGTTGAGTTTTCTGAATTTACCCCTCACGGTCGAGGCACAGGCGGACAAAGAATCTATCGAATAAGCGAAAAGACAGGCGAAATCGTTGGTACAAAAACAATTGGTCTTGGCGCTGAGCTTGTTGTTATTACAAGTCAGGGAAAAACCTTACGCCTAGATTCAGCAAATATTCCAACACAGGGGAGAACAGCTGCCGGAGTTTGTGTTTTCACCCTCGATAAACCAGATATGGTAATTGGCGTAGATGTCGTGGCTCAGGAGGAATAACAGATTTTGGCGTCCATGCCAAAATCTGTTTTACAGAAATCGTTTGTGTTTTGCTTCCGATTTCTGTCTTCCGTAAACGTAGTTCATGTACTACAGTATGAAGCATAATGCAGTTTTTGCTCGTAAAAGAAAATTGCAAAGTTGTAATAGTTTTCTTATTAAACCTACTTTAATTTAATTCTAACTACATCCTTTGGTATTGAAAGCTTATTCATGATATTCGCTATACGACTCATACAGGTTGTTGCTGAAATATTAATATGTATAAATAATTCTGTATCAGAAAGATTTTTTACATTTTCCCATGTTTTACCATCTAAAGTCTTATAGCGATTTTTTATATCCATATTCCGGAAGCGCTTAAGGACACTCGACGGTCGCTGTTCAAGGAGGCTGTCAGGGTTACTGTAGCTCCTTCCTCAGCCTCACTCACGCCGCGGCACTCACCGATTCGCCTGAGGTCGCTCCGCTGGGGCTTACTGTCACACCGTAGGTTGTAGGTGTAGGATCAATCGGTGTGGGACATCCTGCCAAAAGCAGGATTCCTGCAATTGCAATCACTGTGAATAAAATTTTTTTCATCTTTTCCTCCAATTGTATTTTTTCCATGCCATAATAGCATGGGTAAGACCTTTTTCCTAAGCCCGCATGGATGCGGGCTCTTTCTTTTTTCAACCAGTTAAGCCCCAGCCCTTGCCGATAACGTCTCGCATGGAAGACGTTCCAGAGTCGGACCCGTCAGAAAGACCCGTAAGCGGCAGCTTGTCTGCCCGACGATGGAATGTGATGCGGCATTCTTCATGCTCCTTCTCCAGAGAATTTACTTCGTGACCTTCTTTTCCGCATCTTTACTGCCATGCATTGTTATCGGATGGATGAGGCCCCCAGAGACCAGCATGCGACACGGATGTCGCATCCTCAAAAAGCTCTCATTCACTTTGTAAATCTATAGCCATTTTAGGCAAATGGTCAATACCCTTAAATTCTCTCACTACTATTGATTTAATTTTTCTTTTAATCTCAGGTTTGACGTATGTTATACACATTTGCCATATACCACCAATACTTCTACAATCATCTTCTATCAATATATCTGGTTTAACACCTTCCACTATATCTTTGTACGTTTCATTACCTTCTCTACTAATCAATATTCCTGGTGCAAAATTATTTCTCTGTAAAATATCTGCTATGGCTACTACTTGAATTTTCCTTTTTCTCGATGTCAAATATATCATATCCGCACCTTGTCTATACCAATCACAAGTCTTTTCACTCGAAGTACCAATAGGAACATAAGCAGCATGATTAAAATGCTGAAATAAATTCCTTGGTCCTATAATAGTTCCTTCAGTAAATATCAGAATTTTAATTTTTAAATTATTATCCTTGCAAACGTTTTTATCCTTAGCTATTTCAATAAAATTCATTATTGCAACTCCATTTAATTCTCCAAAGATTTGCTTTCAAATCCCGTCCCATGGATGGGACGGCACGCCTCATCTTTCCGATAACGTTCCGCGTGTAGCCGAAGTTGCCGGAGCGTACTCGCGGAGGCAATTTGGGAGAGGGCGGTACTCCGCCCGAACCGGCTACACGCTGTTAGACGATGAACCGCGCCATTCTCAGTATAAGTCATTTCTTAATCCCGCCCCCTTTTCCCGCCGGAGCGCACGGATGCGCGTAGGCGGTTTCTTAATAATTCCATTGTGCATGACTTACTGGTAACTTATTCAACTCATCTTTTAACTGTTTCCAATTTGGGAGGTGAGTTTCCATGTAGTACATGAAGCGATCATTGTGATGTCTTTCCAATAGGTGTATCATTTCATGAACAATAATATATTCCAAACACCTTTCCGGCTTTTTTGCAAGTTCAAGGTTTAACAAGATTCTTTTTTTCTCAATGTTGCATGACCCCCATAAAGTTTTCATTTGCTTTACTTGCCAATCATTAACTTCTACGCTTAATATTTTTTCCCATTTGGTTATCAAGGCAGGAATAATTTTTTTTATTTCGTTTCGGTACCATTCAGCCATGATTTCTTGGCATTTTTCAGGTGTTGTACTAGGGCGGACATGCAATTCAATGTATTTCTTTGATTTCAAAACAACTTGAGGGGGTGCATCATGCTCAATGATATTTAGGAGGTAACGCTTTCCTTGAAAATAATGACTTTCTCTTTCTTTATATTCTCTTACAGGGATACGCTCCTGTTCGTCAAATTTCCTCTGATTGCGTTTTATCCAGCTCAGTTTTGAAATTGCGTAAAGACGTATAGAATCATCTGTTACTTTCAGGGGGGCCGCAATACGCACTCTCCCAGTTGGTGGATAAACGGCCAGGTGAATATTTTTTATATCTTTTCGAATGACATCTATTGTGATGTCACTGATTGTCAGCTGCTCCATCAATATTCTCGCTGATTTTTTACAAGATCAAATATTCTATGCACTTCAGCCTCATCAGTTACTCCGTGTCTTTTTAATGTGTCGCTAATGCCATTTCTGACAGCCTTTGACTTCATTAAGTTATCACGCCAGCCATCCTTCTTTGTTGTTCTGATGTTGGTATCTAAGTCCACTGCTAAAGCTTCGTTGTTTCCCAAGTTATCATACAAAGCTCTTTTGGCAGGGGTATCCATTGAAGAAGGATATTCTGTAGCTGTATTTGGTTTTTTTAACTTGCCGGATAGAGCGATGATTTCCTGTAAGTATTTTTTATATTCAAGAGTCTGCTCTTTACGCAATTTGATAAGTTCATCCAACAAAATACTCATTTTTTCATAATACATTGGGTTAGTTGGACTTTCTTCAATGATTACTTTTCGCAGGTTATTTTCAATAGATTCAGCCATTGCATCCGGATTATTTCGAATACTTTCAGGTGTTGCATTATAAGCAGCTTCCGGTTCCTTTACCAATAATTCCACCAGACTGAAATCATCAAAATTGGCAAGCATTCGGCTTTCCTCTGCGCCAATATAACTATCAATCAAATGGCGCATAGCTGGTTCATACTGCTTTAAATCAATATAATCCCCACTGGCTAGCTGGATTTCTTTGCGGACATTTTCAAAGTATTTACAATCTGCTTTGATTTCTTCAATCTCATTTTCTGTGTATCCAGCATCTATCATTTCATCCGCAATATTAGCGTAAGCTCTTAGTAAAGCGACAGTTAATTTATATAGAGCAACTCGTCTTGGCTCCGTATCTTTTAATCCTTCAGGGTTTTCAGTATTACCACCGCAGAAATACCTAATATGCTCCATAGTCCCCTTAGGAGGGTCAACAGGCTCAACTAATGCCTTAATTGCTTCCAGTGCTTCTTCCAGGCGTTCTTTGCCTTTCTGCAAGCGGTTTTTAAGTAAGCCATCAATGTCAGATTGCTCGTACCCGCTAAACGCTTCGGTAGTATAATCGCTAAATGCCTGTTCAAGACTTTTAAAGAGATCCATATAGTCGATGATATATCCATAATCTTTGTCATCACCATCCAGTCTATTTACACGGCAAACAGCTTGGAAAAGACCATGGTCACGAAGTTTTTTATCTATATACAAGTATGTAGCTGCTGGCGCATCAAAACCGGTAAGAAGTTTGTTTACAACAATCAGTAATTTCATTTGTGCAGGTTCTTCAACAAATTTCTTTTTTACCTCTGTTTCAAATAGTTCGACTTTCTTAATGGCTTCATCAGGGTCTTCATTGAAATATTCACCGAGCATTTTTCGGTATATTTCAAAGCGTTGCAGCTTTTCTGTGTAGCCCTCACCGGTTTCTTCACCCTTTATGTCATTATGGTTTGGAACAAAGGAGGTAATGATTGCACAATTATTCAGTCCCGCTTTTTGGAACAGTTCGTAATAACGGCAAGCGTTGTAAATACTGTCTGAAACCAGAAGGGCATTACCTCTGCCGTTTTGCAATCGTTCTTTTCGCTCCATGTCCAGCATCATATCCATGACTATTTTTTCCAGCCGGGATTTACTGCTGTACACTTTTTTAATGGTTCCCCATCGTTGCTTTAATTCCGCTTTGGCGAATTCGGTAAGGCCTCTGGTTTTTAGGTCAAACCATTCGTCGATTTTATCTGAGGATGTGATTTTCTGTTCTATATCACGGGCTTCATAGCGAAGATCCAGCACAACCTTATCGGTTACCGCTTCATCAAATTTGTAGGTATGAATATAGCGGCCAAAAACTTCCATACTCGACTGCTTATCGGTTTTAAGCAATGGAGTTCCTGTAAAACCAATAAAGAGTGCATTAGGCACAAAGGTTTTCATGGCATCATGTAGTTTTCCCGACTGGGTACGGTGACATTCATCAACAAAGACATAAATATCACCTTTGGCTTTATAGTCACTTGGTATACTGCGTCTTAACTCCTGAAGATATTTTTCCACATCTTCATCGCTTGCGCTTTCATCGTCATATTTTTCTTTTTTACCAAACTTGTGTATAAGAGAACAGATAAGCCATGGAGATGTTTCATTTAGGTTGCTGAGTAAATCTCTTCCGCTTCTGGTACGGTAGATTTTTTCCTGCACGCCCATGTAAACTTTTTCAATCTGTTCATCTAACTCTTCACGGTCAGTAATAACCAGAACACGAGCATTTGGGTTGTATTCCCTGAGCCATTTGGTCAACCACACCATGGTCAGGCTCTTACCACTTCCCTGTGTGTGCCAGATTATCCCGCCTTCGTTACGCTTAATAAAATCCTGTGCTGATTTTATCCCAAAATACTGGTTATGACGGCAGTGCTTTTTAATACCACGATCAAATACAATAAAGTCGTGCATTAGTTCGAGAAATCGTTCCTTACCCAGCATTTCTATGATATTACGATCAAGTGGACAGTTATACTTTGCTGTTTTTTCCCGGGTAGGCTTTGTGAGCCTTAGTAAATGCGGATATGCAGCATCTTTTTCTTCGTTAACTTCTTTCCATTTGAGAAAGTATTTTTCTTTTGTCTGTATTGCACCATAAGTCAAACCCTCCACATCATTTCCAGCCATTACATACTGAATTGTGCTAAAAAAGGACTTGATGAATATATGCTTTTGGTTATCTAAGTTTTGTCGGATACCTTCAGAAATGGAAACAGTACTTCGCTTAAGCTCCAGCACACCCAAGGCAATACCATTTACATAAAGAACAATATCCGGTCTTTTTTTATAAACGCCTTTGATAGTAACTTCTTCGGCAATTGAAAAATCATTTTCGTTTGGGTTCTTCCAGTCAATGAGATAGACATCTTCATTGTTTTGACCGATTTCTGGCTGGACATTCACGCCATAGCGAAGCATGCTGTACACTTCTTTGTTGACATCATAGAGATTTTTGCTCTGGTCATACACCGCATTAGTGAACTTACGGATTGCATTATCAACCAGATTCTTACTGTATTTCTTTTTATTGAGCAACCAATCCCGTAGAATTTCCTCTTCAAGCTGGCTGTTGTTTTCTCGTTCTTCCCAGTTACCCAAATAGCGGTATTCCAGTTCTGACTGGAACAAAGCAACAATGCGATTTTGGGTTATGCGTTCAATTTGTCCGACTTTACTCATGTTGTCATTCCTTCAAAAACATTTTCAGGCAATTCAATCCCAATTTTAAAAAACCTGTTGTATTCTTTTTCTTCTTCAAGTTGAAAATTATCAGCTATAAAATCCTTTCTGCCGGCACTTTGACTGGAGTATATTACAAGACAGTCTATAACTGTTTTTTCTTCAATTTCCAGGAAACTATATATCTTTTTAAGTCTTGCATAGCCGCTTATTTGCCTAATATCATCAACATTTACCTTTCCGTTTTGATATTGAGGCTTGTATTTTGCATCAACAACCATTTTTAATAAACCGTCATATGTTTTTATAATAAAATCTGGTTCCAAGTAATTAAACTTTTTATGATAAGTGACTTCTTTAGACTTATTAAAACGCTCTTTTAATTTTGAAAAAATATACAATTCAAAGAGCTTGCTCATGTCAATCCAGAAAGGCGGCGTTTTTACACTGAGGGAGTTTACGCTCGAAATATTATACCCATAACGCTTTAATATATGCCGGGCAAATATCAAAGCCTGTATATACTCTTTGTAAAAATTGTTTGGTTTGATATTCTTTAATTCTTCAATGCTTACTTTGCTATCTACATTTTCAAATGCAGGTTGTATATAATTCAGCATTTCATTCAAATATGAAGTATCAATACCTTTAAGGTTTTTCAGTGCTGAAATAGAAAATTCCAAGGCCTTCTTAAGCACTTTGTTTTCTATGCTATTGACTCCAAACTCAGAAAACCGGCAACAATTATAAAGCATTTTATTATTGAAGTGATTTTTTTTAATCGTTTCATTAATTAAAATCCTTCCTTTTATTTTAGCATTTAGATTTTTTGTAATTGGATAATAGGTTTTTCTTAGCCCCTTTTGAACAATTTTTTTAAGGATATTTAAGTATTGAATTATTAATAAAGGAGTCAAAATATCTTGTCGTTGCTCTATTGTTATCGTTGGCTTACTAAAGTCTATTTCACAAAGCTGGTCTAGATAATTATAGTTTTCAGATTCTTTTAAGATATCAAAAAGCATTTTTAAAAAATTGATTTCTGTTGAAGTATCACTCATTTTGGGCTTTATATATATTGCCAGTTCATTTTCTACTACCCAATCGATACCCACAAAATAAGATGCTTCAAGGCGATATGGATTTTCAACATCGGGCAAATGGTCAATTTTATAGCAATAGGTTTTATTATCACCACGCTGAATAGATCTACAGTACGATTTGTTATTCAGTATAGCTGAATATTTTTCAATGTTATCAATTGGTAATGGATTTTTATAACCGTATTGTTCACTAACAACTATCATGACTATAACGCTCGTATAAGGGTTTCTGCACTCTGTTTAAGAATCCCATCCTTTAAATACTCTTTTAAAATAGGAATAATTTCGTAACTTTTCCTTATAGAAAAATCACCTTCACCTTTAATAAAATAACTGTGACCAAGCCAAACATCCTCCGGCCTGAATTCTTCTGATAGATGTTCCGAAGGTATTAATTCTACTGTAGTATCTAGTGCATAGGCATCAAAGTTTTGTATAAATAAAGCTGAGACTTGTTGAAATAATTCAAGTTCAAAATTCTCTATATCCAGTATTTTGGGTAATACATCAATAAAAGCAAATCGCCTGCGTATGGCGTAATCAATATGTCCAACACTACGGTCTGAAGTGTTCATTGTGCCGATAATGA
>Ga0255342_1005216_pt1 | contig 12658 bp, 16 predicted proteins | sample wastewater_treat_3_FD_192416 | JGI IMG/M metagenome (GOLD analysis project Ga0255342, IMG submission 192416) | Wastewater microbial communities from Lulu Island WWTP, Vancouver, Canada - plant14 | ecosystem: Engineered > WWTP > Wastewater > Unclassified | place: Canada: Vancouver, British...
AGATACCGCCGATAGCTCCGCTGAATGCTGCAAACGCAGATTTTGCGCCTGCGATGATAGTCGGGAGATTGGAAATAAGCTGCATCAGCTTGCCGACACCGATCATGGTTTTACCGATCACCACAAGAAGAGGTCCCAGTGCCGCCGCTACCAATGCGATCTTGACAATGGTTTCCTTGACAGCCGGATCCATTGCATTGAGCTTATCCACAAACGCCTGAATTTTGCTGACGATTGCCCGGATAGCAGGCATAAGAATATCGCCAAAACTGATAGCAAGTTCCTGTAACTGCGATTTCAGAATCGTGATCTGACCCGCGAGATTGTCCTGCATGGTTTCCGCCATGCCCTTTGCAGAGCCTTCACAGCCGTAGATCGCATCGGTCAGCTTGTTGTAGTCCTCCTCGCTGGCGTTGATGATCGCAAGCATACCGGACATATTCTGTTTGCCGAAAATAGCTGCCGCCGCCTGCATCTGCTCTGCCTGTGCAAGTCCCTCAGTAGTCGTGGACAGCTCTGCGACAATGTCATCGAAATCACGGGCATTGCCCTCTGCATCTGTCAGTTCCACATTGACCTTGCCCATTTTCTCACGGAGTATTCCCATGATGTCACCGAGTGACCGCATATTACCATCCGCATCGGTCATGAGTGTATTGGCACCCATGATCTCCTTGGAGACACCTTCCTGTTCTCTGGCCAGTGTCTCCTGCGCCCGAGCGAGTTTGAGCTGTGCCTTTTCATAGTTATTGCTTGCAAGCTGTGCCTGTGAGCTGCCCTCACCGTACTTGCTGATCGCATCATTCAGCTTGATCTGTGCGCTGTCAAGAGAAATGGTCGCATCCTCGACAGCCTGTTCCGCCTTTTCGACCTTGGTAAAGTCAATTTTCTGAATGGTCTCGGTGCTGATAAAGCCGAGCTGCTGCATCGCCGCCGCTTGCTGTTTGGTCGGTTTCGTGAGATTGACCAGAGCATTTTTCAGAGAGTTACCAGCCTGACTGCCCTTGATCCCGCTGTTAGCCATCAGACCGAGTGCAATGGACAAGTCTTCCGCAGATGCACCCATCGCACCCGCAACAGGCGCAACATACTTGAAACTCTCGCCCATGAGAGCCACATTGGTATTGGCATTACTCGATGCCGCTGCAAGGATGTCTGCGAAATGTGCGGAGTCTCCGGCTGTCATGCCAAGTGCCGTCAGCGCATCAGTGACGATATCCGATGTGGTCGCCAGATCCTCACCGGATGCCGCCGCAAGGTTCATGATTCCCTCGACACCATTAAGCATATCCTCGGTTTTCCAGCCTGCCATTGCCATGTAGTTCATGGCGTCAGCGGCTTCCGATGCGGAGAATTTTGTCTGAGAACCCATCTCACGGGCTTTTGCACGCAGGGCATCAAAATCCTCGCCGGTCGCACCGGATACAGCAGCGACCTTGCTCATGGATGCATCGAAGTCCGCTGTCGTTTTCACGGCAGCAGTTCCGACACCAAGGATAGGCACAGTGACATATTTTGTCAGATTCGTACCGACGGTTGCGATCTTGTCGCCGGCTTTTTCAAGAGAGGCACCTGCTTCACCGAGCTTTACCAGTGCTGTATGCGACTTTTCTGCTTCGTTTTGCAGATTCTGAAGCTCCTGCTCGGTCTCGACGATCTCACGCTGCAGGGAATCATACTGTTCAGGGCTGATTGGATTTCCAAACTCGTCAGATACATCCTTTGCCTGCTGTTTCAGACCGGACAGTTCATCTGTCGTTTCCTTGATTTCCCTTTGCAGTGCATCGTATTTCTCCTGCGAGATCTCACCCTTGGCAAGCTGTTCATCCGCAGTTTTTGCCTGTTCCTTAAGGTCTTTCAGCTTGGCTTCGGTCTCGGTGATCTTCTGCTTGATTGGGTCATATTTCGCTTTCCACGAGTCGTAGTTGTCCTTGGTTTTTGCAGCCTGTTCGCTTGCATTTTTCAGTGCATCCAGTCGTGTCTTGGTATCCTGCACTGCCTGACCGAGCAGCTTTTGTTTCTGAGCAAGCAGTTCTGTATTGGTCGGGTCGAGTTTCAGCAGCTTTTCGACATCTTTGAGCTGCGTCTGCGTGTTTTTGATATTCTTATCCACACTTTGCAGTGCTTTGGATAATTTCGTGGTATCACCGTTGATTTCAACGGTAATGCCCTTGATTCTGCCTGCCATACGGTATCACCCCCAGTCAAACAGAATAGAAAATGTCTCTTTTATACTCCTATGCCGCAGTTTTCTCGGCTCAAACCCGATCACATCGAAGAACAGGTGCATCACAGCACCAGCGCCGAAGGTGGATATGACAGTGCCGATGCCGACCGAACCGCCGAGCAGCCATCCTGCAAATGTGACCGTTGCCCACAAGAGCATCTCAACTACGCCGATTGATATTTTCGGCATCCGTTTCCCGATTGCGATGAGTAGTCCGTCCTTCGGACCGCAGCCGCATTCAGCAGACATATACACATACATCCCCAGAGCGATAAACAAGAATCCGAACAACATGAAAACGATGCCGAGCCGCAGGCTGTGGTTTTCGAGATAGGGAGAAATGTCTGTCAGAAATTGCACGATATTTCCTGTCAGCAGAGCATCAAACAGTGTTGCAAAACCGATACGCTCTCGCAGGATGAGCTGTATCACAATCGCACAAACACCGATCAGCACCATAGAACTGCCGTAGTTCAGCGGAGTATGCTTTGCAATACCCATGCCAAAACAGTCCCACGGCGCAAGACCGATGTTTGCGTAAATTGTCAGATAGACACCGAAGGAGTAAATCACGAGTCCGAAGAGTATCCGAAAAAGACTGCTGATAGGCTTAAAATCGGTCGAAATCGTCCTGTGTTGCTTTATATTCGTAGGTTGCTTCATCGTTATCCTTTTCAATGAACATTTCATTGACCATCCCGATGGTGAGCAGATCAAGGTCGGAGAGTGTCAGCCCGATCTGCACACATCGGAGAAGGAACAGCGGCGTTGTCATCTCGCGGTCAACTGGGCGAGATTTTTTTTGACTCTGCCTGTGTCTCCAGATTCATGCCCCAAAGCTCAAAGAGCTGCGGCAGCACCTCGTAGATCGAGAAGCAGTTGAACTGTTCGAGCCAGTCATCAGGGCTGTCAGGAACATTTTCCGGATCAGCGTGCTTTGCCATTGTCCAGGCGATGTTCTCGAACACCTCAAGGCTCTCGATGCCGAGACCGGAATTCTCCTCATCGCTCTCATCCACGGAATCCTTCAGGGCGGCGAAATCCTTGAAGATGTCCTTACGGAACTTAGCGCGGTAAAGGCGAGGCAGTGTTGCGCTCGCCTTGAAAGGAACCTCGATACCGTCAACAGTGATGATTTTCTTGATAGCCATATTCATTCTCCTCCGAATCAGTCAGTAGTGGTTGCTGCGGCAGTACTGCTCTTGCTTGCAGATGCAGAGCGTGTGCCGGTGCTGTTGTTGGTCGCCGCCGTGGGGATATACACGGAGTTGTACCAGTTGTTGTAGGTTGCCTCGTCAGTGCTTTCACAGGTCTTGGACTTCACCAGACCGGACGGGAGCGCCGTTGCCTTGAGGCTGAGTGTCTCCGTTTTGACACTCTTGCTCTCCTCCGTAGTCTCACCCTCGGTCGCAGGACGGGATGCCGAGCAGCAGTACAGCACATGACGGATGTGGTTCTTGTCACCGTCAAACTCGAACATGAGTGCGAACTGCGATGTCTCCGCATCGTTGCGCTCCACAAGGACACCCTTGCTGTCAAGCTGCTCACCAAGAATTGCAGTTGCAAAGTCCGTGGTGATGAGAGCAACTTCGAGGTCACCATCATAGCCTGCGTTGTTGTTGATGACGTAGTACACGCAGTTATCTGCGTAAAAGTTCTCGTTTTCGCCGTTGGCGTCAATGCTCAGCGAAACAGCACCGGGCAGACGCACGGGCGTTGCAAATGTCGGCACACCGTCTTCAGACCATGCCGTGATCTTTGCCCAGTGAACCTTGTTCAGACCGAACTTGACCTTGTTTTTCTGAAGTGCCATTTTTCATACCTCCATGATATACAGTACTTCATAGAGCTTTTCAGACTCTATCCATACCTCAGTTTTTGTGTAATAGATGTTATAACGCAGTAGAACTTCCTCCACCCGCTGTTCCGTATCCGGCGATTTCTCATCCGTATAAAGCTCGATGTGCAGCTCTTTGAAGCTGTGATACATCAAATTATCTGCGGAAAAGGTGTCCTCGCCGGGCGACAGGAACAGCGTGAACGGAGGATCCGGGCTTTCACCCTCTGCGAAATGGTGATACGCAAAGGGCAGCCCGATCTCCTGCATCATTTCGTTGATCTCTTCGTAGCTCACGATAACTCCTTCTTGATGAGCGTTTCGAGCATATCTGCGCCGTTTGCCTCAGCAGGAGCGATATGCGGGATCGCCGCCACACGACCGCCTCCGCGCTTTGCATGACCGTGCTCCAGCAGATGTGCGATCTGGTAGCGGTCTTTGCTGTGGACAGTCATCTCCAGCGTGTGGCTGTTCTCCTTGGTTTTCTTGGTCGTCCAGCTACGCTTATAACGTCCGGATTTCACTGGGGCGTTTGCAGAGATCTCGTTTTTGACGGCGGTCGCAGTCTTGCGGACTGCCTTTTTCATTGCTGTATCCGCAAGCTCTGCGTACTCCGACAAGCCCTCCATGATCTCTGCCGCCATATCGTCAATAGATGTCATCCTTTGATCCCGCCCTTCGTGATTCGCAGATCAGCTTCATATAGTCCTGCGTCTGGTAATTCGGCACAATGCCCTTGATGTCGTAGTCGATTCCATCAAAACGGATCTTGTACGCAGTCGATGCCATGCGCTTTGTCTGCGGCGTCTGCCGGATAATGACCTCGATCTTCTGTATTTCTCTGGTGACACCTGTCGCAGTTTCTTCCGTAGCACCGCCCACGGTATTGGATACCGTCACAGAAGCCCAGAGAGAGAAAACCTCCTCCCACCGGGCTTTGTGATTTCCGATAGCATCTTTTTTGACATGATTTTCGAGGATGGCGATCCGCTGATTCAGTTTCCCAATCTCCATCAGACGATGCCCTCCCTTTGTGCGAACAGCAAAGCACGCAGGGTAAGTGTCAGTGCATGATAATCAGCAGTATTACGGTTTTCATAGAGGTACGAAACAGTATACAGCATAGCCTGCCGGGAGGTTTCCTCATTTTCCGCGAGCTGCTTTTCATTCATTCTGCCCACATCCATCACGAGCCGCTGTGCCGTATCGATCAGAGTGAGGATGAGCTTGTCATCCTCACAGTGGTCAACACGGAGATAGTTTTTTGTTTCAGGCAGTGAGATCAGATTCATGGCTGACCTCCCGATCAGCCGTTGCCGCCGGTGTTACCGCCAGTTGTGCCGCCGCCCGTGGTGTTGGACTTCGTACCTGCCATCTTCAGCACCTTCACAGATTCCGGCAGGATCAGACGACCGTCCACACGCTGCGTAGTGAGGAAGCCGACCTGATCGGTGCGGGCATACAACTCGTTGAGGCGGCGGAAGGTGCGGTTCTGACGGTCTGCCACCCAGTAGTTCTTCATGTCACCGAAGAGGAGAACACGCTCACCCTTGGCGATACCGGGCATGAAGGAAGAAGTGCGGATGGGGCGACCGAGGAGCGTGTCGGGCTTTGCAATATCGAGAGACGGCTTCCAGAGGTAGTTGTCGTTCTTGTCCTTCAGCTTCATAAGCTGAAGCAGGATGGTCTCGTTGCAGACGAACTGTGCGTTACGGCGGTAGGGAGACTTCAGGCTGTAGTAGAGATCAAAGATCTCATCGAAGGTGATAGCCGTCTGAGATGCTGCAGTCACGCCCAGCTCTGCACCGCCGGTCTCATCGAGAATACCGAGAGGCTTCTTGTCGCCGTCACCGGTGAAGAAGGCACGCTCCTCGGCATTGCCCATTGCAACACCAAAACGTGCAGCGATATACGATGCGAGGTCGAAAGCGGAGTCGTGCAGAAGCTCGTTGCTGATCTTGATCATTGTACCGAGCTTGTATGCGGAGAGGGTCGTCTGACCGAAACGAGTGTCGGTCTCCGGGATCTCCTCACCCTCATCGATCCACTGTGCCTCCATCGTATCGTTTGCGATCGGGATCTTGCGAGTGCCGGAATTGGTCTTGATGACAGTCGCCATCTGACGGAAGATGTTGTTCTCCTCCAGTGCCTGAATCAGTCTGCGCTCGAACTCATCCGGCACAGTGTAGCCGCCCTCGGTGTCCTCACCGACAGAGAGCGCGTTGCGGACTGCAAGCTGATCGCCCTTGTTGCGGATCATATCCCAGAAGGCGGACTTGTACTCATCGGTCGCGGTAGGGTTTGTGGTCGGCGTGGTCTTGGTACCGGGAGCGTTGGTGACAGGCTTGCTGGTCGGTGCGGAAAGCGCCGCATCGAGTGCTGCCTGCTGCTCAAGACGCTCGATCTCTGCGCCGAGTGCCTGCACCTCACCGGCCATTTTGTTGTACTGCTCCACTGCGGAAGCCTCAACAAGACCGTTCTCACCACGGTGCTTTTCGAGGAATGCCTTTGTCTGCTCCCACAGGGTATTACGCTTGCTGCGAAGTTCCATGATCTTACTCATATCTTTTCTCCTATTCTCCGGAGGTAAAACTCCGGCGGTCATAAAAATACAGCCTGCTTATCTCATGAAAGCAAGCTGCTGTTTCAGAATTTCATACGGCATAGCGCCGTCAGCGGTTTTACCGTCCATGCCGATCACAGGCATATCCGGCACAGTAACTGTCGGTGCGGTCAGCCCTTCCTCGGAAGGTTTCTGTGCATCATCTGTCTTGCCGTCATCGGGCGGCTCTGTGTCTCCAGATGCCGCGGAAGCGGTGATCTTTCCCAGAATGGTCTGTCCCATGACACGGGTACTGTACTCCCAAAGGGCATCGCCGGTGTCCAGCTTGAACGGCTTCTTTTCGGTCTCTTTCTTTTCATCGCCCTCATCGTCACCGCCTTCCTCATCGGGCTTCTCAGGCTCTTCCGGATCGTCAGGCTCATCCTCCTTCTTGTCCGGCTCCGGCTTTTCGTCAAAGAGGATCTCATCTGCAAAGCCCAGCTCGACCGCCTTTTTCGCATTGATCCATGTCTCATCGGACATGAGCTTACTGATGCGGTTTCTGCTGAGTCCTGTTTTTGCCGCATATGCGTTGATGATGCTCTCCTTGACCTCATTCAGCGTTGCAATGGCTTTCTCCATATCACGCGCATTGCCCATCGCAATTGTGCTGGGATCATGGATCATCAACAAAGCCGTCGGAGACATCTGCACGGTATTGCCTGCCATAGCGATCACGCTTGCCGCCGATGCTGCGATGCTTGCGATTTTTACCGTCACCTTGTGCGGATAGTCGCGGATCATCGTGTAGATCTCCGCAGCGGCGAAGACGTTGCCGCCCGGCGAATTGATCCAGAGTGTGAGGTCGCCGTCTTCGGCATACAGCTCGTCTCTGAAATCCTGCGGCGTGATCTCGTCACCCCAGAAGGAATCCGAATCGATAGGTCCCTCCAGCCGGAGGACCCTGCCACCGCTGTCATCTTGAATCCAGTTCCAGAATTTCTGCATATCACATACCCCCATTTCTGTGTTTTGTCCTGCGCTTTTTTCGCAGGAAACGGTCATCGGTTTCTTCTTCCGGTGTATTTTCTGTATCTGTCTGTTCCTCAGTGCCATCTTCCTCCGGCTCGTTCAGGTCGTAGGCTGCACCTGCATCCTGCAGCTTATTGTAGCTGCCGTTGAGATAATAATCATCACCGCCGAGATCGTGCGGAATGAGATCCATATTTTCAAGCCTGCGCACATCATTCGGCGACATAAAGCCGTTGCCGACACCGATCGCATAAGCGTTCATTCTGCTCTGATAATCGCCGCGCATCAGACCGTCCACGTTGAATTTCGGGAAATATACATCCTGTTCCTCCTCCAGCAGAAGGTCTTTGACGATGCCTTTTTCAATGCGGATGATCCACGGCATGAGCGAATACTGCACAAATGCGATACCCTGATGCTCGATGTTATTGAAGGTACTGCGCTTCAGATCCTGCACCAGATGCGGCGGTACCTGAAACATTCGGCAGATCTCCTCCACATCGAATTCACGGGTCGATAGGAACTGTGAATCCTCCGGCGGCAGCGAGATCGGTTTATACTGCATACCTTCTTCGAGAACGGCGATACGGTGCGCATTGCGGGAACCGCCGTACACTCTCGTCCAGTTTTCACGGATTTTTTCAGGATTTTTCAGTACGCCCGGATGTTCGAGAACACCGGCAGGCTGCGCTCCGTTTTTGAAGAAGGCGCTGCCGTAACGCTCCACCGCCATTGCTGCGCCCAGTGCATTTTTCATCATGGCAATGGGTGAAAATCCCACAAGACCGTTGAATCCCAGACCGGGAATGTGCAGAATCTCGTCCCGCTGAAAGATGATATCCTTGTCATGCTCACCGGGCTTTTCGTCGGTGTATGCGTGATAAGTGTAGAACAGGTCGCCGGACTTCGGATCACGGTCGATCTCCATGTTCTCCGGCAGCAGCGGATACAGACCGAGAATTTCATTTTTGCCGTCCCGGACGATCTGTGCATAGGCATTGCCCCATAATAAAAGGTGGCACATGAGCGCCTCCCAGAATGAGAATGAACTCATTTCCGGATTTGGCTGCCGATAAAGTATCTTATACAGCGGATGATCGGTAGCGCGTTCCTTGTCCTCGCCGTCACCTGTATATCTGTACAGATGCAGCGGAAGCCCTGCGATTGTATTTGACAGAAGTCTCACGCAGGCGTATACAGTCACGATCTGCATGGCAGTTCGTTCGTCAACACGCTCTCCGCTGTGCGTCATGCCGAATACAAACAGATTACCGGAATCACGGACATTGTCCCGGATATCCGGCAGTGACGGTGCGTCTCTCGGCTTATTGAAGCCGAGCCAGTTGAGTAAGCCCATCTGCATCCCTCCTATAAAACGATCAGGTCATGATCGGGTTCGTCATAGACACTGCCCTGCATTTCATGGCGGATCACTCGGTCGAGTGCCATGATCCATGCGACAATGCCGTCGATTTTCTCAGTACTTTTCTTTTTGCTCGGTTTGATATTCTCCGCCGCATCAATTTCAGCGACCACATTTCCTGCCATCCATCTGAGAACGGGATTGCCGCCGTGAACGAACATACCTTCGAGTATGAGCTTGTACAGCTCTTTCATCGGCGGCGACATATCCTTGAAGCCCATGCCCATCGGAACGACTGTGAAACCGTCACCCTCAAGGTCTGTGATGAGCTGTGTGGCGTTCCAACGGTCGGCAGCAATTTCTTTGATGTTATACATCGTGTGCAACTCATTGATCGTTTTCCGCACAAAGTTATAGTCCACCACATTGCCCTCAGTGATATGAAACAGTCCCATGCGCTCCCACACATCGTAGGGAACATGATCTCGCCGTACGCGCAGGTCAAGGGTTTCTCTCGGCAGCCAGAAGTGAGGAACAACGATGTATTTGTCGCCCTCAGTCAGCGGTGGGAATACCAGTACGAAAGCCGTAATGTCACTTGTACTCGAAAGGTCAAGTCCTGCGTAGCATTCCCGTCCACGCAATGATTCCAAATCAATCGGCAGATTGCCTCTGTCATAGATGTGTTCCGGGATCCATGCGACCGCACTGCCTACCCACTGATCCAAACGGAGTTGACGGAATACATTTTCTTCCGCAGGATTAGTCAGTGCCTCTAGGTGCGCATCCCGCACTCTGTCGATTGTAATGGTGTATCCGAGGGACGGATTCGCCTTGTACCACGATTCCTCGGCGTTCCAGTCGTCATCATCGTTCAGTCCGTAAATGACAGGATAAAAGGACGGGTCGATGCGTCTGCCGTCCAGAATATCTTTTGCTTTGGTGTGATATTCGTAGCAGATGCTGTTGCGGTCGGTTCCGGCGGTGGTGATCAGGAAGTACAGCGGCTGAGTACGGGCATCGCCTGAACCTTTCGTGAGAACGTCCACAAGGCTGCGGTTCGGCTGCGCGTGAAGCTCGTCAAGCACCAGACCGGATACATTCAGACCATGCTTTGTGCCGACTTCTGCCGAAAGCACCTGATAGAATCCCACATTGCTGTAGTTCACCAGACGTTTTGTCGCCGCCATGATCTTGGAGCGTTTCAGGAGCGCCGGTGTCATTTCGACCATGCGCTTTGCAACATCAAAAACGATGGATGCCTGCTGTCGGTCAGCCGCTGCACCATAGACTTCTGCTGACGGCTCATTATCAGCGTACAGCAGATACAGCGCAATTGCTGCCGCAAGCTCAGACTTTCCATTTTTCTTCGGGATCTCAACATATGCTGTGCGGAACTGCCGGGTGTCGTCTTCTTTTACAACACCGAAAATATCCCGGATGATCTGCTCCTGCCACGGCAGCAGCCAGAACGGTTTTCCTGCCCAGCGGCCTTTGGTATGGCAGAGGTTTTCTATAAAACGAACAGCCCTGTCCGCCTTTGCCGCATCGTAATGGGAATCCGGCAGCATGAAGCGGGTGGGCTGATAGTCGGTGAGTTTCGGATAGTTCGCTGGTCTTTCTCTTGCTTTTGCTGTTCTTGCCATCAGCCGCCTCCCAGAAGTGCATCCATATCGTCAACGGCAACGTCCTTCATATCTGCACCGGCAGTGATACGGCTTCTTGCCGCCGGAGTCAGACCGAACTGCTCTGCGATCTTGTTCATGATCTTCAGATAGGTCTGCGCAATGGAAACTTGCGGCACTTGCTGCCAGTAGCCAGACTTCGTTTTCACGATCGTGCCGTGCTGTGTCATGAATTCCTCGGCTTCCTTCCAGCGGGCGTATGCCTGACAATAGGATGCGAATGCTGCCTGATCGACCTCGGTCAGCACACCGATCACTTCGAGCTGTTTCGATAGTCTGCGCCATTCCTTTTTCGCTTCGGGCTCCAGCCATTTCGGACAGGGCGGAGCTTTTTTCACAGGCTTTGGCTCTGCATCATTCAGCGGACGCTTGCCCGGATTTCCTTCCAGTTCCTTGATCGCTGTGGGCTTCGGTTTTCTGCCTCTCTGAGCCATCCGCATCACTCCTTCCTCGTAAAATTGAGCATAAGAAAAAGGCCTGCGTCATGCAAGCCTTTTCTATGTATATATCCACCATGAAATTATCCGTTCAGCATATCCAGCATCAGTCTTGCGCCGGCACGAAAGCCCCTCGTGTAGCTGTCCTCCGAGGTGATCGATTCCATCTGACGATGAATGTCAATCAGTTCCTCTAATTTTTCCGCCTTGTCCGCCGCCATTCCATCTGAAATCTGACAGTACAGCGCATCTGCACGCGCATTCAGTTCAGCGTATTGATCTGCCCTGACCTTGATGTCTGTCGGTGCGCTGATCCTGCCACGGTATAACTCACTGATCGCTCCCATCCGCTTCACCTCCTTGCCGTGGGGCGATGGGGCGGCTTTTCGGTGCCGCCCGCCGTCCGTTTTGTTCAGTTGAACTTGTCAAAGAGCATCTGAAGAACTGCCTTGGTGTCCTTATCCGCAGCCTTGACATCCATCCCGCGGTCGTAATTGAAGACCGTCTCGCCGTTGCGCTCGATCCAGATCTTCGAGGCTCTGCCCTCTTTGTAGCCGAACTCGCTGGGTTCCTCGAAGTGCTTTACGCTGTAGCGGTATTCGCTCCCGTTGTAGTTGATCGTGCCGTGTGTCCACATGGCGTTTACCTCATTCTTTCGTAGTTTTCGGTGGGCTTTCCGCCCTTCCGTTGTACCCATATTACCATGATCTGCGAACAATATCAAGCGGCTAAACTACCAGAATGTGCAGGGCAATTTTTCGGAATTTGTTGTACATATTATTCCTTGCCGCAGGAGGCGCACAGTTGCACCGTGTGGGGCGTATTTCTGCAAGGTCATGTTATCCGCAGGAGCATTGAAAGCCGCGACACAGGCGAACGCGGCGCGGAACAGCCCCTCCGCAGAAGGACTGCTCCGTTTTGCTGGTCAGCCGCCGTAGTTCTCCTCGATGTACTGCGTGCCGTCATCTTCGGTAACGATGCTTGGGAAGCGCACCTTGTGTCCCTGTTCGGTCATGATACTTGCCGCAAGGTCGGCGATCTCACCGAGGAATGCCATATCCCATTCGAGGTCGGGGTTCTCTGTCAGCACCTTGCAGAATTCAAAGGCTGCCTCATAGATCTCATCGTTTCGGTCTGCCTGTGCATCGGTCAGCTCCAGATTCTCGCCCTCGGCGGCAGGCTGCATGTTTTTGTTTTCTTCCATGAAAATGTCCTCCGTTTTTTTGTATTCGGTCGGCTTTGCGCCTTCCGTTGTGTCACATATTACCATGATCTGCGAACAATATCAAGCGGCTAAACTGCCAGAATGTGCAGGGCGATTTTTCGCCGAAGGTTGTACATATTATGCCTTGCCGTAAAACGCACCAGAACGCGCCGTGTGGGGCGGTTATCCGGACAGTCAAAGTTATGATATAATCCCCTTAGAGTAGACAGAACAAAAAACACTAAGGAGGATATAGTATGCCAAGAAATGCAAAATTAACAGATGAAGAGAGAATGTCAGCGGTACAGGAATATTTGGACGGAAAAGAAAC
>Ga0255342_1005224_pt1 | contig 12641 bp, 8 predicted proteins | sample wastewater_treat_3_FD_192416 | JGI IMG/M metagenome (GOLD analysis project Ga0255342, IMG submission 192416) | Wastewater microbial communities from Lulu Island WWTP, Vancouver, Canada - plant14 | ecosystem: Engineered > WWTP > Wastewater > Unclassified | place: Canada: Vancouver, British...
GAGCCTTAGCAGCTTTCTCGCGAATCAGCTCTTGCGCCTTCTCCGGGTGCAGGCATAGCGCCGAAAACTGGCTGTGTGGCTCTTTTACTGCAACAGTCTCTATCTTGCCTAGTAATTCTACTGCCTCTTTAGTAACCTCTGAATCGCCTGAAACGAACACCACGGGCACACCATAATACCCGGCAACCAGAGCATTCATACCGGTTTCGCCCATAACCTTGCCGTCGACAGCGTATTTGGCAACCTGCCCTGTATATGTATGATTTAAAACTCCGAGTGAAGACGCCCTGGAATGATATCCCACGAAAAACGCTGCATCAAACTCTGGCCCAATGCCTTCCATCATCGATAACGGCTTTGACGAACCAGTTATCAGTTTGATCCTAGGGTCTAGATCTTCTATGATGACATTTCTCATCCTTCCGTGAGAATCATTGATGATAACCTCGTCAGCTCCGGCGTCATACGCACCTAAGGCCGCAGCGTTTACCTCTTTCGTCATAAGCCGCCTGAATCGCTCGTAGCCATCTTTCCCATACTCAGTATGATCCCAATTGACCACGCCCGAGATGCCCTCCATGTCTACTGATATGAATACCTTCATAGCTGGTCCCTCCTAGTCGCCTTCCTGTCCTGTGTGTTGCCAATCAAGGTTAACTTCTCTAAACAATTCTCTTTTCCTCCCTCCTGCGGTAAAGAATCGCAGACATTGACTAGCTCTCTCAGTTCTAGTATTATTGCGTTAACCTAATACGCTGTTTGGGTTAACCTTATTGCGAAAGGGGTAGTCAGATTTGCACACGATCTCTGGTCTCATCTATGCTTCGTTGATGGCTTCAATCATAGCCGTACTGTCTTTCATCTCGATCCCTCTGCCTTTTAGCCCTGTTCCTATAACCCTTCAAACTCTGGGTGTGATGCTTTCCGGGCTACTGCTAGGGCCTCAGTTAGGATCAATATCTGTAGGTCTCTATCTTATTGCAGGTACTTTGGGATTGCCCATATTTGCAGGCGGGGCCGCAGGAATAGGCGTACTCATGGGACCCTCAGGAGGATACCTACTAGGTTTCTTGCCAGGTGCTTGGATGATAGGAACGTTGTCACACAAAAGAAACAAAAACACTGGATCTGATAAAAGTGCTCGACCCTTACTAAGAAATCTGTCTGCCTGCGCTATCGGAGGGGTAGTAATAGTTCATGCCTGCGGCATTCTTCATCTTTCCAGAAGCGCTCATCTTTCGCTCTCTCAGGCAATGCTAATCGGGACGGTACCCTTTCTCCTAGGAGACATGCTCAAAGCAGTTATTGCATCATATCTTGCGCAAAGGATTTCAGCATCCTTGAAATTCTAAGCATCTATCTCGATCGCGCCTGTACTGCTATGGATTATTAGTCTTCCCTTATCTATGCGCGCCTTGACTGAGTAAAGTGTGTTTTCTGTTCTCACTTTCGTACGTCCAAAAACAAACGAAGTATTTGGATAGACTGTGCTCGCAAGAATCGTACCTTCTTCAGATACCTTCAAAATCGTGGCAGCAGAGCCTTGGCTTCCAGCAACGTTAACCTGGATGAGCTCGGTAGCAGATACTTGGCTTCCTCTTACAATTCCAGGAGACCCTTGCACCTTTATGGATCTGCCCGCCGACAAATCCGAATACAGGGCTCCTTGACCAACAACCACTATATCCCGAGATGCATTGACTGTGGAGCTCTGAACATACGGCAAGACTATATCGGACTCCCCTTTTTGTATTTCGTAATCTACCCAAGTCCTTATAACATCCAAGTTGGTCCTTATGGCCCGAGTCCTTTCAAAAACGGTAGCGGAACCCTCGGTCAAATACTCTCTTGTCGCAAGGATCGACGCCCGACCCTCTTTGGGCAACAGCGATAAATCCTCTTTGTAGAGACCAGATAGAGCCATTATCAACTCACGAAAATAGTCAAATAGCATTCCCGGATCGCACAGCTTGCGCACTTGGCTTGGACTTATGTCAGGTCCAAGCTCGTCAACTAATCTTGCGGTCTGCGATTCAATATCTAGTATCTTCTCGATTTTCTCTTCCACCGATGCTAGAAGAATGTTCCACTTCTGAACCCATTGAACGTCTCTGCCAGCGGATATTTCAGATTTGAAGACATTCCCCCTAATTCTAACGCTTCCCCATGCTATGAGCTTTGCGCCCGTTACTGTTCCACCGATCTCAAGTGTGCCTTCGCATTCGACCTTCGTGCCTTCGGCAACATTTCCGCTTACCTGTACTCCGCCTGACGCCCTGATGTTCCCTGAACCAAGATCCACGTCACCCTTATGGAAGAAAACCTCATCAACTTCGATTATGCCTGAAGACTCATTGTATTTTGGGCAACCCGAAATGGTGGCAATTGCTAGGACCACACCATCTTCCTCCTGTAATCTGACACCTTTCCCAGCCCTAAATACCGGATCTTTTGCCTTTGGCGGTGGAATGGGTTTTCCTGTAACCGTAACACCAGGAACTCCTGGAACGGGCAATGTCTTTACTGCTATCACTTCACCGACCTTTACATCTGGGATTCTTACCGACTCTCGAAAGTCAATTTGGACTTCATCCAAAGGTAGGTCAACGACTCTTTCTAGCGGTACCATAAACTCTATTTTGCCATCTTTACCTGGTACGCTCGTCCGACCTTTGGCAATCAAAACAGGTTCTTTCGGTTTTTCGGCACATGCCTTTATGCAAGCCTCAACGTCAAGTCCGTACTCAATGCCTAGTTTCTTCGCTGACTCAACAACTTCTTTTGGATCCAAGGATGCAGGAACAATCTCGGCCTCAACCTCGAGTTGCAGAAAATTCGAAGGGGTGCTGTCTTTCAGCCTATATACGACCCCATCAGATACGTCAAGTATCAGATAGGCCTCGATTCCATCTTTGCTTACTTGGATTCTGTATGAGCATACCGGCTCCTTGTTAGCAAGTACTACCGACACTTCCGACGACTCGAAAACTTGAGCTTCTAACTCGACATGATTTCCCGAGACTAAAACCTCCACGCCTTCCGTAGGTCTTATGGTAGCAGGTTTTCCGCCTGACACTGGATCTTTGACCTTTATTGCCCCTTGGCAGACCCAGGCCGCGCCGGAAAGCTCCGTGTTACGATCAGTTTCCATCAATGTTCCCCCGTTCTTACACCCCATCTCAGATTGCACGATAAATCACACTTCCAGACATCCCCGAGAGTCGAGTCCTTTTCTCTATCTATCGGAAAACTCCTGAGTTAAATTAGCGTCAGCTACCGAAATCTCAGACAAATCCGGGAAACCTTTGGCAGGAAGATGTTGTCCCTTTCTTCTCATTGTGATATGCTAAACCTGCTCATCGATGATGAGGAGTGATCAATATGGCAGAGCAAGATCCATACATGAGAAAACTCGTTAACACCAACTACTACGCAGACAAAAGTGTCCTGTCAGCAAGAGTTGTAGCAGTACTCCGTGGCAAATTGGAAAACCGCAATCTCGATTTGATTCCTCAACCTTCCAGAGTCATCAAACAGGGCGAAATACACGAACTTATCGTGACCGATGAGGAATCTTCCCCTGGCAACAAGGTGCAAAGAATTGCTTATGTAGCTTTTGTGGAGTTTCTAAACGGAGGAGTCCTGCTAAGTGAAGATCTGGTGTTCCTGAGCGACAAGTTCTTGGGGAATATTGCAGGTTATGATATGGCTCATTTTCCAAACCACATGAACATCGTCATAAACGGTGAGCGATTCTCAGGCGAGGAGTTGGGAGTGGCTGTAGGAACTCCTGTGTTTTTCTCAGCAAAGAAGAACACAGTCCCGGATAACGGAAGATCACAATAATAAAAGGAGGACCAGCTTTATGTCCAGTTTCAAGTACAAGTTTCAAATGTACAAACATCTTCAGCAAAACACGCAGAACATCTATGCAGAGGCAAAGCAGGTGGCGGAAGAACTCGGCATTGGAGAGTTGAAAGGCCAGTTTGGTTTGACGGGAGCAATCTCAGGGTGCCCCGCACCAATGCGCAAGAATGTTCTTGATGCAATCGTCGAAGGCGAGAAGAAAGTAGTGCCTCTTGTTGGTCTGGTTGAAGAGATCAGAGAAATTGTAAAGGATGTCTATGGTGATGAGTACGATGCGTGCCCAGTAAGCACCTGCGAAGGCGGACTATGGGTGACTTTTGATACCTTGTTTTCGCCGCCCCTTACAGGTCGTGGCGACAAGTATCGTGCCAGGTATATTGTACCTCTAGAAAAGCACATGCACCATCAGGCAGGTTACGGTCGACCCTTCCCTCCGAAATACAAGGAGATTTTGGCAGACAGAGGAGCTACTGCTGGGGAACTAGGTTTCTCGGGAAAGCGCCAAGACAACCTTGACGTGGTAATTGTGCCACTCGAAGGCGCCAGGTACCCAAATCACGGTATAAAGTATCATCCGGTTCCACTTCTCACTGAAGTAGATGCAGACGCATCCCTGGAAGTTATTGCCACTGTTGCCGAAACTCACGCTCCCTATCTATCAGGGTTCGCTTCGTTAGGATATGATACGCCAGGATACGGCTACGGAGACAAAGACGCCGAAGGAACTCCCATTCTTCAGAGAGGTCTTGGCGACCTAGCAAAGGAATTCAATGTTCCTTACGTAGTAGATAACGCATGGGGACTTCCTTTCGTCGGTCACGATCCCAGAAAAACAGGCGCGGACGTGCTCATATACAGCATGGACAAAGCTACAGGTTCCGGAACCTCGGGTCTTATAATTGGCCGCGAGGATGTCATGGTACCCATAAGGCGCGCTCTCGGCATGCATGGCGACAGATGGGGTACTACCGCATCTTACGGAAAAGCTGCTTACGTAACCCTCGATCCGGGCAAGGAAGCACTTCTTACCCAAGTTGCCGTACTCAAAGATCTGAGAGACAATCCCGAAATGTACACAAAGCAGGTTGATGAGCTCTATGAGATCGTCACATCTGAGGTTGAAAAGGCTAACCCCAAACTCAGACAAGGCCTAAAGATCAGCAAGTCATACAATTCGTCGACGGTCGAGATAAACTACGAAGACACCTGGAAAGATCAGATGGGCTTCCCAATATTCTCAATAGAAGACATGTACGCCGGCTCCCATTTGCTGCAAGTAGGATGCAGTCAGATGGGTATAATCGCGACTATCTCATATGATGCAAACATCTTCATCTCCCCAGGACAAGGTACTTGCGATGAGGAAGGAAACATCATTGAGGAGAGAATGAGACTAGCAGTTAAGGGCCTTCTCGCGCTTATGGAGATTATCGGACGCTACTCAGGATACTTGGCCTAACACTAAGCTCGTTAAAACTCAATACAAAAAGAGAGCGGTTTGTTTCGACAAATCGCTCTCTTCTTTCTTGCTAATCATAGCCTAATCACAGTTTAGGTAGTCTATGCAAGCATTGGCAAACACCGCTGAAGCAATGTGAAGCACACCTTCATCTACATCAAACTTGGGATGATGATTGGGATACGCCGTACCCTTCTCCTTGTTCGCGGTGCCAATACCAATGAACGTCCCAGGCACCTTCTCCAAGTAATACGACATATCTTCTGCTCCCATCGTAGGCTCTTGAATATCCACTACTTTTTCGGGACCGACTATTGTGCATGCAGATTCTCTCAGAAACTGTGTGATCTCCTCGTCGTTTATGACAGGTCTATAGCCCAGATTATACTCCACATCTGCATCTGCTCTCATTGCCCTTGCTATTCCTACGGCGATCTCTTCAATTCGTCTCGGCAGAAACTGCTCAAGTCCCTTGTCAAAATACCTAACAGTACCTCTAAGAACACACTTCTCAGGGATTATGTTATGGGCTGTACCTGCCTCAACTCGTCCTATGGTCACCACAGCAGGCTCTACGGGCTTTGTTTCCCTTGAAACGATTGCCTGCATAGAAAGGATGATCTGTGCAGAGACCACTATTGGATCAACGCATTGCTCGGGAGTAGCACCATGTCCTCCTCTGCCTTTTACGGTAATGATAAAAGAGTCAGATGCCGCCATAAAGGGCCCACACTTGAAACCAAACTGCCCTGATCTCAATGGCCAAAGTGTTCCTACGTGACCAGCTATTATTGCATCTACCTTCGGATTTTCCAAGGCACCTTCTTCGATCATCGGCTGGGCCCCGCCTGGACTCTCCTCCCCCGGTTGGAATATAAAACGAACAGTCCCCTTCAAGTCCTTTTTCAATTGTGAGAGGATCATTGCAGCTCCCAATACTATGGCGGCATGAGCATCATGACCGCAAGCATGCATTCTACCTGGTATTTCTGAAGCAAAAGGGAGCCCTGTTTCTTCGGTTATAGGCAACCCATCGATGTCTGCTCTAATCGCCATGGTTTTGCCTTCGCATGCGCCCCTTAAAGTGCCAATTACGCCACATCCGGCAATACGTCTAACTTCTATCCCCATGTTCCTAAGCTGTTCTTCTACGAAGGCAGCGGTCCTTGGGGTATCCATTCCCAGTTCTGGGTACTGATGAATTGCCCTGCGCCAACTTATGATTGCTGGTTGTATCTCTTCAGCAAGCCGCAAAACCTCGTCCTTTCTGTCTTGCATACCTTCTAGTCCCCTCTCAAATATACGCGCTTCTAGATTTCAGCATATCTCCGCTCGGCAACATTATCTAGCCACCGAATAAAAACATAAGCGGATGCTAATATTATGGCTCCTGATACACAGTAAATCCAAGAATAGGCGACTCCCCAGCGTACGAAGGCATATACAATCGCGCCCAGTGCGGCTATATACAACAAATTGAGTAACCAAGCCACCAGGGCTCCAAAGTTTCCCTTCATTGCCTGCTGTGGATCGGTCCAATCCAGTTTAGGAAATGATACGTCGTATATCAAACAGATGGCGTTTACAGGAACTGAGACTAAAAAACCAAGGAGCAAGAGGATTAGGATCCGAAAAACATCAAGTCTGAGAGCTATAGCTCCAAAGACAACTAGTATAAGCAGCTGAATGCATGAAAAGAGAACGCTGTAGGCAAGCTTGGCTCTAACTTGAATTACAGGTGATACAGGGATTATTTTGCTAATCCAAAATGTTCGCCCTTCCCTTGAAACCGCAGTAGAGGCGATTTGATTCATGCCGGTTATAGCCGCATGTATAGCAACTATCACAAGTAGAGCAATCTCAAGTACTCCAGGGACCTCAGTTAGTGCAGCTAAAACCTCCCCTAAATCTCCTCCGCCTCCCATATACCCAAAAGCCAATATTATAGGTACCATCATGAGATTCATAAGAGCGGTCATAAGATAAGTCGGGTTTCGTACAAGAAGTCTGTGTTCCTTTACAAGCATGGCTTCGAAGGAGCTCTTTGCCTTTGGCCACGCTAATTCTCCCTCTTGTTGTTTTACCGTTACCCGCTCTTTTTTCTTGACCGATACTGATCCTGTAGTTGCGCCTTCAAAGAACCACCTCTGGGAAAACGATACAGCCAAGACAAGGACACCTACGGATATTCCTGCATACAGCAAAAAGCCTAGTACCTTTTGGCTCAAGGATATACCAGTAAGCGCCCAAGCACCCCACTTAAGGATGGGATAGAACTTACTTGCTGCTGCGACAAGCCCGTTATTTTCCATAAGCAGTTGAACAAACTGTTCAGGGCCGTATTGAGCCATATTGATGTTCAGATAGTTAAATGCCATAATGAACGCAAACAACACCAAACCCGATAGCACCCGAAACCAATCTTTCTTGGGCGAACGGGCCGTGAACTTCATGAGAACCGCTATGATAAGCACAGAAATTGCTATTGGTATACAAGGGATTAAAACCAGGGTGAAAACAGCAGAAACCCAATAGAACACATTTTTGAGTTGAATCCCTAAGCTAAGAAAGAATGGACCCGCAAAGAAGATGACCCCTAGCAGTTCAGTAAAGTATGCTACCGATATCTTGGACGCCATTATTTGCCATGGAGGTAGAGGTAGAGCTCTGAGAGTTTCCAAGTCGCTGCTGTCATACAAGGCTGACATAAGTTGGCTAAATCCAAAAAAGATCACTATTACCTGACCAGACATAATTGCCAAAATCACTACGAATCCTGCTTGTCCCATACCTACAAACGCCTCAGACAACGCGTTAGAGAGTTTAAATAAAACTCCCATGAAAGGGATTATGGCCAATGCCAACAAACCGAAATAAAGATATAGTACTACTTTCTTCTTTGAGCCTAATCCCATTCTTTCCGCTGTTCCAGATAGGCTATAACTCAACTTGAACTGAAGTTTCAATAAAGAAGAAAATGGATTTCTGGCTCTCGGAAAGTTTAGGCTTTCTGAACTATTAGACATCTCTTTGCCCCCTCGTTAGCATTTCCAGTGTAGAGACCTCTATGGTCACCTTGACAAAGAAGCCAATTGCTCTTCCGGAAGTTGGGCTTCGGTGATGAGCAAGAAGATCTCTTCCAAGGATTTGTCGCCTTCTTGAGCAAAAAGATGCTTCATTTCTTCAACTGTATTCACAGCAAGGAGCTCACCTTTGTGAATAATACCTACTCTATCGCAAAGCCTCTCGGCGACTTCCAAAACGTGGGTTGAAAAGAATACGGAACCTCCCTGCTCCGTATGGGAGCGCATCATTTCTTTGAGCATGAAAGAAGACCTCGGGTCTAGGCCAACCATTGGCTCGTCCAAGATCCAAATCTTCGGTCGGTGCATAAGAGAACCTATAACCGCGATCTTTTGACGCATACCTCGAGAATACGTGCTGATTGGTTCTTTGACCGCTTGGAGCATCTCGAAGGTCTCGAGAAGTTCCAATGCGCGCAACTTTCTTTCCTCATAGGGCACTCCATACACATCACACAAGAAACTCAGGTATTCAAGGCCCGTTATTTTATCCCAAATCTGAGCTTCGTCAGGAACGTATCCTAGTCGCCTTTTCGCCTCTATAGGCTGCTCAAGTGCATCAATCCCGTCGACTTCGATAAAGCCTTCGTCGGGAGTGAGGATCCCAACTATCATTTTGATGGTGGTGCTTTTCCCGGCTCCATTTGGTCCTAAGAAGCCAAATATCTCCCCTGAGCGCACTTCTAGATCTAGGTTGTCTACTGCCCTAACGCCACCGACATACGTTTTCGAAACCCCACTAAGTCTTAACAACAAACATACCTCCTCTGGAACATGCTAGGATGCACAACGACCTGACAGTTGCATGCTCAGATCTCACTATCGATCTACGAACATCGTGTCTGGTGGTCTGCAGTAGCAATCTGCCAGATGGTCCTGGACTCGTCAGAATGAAGAACCTATGGCTTTTCGTATTCCTCCGCCATATGCTTCAGCCATGTCAGCGTAGGAAACATCTATTGCATTCGCTTCACCGCAACGCACGCACATAGTCATGGTAAAGCCGTCAGGTACAACCTCTCCTATTACGGTAAAAGGTACACCCTTGGCGTTACACAATTTGGAGATGTTTTCTTCGTGTTCAGCAGCAAAGCTAACCACCACAAATGAATCGCACTCGCCAAAAAGGACGGCGTCAATTCTATGATGGGCATCAAACATCCATCTCAGCGCCTCAATACTTATCTTTGCTCCCCTTGCCCCTTCCTCGCCAAGGATACAAGATAGCGCTATGGCGGCACCGAGTCCCCCCAAAGAACCAGATTGGGCAGAGCTCAACATTCCAGTTCGAGAACAATCAGTTAGCACATGGATTATTCCTTGCTCTAGATCGAGTTTTGGGTATTTGACGTTGCCCGATACCATCCCGTGTATCGTTTCAAGATATTCCGAGCCACAGATAGATTGTTCATCTCCCAGAATCCTGCCAATTATCCCGATTTTCTGCCCGGGTTCTCTAAATCCAGGAGCAATCGCTCTATTCACATCATCGATTACCCCCACAGCACCTATCGCAGGCGTAGGATATACAGGCTCGCCTCCGGTTTCGTTGTACAAGCTCACGTTTCCACCGGTAACTGGCACGCCCAGCGCCTTACATGCTTCCGCCATTCCCTCAACAGACTCTTTCAACTGCCAGAATATCTCAGGGTTCTCCGGATTACCAAAGTTCAGGCAATTACTGATTCCTAAGGGAGTAGCACCTGTAGCCGCGATGTTACGCAGAACGTTACAAACTGCCCATTGAGTGCCGGCTCTGGGGTCAAGGTAAACTAACCTACCGTTTACACCAGTGATGGCTGAGAGACCTTTGCTCGTGCCAGATACTTGCCACACCGGTCCGACTTTGGCCAATCGTAGGGATCTGCAACCGGAATCAGTAAGATCTCTGTTCTTCTCTAGTTCATCTGGATTCTTCATGGAGTAAGTGCACAAGGCATCTTTCGAAGCAAGGTTAGGTGATTCAAGGAGTTTTAACAAAATACGGTTGAGGTCTTCCAGGCGAGGTATGGGGACTTGTCTTGGTGAAAACGCCCTCGTCTCCGAAAGGTACTTTGGCTCTCGCCACTCGGCATCGTAAACAGGCGCATCTGTTAGGATTCTAGCTGGTACGTCGGCAACTTTTTTGCCATCCTCCGTAACTTCAAACCTGCCAGTATCATTAACTGCACCTATTTCCGCAACATCTATATTCCACTTCCGAGCAATGCTCTTGACATTTTCTAACTTGTCCCGCTCAACGATCAAGAGCATTCGCTCCTGTGTTTCAGACAAGAGTATCTCGTAGGGGGTCATTCCTTCTTCTCTCAGGGGAACTTTTGTGATCTCAATTGAGACACCAGTTCCAGCCCTCGCTGCTGTTTCTGCCGCAGAAGATGCTATTCCAGCCGCCCCCATGTCTTGTATCCCCACAATTGCCCCGCTTTGCATCATTTCAAGGCAAGCTTCAATAAGGCGCCTCTCCACTTCAGGGTCGCCTTCGACGGTGGGCGGTTTGGTTTCCAGAGTCTCAGCGATTTCCTCTGAGGCAAAAGTGCATCCGTGTATGCCATCTCTTCCAGTAGGACTGCCCGCGATCATCACAATATTACCTATACCTCCAGCCTGACCTCTATGAATATCGGAAGCCGTCATAAGCCCTACACACATAACATTGCACAAGGGATTCTGACTATAGGGTTCCGCGAAGAATGCATCTAGCCATAGGGCTGGAATACCTAGCGTCCTGAGATAATCCATCATGCCAGCCGATACTTGCGAACATAAAAACCTATTCCTTTCGTTAGAAAGGGGACCGAATCTCACGGTGCCCGCAACGCCTGCAGGCCGGGCTCCCATGGCCAAGACATCTCTTACGATGCCACCTACACCTGTGGCTGCACCATGATATGGTTCAACTGCGCATGGATGATTGTGGGATTCGATCTTGAACGCCGCAGCCAATCCATCGCCTATATCAACTACACCAGCGTTCTCTCCAGGGCCTACTAGTACGTAAGGTCCCTCTGTCGGCAAGGTTTTTAATAGGTTCTTTGAATGTTTGTAACCACAGTGCTCAGACCAAAGAACTGAAAACAATCCCAACTCTGTGTAGTTAGGTTCCCTGCCCAACTTTTCCACTATGAGTTTGTACTCGTCGTCTCTAAGCCCCATTTCTCTCCACATTCCTGGAGTAACCACTTCTGGATCCCTGCCATTTATGGTCACAAAAATGCACCTCGATTCCTTAACTAGTTTTTCTTGGTATTCTATTTCTGCAAAAGACCAATATTTCTGAAAATGTACTCTACGTGGGAAAGAGTATCCGCTAACTCAAAACACGATTCAATCTCTTCTTTGCTACACAACTTCAAAAAGTCGGGATCTTTCATGACTCTTTCTTTGAATGTAGGTGGCATCTCCCACGCAGCCATGGCATGGGATTGAACCTTCTCGTATGCTTCTTCTCGGCTAAGACCTTTCGAGACAAGTTTCAAAAGCACTTGTTCGGAAAAAACCAGGCCCCCTGTGAGATTCAAGTTAGCGAGCATCCTTTCGGGATATACTTTTAGTCCTTTGAGGATTCTAGTCATCCGGTTAAGCATGTAATCCATAAGCGTCATAGAATCAGGTACTATTATACGCTCTACAGATGAATTGGATATGTCTCTTTGATCCCACAAGTTAATATTCTCTAGTGCCGCTAGGGCGTAACTTCTCATGAGCCTGGACATGCCACATATCTGTTCTAGCCCCACAGGATTTCTCTTATGAGGCATGGCAGAAGAACCTTTTTGCCCTGCCGCAAAAGGTTCCTCCACCTCTCTAATCTCAGTTCGCGCGCAAGTCCTTAGGTCAGTTGCCATCTTTTCCAAAGTTCCTGCCACAATAGCTAGGTTTGAAAGTGTAAAAGCATGTCTATCTCTTTGGATTATCTGGTTGGATATAGGTGCAGGCTCTAACCCTAGTTTTTCACAAACGTATTTCTCCACAAAGGGATCAACGTGAGCATATGTTCCCACAGCACCAGAGAGTTTGCCAACTGATATTTGGGAAATCGCATCTTGAATCCGCTGGTGGTTCCTTTTCATTTCTTCGTACCAAAGCGCAATTACAAGCCCGAAAGTTGTGGGTTCTGCATGCACTCCGTGAGTCCTAGCAATCATAGGCGTACTTTTATATTTCATGGCCATATGGCCCAGGACTTCTAGCAGTTCGTCTACGTCATTCGAGAGAATTTTTAGAGACTCTTT
>Ga0255342_1005236_pt1 | contig 12599 bp, 5 predicted proteins | sample wastewater_treat_3_FD_192416 | JGI IMG/M metagenome (GOLD analysis project Ga0255342, IMG submission 192416) | Wastewater microbial communities from Lulu Island WWTP, Vancouver, Canada - plant14 | ecosystem: Engineered > WWTP > Wastewater > Unclassified | place: Canada: Vancouver, British...
TGGAATAAGTCTTGCTGTTTTGGCTTGCCAGTCATCACGATCATTGGGATCAGGCATTCTGCCATGGTCAATCCTCCGTGGGAATACTTGTCCGGGGAGTGCTGCCTTACTGGGTTTTCAAACAGGATGTGGGGGCGTGGAAAATGGACATACCTGAAATCAGATAAGTTATTGTCCGCACTATTCTTTGGGATGTGCATTTGATCAGCCAGGAAGGTGACCACGTCATCTTCGTGCCCTTCAAAGCGGTTTTGCGCCCGAGCGCAGCGGTATTTTACATCAAAGGAAGATGCGACTGTTTCAGGCACACGCAGCTTTCCATTGGGCATAGTTGTGAATCCATGATCACTGGTGATGAAGATCAGGGCATCGTCAGGGATGTCACGTAAAACTGCCTGCACATCCTCCCGAATGATCTGCTGCACTGTATTCTCGTAAATAAAAGAAAGTTCGGAGTTATTGTGATGCAAATTACTGTCCGTGAAGTTGAACACAATGTAATCCAATTTTTCGGATTGATACCAAACCGTCATACCTGAAGCGTCAGTATCCTCATCTTTCTTGATCTCAAATTTTATCCTGGTGTTCAATTGCTTTTCAAGCCAATGCTCAAACAGATCGGATTCGCGCTTTGAGCGCTGTTGATTAAAAACCATTGGCAAGCTTCCGGCGCTGATCGCCTTGCGGCTTAGATTGGTCTCTGTCGGTAAAATTGCAGAGCCTGGGAAGACTTTTTCCAGGTTGAAACGTGTTTCGAAAACCGGCTTTAGGAATATGTCCCAGGCATCTGTCCGCATGCCATCAAACACCATGATCACTGCTTTTTTATCCCCTTTGGGGTTCCAATACTTGCGAAAGACCCGGTCCAAAAATTGATGAGTAAAAATTGCCGGGCTTTGCTCATCTTCGATCCACTTGGTGTAGTGCTTTTGGTACAGATCCTGGAATCTTGCATCTAAAACCGCCAGGGTGTAATCGCCTTTTTTATTGAGGTTTTTCAGGTAATCGCGGGCACCTTCCCAGCGATCTTCCAAACCCTGCCACATATTCGCTTTTTTCATCGGCGGGGCGCCGATCCGCATATGGCGGTTGACTTTATCCCCGTAATATTCCAGCCTGTTCAACTGGTCTTTGTTCCAGTACTTATCAAATTCCTCGAAACTCAGTTCATCATCGGGTTTAAGTTTCACATCTGTGATGGTTTCAGCAAGCTTAACCAACAATCCGAAATATTCAATCGTCTGTTCATATAATTCCAATAAGGACTGCCAGTCTCCGCTGGGGCGTCGCAGGGCTAAGAAGGATTTGTCCTGCTCCTGTTCTTTGAGGGTCTGCAGAACCTTCGCATGGAATTTGAGTTTCGGTTTCTTTTGGAAAAGATCGATCAGCAGACAAAATAGCGCCATCCTCCGCACAAATTCTGATAGTTTTTCGTTTTTTAGCACTTCAAAGGCGCGGTCTGGGTCTTCCACTTGCAGTTGGTGAACAAACAGAAGCTCAACCCGCTCAATGCTTTCCTCAAGAAAATTTGCCAGCTCGTGCATATCTGTACTTGCTTGAGTTGGGTTACTTTCAACAAGATCTTTTACGGCTGCCTCTAATACATCTTCCTTTATGTCCCGATACATCATCAGGCTGGGGTCAAAATTACCCAATAAAAGGTGGTAATCCAGCCCATGTTGATGGAGCAGGGCCGCCAGGTTCACTGCCTGCATCACAATCATTGGGTTCTGGTCCAGCAGCTTGTTAAATGGGTAATCCGCCTTGTGGATCATTTCACGAAATGAGTCCATTACCTCTATTGAGAGGACCGCTTCTAATTCTTTGAAGTCGGGATATTGCTCGATACATAACCTGCGAACCTGTTTGGGTGTCAGTTTCTCAAAGGGGTTAATGTCCAATACAGCGCCAAATACGATCTTATAAAAATCACCGTCGCTGAAGCGGTTAGCTGAAACGTCGCGCAAATATCTGTGTGCTTGTTGTATGCCTGCCAAGTGATCCAATATAACTGCAGCGATTTGACGGTTGTCGTCAACTAACCTCGGCCAATGTTCATCGCCTGTGGTTTCTATCAAATACGCTCGCAGCGAAAGGGTGATCTGGGCTTGTTGCGAAGCCCGCGCCTGGATATCCGGATAAAACAGGTGGGGACGTTTCGGGTATACCCTGCTGCGATCAACCAGCAAGAGCTTTACTTCCGGATCATCGCGGAAATTTTCATACCAGGCGCGTAATGCCAGGTTGCCGGTGCACATTAACATCGTAAACCCATTGGTTTTTGCCCAGTCATCCAGGGCGAAGTCCCCTGGCTGGATCATCCGCTGTGGGTCTTTGAGGATGATGACAGACTCTTCTTTTAGTGGCTCAACTTTACTCTTAATCCATTGATTGATCATCATGACCCCTGAAACAATTTCTCCTGCAAGTCGGCGTTCTTCTTATCATCAGTATTGGCTTGTGACCGCCGGGTGCAGATCAGGTAGTTCTCCTGGACTTCCAATTGCTCTTTATCGCTTAGGACTTCAAAGCTGTGACCGCCCTGTTCGTAGAGTAATTTGCCCAGGTCGTATAACCCAGCTCTTCTGCATTCGTTGATCCAAGACGCCAGGGTGGCAGCATTTTCGGGGCGGTCTCTCTCCGCAGGCGGAACGGAATTGTGCAGGGCATTCGCGAAGCGCCTGGCGCGCCGCAGGGTACCATTGGTGCGCAAATCAGATTTCTGCTGCCGTTCCTCGTCATCCTTTGGTGGGCGCCAGGTTCCCTCCGGAGTGCGGAAGAAGAATTCAGGCAGCCAGTCCGCCAGAAGCCGACGGGGCTTATCTCTAAGAGGTAAGTATTGTTCAAACAAATCGGAGTAATGTACACCGTCAAACTCAGGATGGTCTTTGAGATAGGTCGCCATGAACGCTTCCAACCGTTCTGCTGCAGCACTTTCTTTCTGGCTTTCCGCGGCATCTACCTCGCCCGCGGTCTCCAGCAGGTACCAGCGCGAAGTGGCGTTGCCCCTGGGATCCGGTGTCTGCACTTCTTCAGCCACCTCCCGCAGCAGCTTATCAAAGTTGTGGCGCTCAAATTCACCTTTGCGCACCATGCGGGAGACCAATTCATCATACAGTCGATCAGCTGTGCTGCCCGGGCTGCGCTCGAGGGCTTCCGTCAATATTGCACGCGCTTTTTGTGAAAAGGTGCGTTGATCCTCGTCGCCTGTGATGTCAACGGCGGCGTGAATTTCACCCGGGCGAGGTTTTCGAAAGTTGATCACCAGATCGCGTTTGGTGACTTTTTGGGCCATCAATTGATTATAAGATTTTTGACCAGTATCAATAAATAATGTTAGATCCGATTTTTCGGAAATAAAACCGACCTCTGCCATGATATCTTGAATCAATTGCCACGTCCCCTCTGAGGTATCATGATAACAAAGGGAAATCCAACGGCCCGGTTTTAAGACACGGAAACATTCCATCATTGTTTGACGCATCAAATTACACCAATCATTTTCGCTTTTACCTCGATATTCATTTACAATTATTTCTTTACCATGCCAATTTGTATCAAAGTCCAACCAAGCTTCCCAAAGAAAATTCAATTCACCATATTGTCTTGCCGCTCCGTAAGGTGGATCCGTAAATATATAATCTATGACATTTGACGAAATGGCAGAAAGATTAGTTGCAGATTGAGTTGATATACAAGCAGATGTTGATTTTATATCATTTAAATATTTACTAGCTTTAATGAGATTTGAATATTTTTGAAAGAATGTTGTTTCAACAGATACTTCTTTGAAAATTGACGGTATATAATATGTACCTTCTTGTGCTCCTCCACCTTTTTCTCTATGTCTGTACATGATGCTTGAGTTTGATAATGCCCCAGATAGGCAAAAAAATAAAGACTCACTCGAAATATTGGTTCTTATTAGCGCAAGCGCGTACAGGTTTCGTTTGGTAAATAATTCTGCAACTTTAGTAATATCAAAATTTTTTAAATCACTATTCCACCTTGCAAAGTTTTTTGGAAATTCTTTCGTAGGATACCAATATGACAAATCGCGTTTATCTATTTCATTAATTTTAGCTAAGTCGTAATTTATAAAATAATCTCTTTTTTTAGGATTTGAGTCGTTCTTATTGCGTTCTGATCGCTGTGGTTTGCATCCATCCTTACAAATGTAGTTCGTTTTCACTGGGATTGCTCCAAATGCTTTACTTCGAGTATTGATTTCTTCAGTAATACCTTTTTTATAACAGTGTGGGCAAACGCGGATAATTTTGGATTTTCCAGTTTTTGTTTTACTCTTAACTTCGATACAATCTAGCAAGGGTATTTTCTCAAGGCATCGTGGACATTGATAAACCTGAGAATACACAATGCTAGCAACTGCTGCTTTTCCGTCACATCGGTCACATCGTGTCTCATAAAGCCAATCTAATTCGGGCTTGATTTTCAACATCAACTCATTGTATTCTTGCTGAAGCACATCTTTATCCACTGGTGTGCAATAATTTTTTGTTATGAATGTGGCAGCAGGTGAAATGTCAATAGCAATTGAGTTCCTATTGTCGAGCAAACTAGCAAAAGCAGTCCCCCCTGAACCAGAAAAAACATCAAGGACAACATCTCCTTCATCCGTAAAATGTTTTATATATTGTCTTATTGCCTCAAAAGGTTTTTTGGATGAATATGTATGTAGATCATTTATTGGGTTTCTTCTATTTTTTACATCAATTGTTTTTAAGAATATTGTCACATCATAATCATCGGTTGCAGGGTCGTATGGCGTGGCATGCTCTTGGACAAATTTCTCAAGGTTGGGGTTAGGACCAGAGGAATAATAGCCCTCTGGCATTTGTGGGATTTCTTTTTTGAACATTTTCATTTGCTGGGTAGCTTTGTTATCCTTCATCTTTTATGCGTCCTTTTTGGATAAACTTTATTATTGATCTCAGTCTTCAATTTCCAGGATGATGTCATCGGCATCCCGAGCCTGGGCGATTTTTTCTTCCAGGAAAGCTTTGAACTCTTTGATCATCTCATCCAGTTCATTAGCGGTATAGGTCCCCTTAAGCAGTCTGAAATCCGTTGTACGTAGTTTGACCACAGAAACCTTTCGTAAGTGCTTGACAATTTCCGCCAGCCAGTCTTGAAACCCTTCTTCTTTTTGAAAATTTAACAATATCTCTACCATCTCGGTGGCATCACCAGTGTGCATCAATGCCTGCAAGCGCTCGTCTTCCTTAACCTGGCTCAGGCGTTCTTTCAACAGCGGGCTGCCCAGCAGGTTTGCTTTATCGAGCAAGGCTACATCTAACGCCTCTTCACAATATTTCTGGTAGTCTCTTGCGGCTTTTTCGTAATTTGCCGCATTTTCAAATCTCAAGGGGCAGTTTCCCGGGTAGGGCATCAACCTCAGGTCGCGTTGGATCTCTTCTCGCGTGATTGTCACTGGAAGAAGTTTCATCTCGCTTTTCTTGTTTTCCCACCGCTCTGGCAGCTTAGCAGCATGGTTGGTCGCCAGCTGCGGGATGGTTTCGAGTGCCACCAGCAGATTAAATTTCTCACTCTTAGATAGACCTTTGACATTACGCTGGGCTTCATCGCTGATTTGAGTGATCCTATCGAACAGGGTGAGGTAATTTGTGGCATAGGCTTCGATCGCTTCCTTACCGGGCTGCAGGCATTCGCTATCCAGCCGCGCCGGTTGACCGGAAAGGGCTTTAAGGTTTTCTAAGCCCCTGGCAGCAACATCCAGGCTGCGGCGAATGCTTGAGAACCGTTGATCATCTGATAGTTCAATGCCCTTATACTGCGCAATCGCCCTTAATTCCGCAGCCTTGGCGACAAGCAATTCGATGTGGCTTAATTGTGCATAGCGTGTCGCAAAGTCATCCAGGTCTGTCTGTTCATAGCTTTCAGTCGCACAGATCCCGCATTCAAAAGCGTTCCCAAAGGCATAACGGATGGTGTCAATCGCATCGCTTGAGTTGAGGTTTTGTTCAAGAAAGCTTTGCCACATGGTGGTGGTTTGGACAAAAGGATTTTCTTGATTTAAGTCATTGAAGAGCAATTCAAGCTTTTTAAATTGCTCGGGAAGTTTTGTTTTTAGCTCAAGGTGTCTTTCGATCACCTGCTGGACGCCTTCCTGAATCTTTTCGTCTTCCTGGAAGCTTGTAAAGTTCTCGTCTTCCACCAGGATTGCTGCAAAAGGTGCAATCACTTCCCAACCCTCAGGCGGTCTGAGGACTTCAACCTCATCCATCGCGTTGAGGATGGCAGTATTGAAGGTGATGGATCCAATGTTGGCATAATCGATCACTTCAACAGGTAAATTGCGTCCCTGCAGCCGTACCCGCAGTTTCCCTGTTTTGACCAGCGCCAGGCTATAGAGCTGGATTAACCGTTTGCTCAAGCCGTAATTCTTGCCGTTGGGTCCATTGATGCCGGTAAAGTTTTTGACCAAAGTATCCATTTTTATGGCAGTGCCTAAATCCCGAACCTTTTCTTCGATCCATGTGCTAAGTTCATGTGCATAGGTGCAGGCACTGAGGTCCAACTCATTTTCATGGCCGGATTTGCTGATCTTAAGGGTGGGTCCAAAGGTCCGTGAAGCTTCTACTTCTTTGCTGAGGCGGATACCGCGCTCAAAAGCTCCCATTTTTACAATGCCATTAATCACGTTCATAACGGCTGTATCATCAAAAACTTGCCGGCCAGAAAATGTCATCGAAGCACTATCATAGGTGCTATCCAACACCTGTGTGATGGCTGGGGTCAGGATAACGGTCAAATTACCCTGCATGTTGAAGGTGAGCTGTTGATGATCCAATGATGACATCAATCCCCTGCCGTAAACTTCTGAAACCATGCGCACGAAGGGCCCGACATTGACTTCAAGTTGGTTGGCAACCCATTGGATAACTTTTTGAGCTTCTTCGTCATCCTTGCCGCGGTATTCAGCCACCATGTTGTAGTAAGCTGTAAAATCAACCAGTTGCGATTGCTCATTGATGGTTAATTCTGCGGGTGTCCAGATAATCAGCCTTGGATCTCGTTTTTGTTGCAGAATTGTTTGGGTTTGATCTTCTGCGGGTGATGAAGAAATGACCACCATGAAATCCTCATCAGTCGTTTCAGTGATAATATTTGGCAGGGATTGAGCGCCCTGGGGCAGGCGGTTCAAGTCCCGCATCAGCAAGCGCCCTTTCATACTGCGCTTGTGCCAATCAATATCGATGGTCTGGTTGGCATCCATCGGAAGGGCGTTAAATATTGCCTCGGATTGCATGCTCAGGTCTAAATTGATCATTGCAGCCCTAACCGGCCACTCCTTCAATGAAATCAGGAATTGCCAGGCTGTTTGCCGGTCCTTTTCATTGTTCTCAGCCTCTGATCTGAATTTTTCATAGATCACCTGTGGTGAGGGACCATTGGTACCCATCGGGTTGAAACGGAATTTGTTGCCGGACTTTTCGATCTGCTCTAACTCCCTGGCTAATTCACCCAGGAGGATCTCGTAATGATCCAGGTTATCTTGCTGATCCGCTTCCTGGCCATCCAAGTGATCCTTCCATTCCATCACTGAATTCATAACCTCTTCTGTAGATAAGCCTTTTTCTGCCGTCTTCGCAATGTGCACCAGGAACAGCGTTTTCACGATTTTTTCACAACGTGAGGGATAGGTTTTCATATACCCCTTCGTTGCTGAGGATATTTGTGCTTTGGCCAGATCGTAGGCTTTCCATTCCTGCGGGAATTTTGTTTGGATATTTGCAATACTGCGATTGACGCCTGAGGGATCTTCAGTGTATGTGACGACCTCATCGAACATTGCCCAGAGGGAGATCAATTCATTGGATTTGTTTTTTGCTTGCCGCTTGATAGTTTCCAGCATGAAATATAATGCTGATCGGACTGTGGTGAGATTGTAAGAAACCGCTTTAAGAACATCCATGCTGTTTTTGTAAAACGGAAAGAATTCATCAAATTGTGTCTTCCCTTGGGCTTGAACCCAGGTAAACCCTTTTTTATAGTCCTGGAAATACTGGTCTAGTGCATCTGGTTTGCGAATCTCTCGTACTCGGGAGAGGGCGATTTTATAATAGTCGTTTTCATCTTTCAATAGTGGCACAAGATCGAGTCGTTCTCGTGCAATGATGTTTTTGGAACCCGCAATTTTGCTTTCGATGGCTTGCTGGGCAGCACATACAGTCCACACAGGGTAATTTTTATGCCTGGTCAATCGGTTGGACATGACCACCAATGCTTCCTCATCTTCAGCTCGTTGCTGGTCATTGCGCTGTTTCATATAAAGTGAGACTTCATCCAGGATTAACAGCAGCCCGGCGTATCCCGCTGCCAGGATTTCTGCCACCATATTTCCCAGAACTTCTTCGGCGTCCATTGGTATATTTGGAGTGACATCAAGATAATCCTTATAGAAATTCCACAACTTCTGTCCACAATCGCGCTGGATTTCAGGGTCTTGTGTGTTTGCCAGGTCTTCAAGAAATTCGTTTATATCCTCTTGTTCTTCGTCATCAAAGTATTTGGGATCAGCTAAATAACTGCGAAGGTCATCTTTATATCGAGCCAAATCGTTATCTAAGAAACGTTTGGCTAAGATCTGGGCTGGGTAAATGGGCAGTGATTTCCCTGTTTCGATTTTAAATTGTTCTGAAACAGTATCTAGAATATGATCTGTGAGAGATTTGTCGGCGTTCTCTAAACCAATGGTGCCGCTTCCGCTGCCAACAAGGGTCTTAACAGCGACCAATATACCTTTGGTTGTTTCATTCTTGCGTTTGAGGCCATTTTCGTAAAATTCATAAAGGCTTTCGCGTTTTCCCAACCCTTCTTTTGATTCTTTTTCTTTGATAAGTTCCCACAAGGTATCGCCACCAATTGCCAGTGCGCCTAAAAACGAAAGCAGGTGCGATTTCCCTGAGCCAAAATCTGCTTGGATCCAGTATCCCTGACCAATACTTAAATCCCTCCGGTCGGGTTGGTAAGGCGCAGCCATCAACTTGAGAATATCATTCAGGAACGACCGCACAGGATTGACTAGAAATTCATCAACAGTCTGTATTTGAGGGATACGCTCCCGTCTACATTCGTCACTGCCATTATCAGCCCAAATATGGCTTTCCACACTGTAAACACTGATGATCTTCTCTGGATGTTTTAATATCTCGTCCAGGGATTGTCGTTTTAACAAAGGCAGATTTGTCGAACTAGTCATTATCTAACTCCCATATGTTGTTTTCTGAAAATAATTGGTTATCAAATTTTATCGATTCACCAGTAGTTGGATCAACGTATAAATAGATTTGTTGATTTCGAATTTCTCCTGGTAGAAGTACAAGAATGTGATTTTGATTAGCAGCCCAGCGGCGCAATTTGCTTAGATCTAGACTATAGGCAAATACCAGCTCCAGGTGCTGCATAATGATGAAGTTTGTTGATGAGAATTGCTCACGGAGAAAATTATCCATGACTTTATCCAGCACAGATTGTGTGTATTTGGGGCGTTTTGATTCTTTGATGATGAGTTCATCTAATGCGTCATCCTCAAATCTACTTAACAGCATTTTGTTGACTGATATAGGCCTTGGAAAAGCTGTCCCATCGGCTAATTTCACCTGACTTAATATGTCTTTTGTAAATGCTTCCAATGATGAATAACTTCCCAATACAGCATATAAATGACGCCCACTGGGGATTTTAAGATTGTTGTATAGGCTATTTAGAATGTCAGTTGGTTTTAGCTTCATTGCAGCCCCACTTGTTATTGTTGTGATTGATAAAACATTTCCAAGGCCGTTTTTTGGTCTACATCAATTGTAAACTGCTTCAAAAAATCAATTTCAGCAATCTTTGAAATGATCTTTAATTCTCTCAAACGATACAATTGATCTTTGATCCAATCCCTGTGCCATAGCATATGTTGATGAATAAACCCATTCATAATCTTATCAAAAGGAATAGTTGCTGGTTGCGGATATTCAGAGGTCAGAACAAATAGAAAACTTTCCAAATCCGCATTATGAAGTGAAAAATATAAGCGATCATCTTTCTCATTTCCCATGCCTAGTAATGCATAAGTGTTAAGTAGAGCTTTTTGGACCTTATTGATTGAATTTTTTTCCTTCATAGGAAAATAACGGGTTAAGAATTCAGTTATTTGAGATTTGGAGATGAATCCGAGAGCCAGATTAGCCCAGATTACCTCTTCGGCAAATTGATATGCAATTTTCTCTTGTTTCTGAATAACATAAAATAGTGCATTTTTGTGGGCTAAGATATTGTTTGTATTTGAAAGCATAAAAGTCAGTGGATTTTTTATATCTGGATAATTGAGATACCTGTTTAAAATATATGACCCCCTTCGAGCACGAGTTGACTCTGTGTTATAAGGTAAGTTTGCCTTGAGGTACTCTGCAAATGATCCTTTAGATCCGAAATCAAATGCTGTTGGGAGAAACTGTAAACTACTTTCAATTTCATCATGTACAAAGATTGATAATTTCTCGTCTTTTTGGTGATGATCATCATCTATTATAAATAAAGAGGCTTGATAGTTGTTCATTTTTTCCTCATTATCGTTGTTGAATATTTCAGATAATATATGTCCAATCAAAGATAAATAAACCGCTGAAGACTCACCTATCCCATTTGTTTTTTCTAATTCACTGATGGGTTGGGTAATAATCGATCTTATGTCACCAAACTTGGTCATCAATTCCTGTGCTATCGGCTCAATATCTTTCCTAGGTATAGCATAACTCAAAAGCAGTTCAACCTTTTGGGCATCTGTTAAAAAATTGGGATCCAAAATGAATCTCTTTCGAAGTCGATCTCGGTGTCCGCTGACGTCGTTGCTCATGAAAAATCTAACCTCTTAGGTGAATCGTTGTCTTCCTTACCCTCAAAATGGTAATTGCCAGAAATCCACTGGTCCAAAGCAATCCGATTAAAACGCCAGTGCCGCCCCACTTTTTGTGCCGGTATCCTGCCTTCTTGCGCGAGTTTATATAAAGAAGATATAGGTATTTTTAGATATGATGCAGTTTCTTCAATTGTTAAGATTTCTGATGTAATTTTCATCGAAAAACCCCTTCGACATTACTCATTATTGGAAGTTATTGGCAATTATTACATGAAATTATATTTGTGTCAACACAAAATTATTCTCGCCTATTTTCACCACAACCGCACCATGCTCAAACGCTCTATAAGCGCGCAGCCAGTCAACACCAACGCACTCAAACAAGGCTTCTACTCACAGAAGTTCTAGCAGATGATTCTCGGTATTGTCGAAATAAATTCTAGTGAAAACATGATGCTTGCGATCATACTTGTTTACCGTTTTATCTTAAAGTTTTTCCAATAAACAAACTCTATTTACAAGAAATGCCAACAAGTGTAGAACTGTAGAGGTGCAGATAAGGAGAGGGGGATCTTTTCAAGCTAATCAATCAAAAAATGAAAAGTAGTGATTTCTATAAAGGTGGAGTGGTTTCTCGTTGGTGTGGAGATAAAAGAATCCATTTATTGTTAGTCAAACGAAAACATCAGACATTTTACAGCTATATTAGATCTTCCACAAAATGCTTGACGGAAATAATGAATAATTGGCGCACCATTCACGAAACGAACAAGCTTTTTCGCTAACTCCTATTTGTTTATCGAGAGGTCAAGACCCATTGGATTCCCCTCTACACGTTCTAGATCAAAAACTGCAGTTGTAATATTCTTGCTTGGGCTAGTATTTACGTTTATAACCTTCACTGCTTTGTACGTCTGTGAAGTGTTATGGTCAGATAAAAACTTATAATTAGGATGCTTAGTTATGTCGTACTTATCCGATAGAAATGGCCGCTCTCCACGAAGTTGCAGAATGCATTTTGAGTTATCCATCACAGCCAGCTCATCTTGAGTCATTAGATCTTTACCCATCTTTTGGTGACTGATGCCATGAGACCTATCCCGCCCTCTGTTTTCTGAAGTGTTGTCGAGATCGATCGTTTCTTTCCCCAATAGCTCCGAGATTTCTTTGAGGGTTGTTCTTTCCTTCCCGCCCAGGAATAACATACTGTCGCAGTTGCCTACGATGGTTTCTGCATGCTCTTTATAAAGTGCCTTGAGCTGACTTTGGGCTTGAAGGACAATGCAGGCAGAAATCTCCCGACTGCGAATGGTGGCAATTAATCGTTCAAAGCGGGGGATCTGACCGATATTGGGAAACTCGTCCAGGAGACAGCGAACGTGAATTGGCAACCGCCCACCATAGACATCATCAGCCTTGTCGCAAAGTAAATTGAATAACTGCGTGTAAAGGATGGCAACGACAAAATTGAAGGTGTCATCCGTGTCACTGATGATCACAAAAAGAGCTGATTTCTCATCCCCCAGCATATCCAGGTCCATTTCGTCATAACTCATCAACTCACGCAGCTCCTGAATATCGAACGGAGCCAGCCTGGCACCACAGGAGATAAGGATAGACTTGGCGGTCTTCCCGGCAGCCAGTTTGTATTTCTTGTACTGCCTTACGGCAAAGTGCTCCGGGGCTTTTTCTTCCAGTTCCTCAAACA
>Ga0255342_1005240_pt1 | contig 12587 bp, 10 predicted proteins | sample wastewater_treat_3_FD_192416 | JGI IMG/M metagenome (GOLD analysis project Ga0255342, IMG submission 192416) | Wastewater microbial communities from Lulu Island WWTP, Vancouver, Canada - plant14 | ecosystem: Engineered > WWTP > Wastewater > Unclassified | place: Canada: Vancouver, British...
GCAGACGTTGCTGAAGAAAAAGGTTTTTATGCCTAATTTGGGGATATCTTCTAATCCCTTGATAGACGGGGTTTCAGGATAATTAAATAGACGAGTGAATTTTTCAGTTGGTGAGGCATCGGATCGCGGAATCTGCCTGCCGAATGATGCTACGATCTGAGGGTCCTGAAGTGGTTTTATAAGGTTCTCCAAGCAAAATTCATCTGTGAGCAACGCATCTTGGGTCAAAAGAACCACAATCTCACTTTTGGCATGGAAAATTCCAAGGTTTCTTGTTTTGCCATGATTGAAGTCATTTAACGAAACTGTCAATACTCGGATTGCATGTTGAGTTGCCAATTTGGAAGTATCATCAGTGGAAGAGGAATCAACGACTGTTGTTTCGGATTTTATCGATTGCGCTCTTATGGATGGTAGCAGGTTTTCTAGATAATCCTTACCATTTAGTGTGGGTATAATGATACTAACCATAAAGCAGCTTTCTCATTTTTTGCAAAAGGTAATCATGTTTCCATACGGGAACTAATAATGAAGATAGATAGTCGTCGTGATTCTTTTTCAGTTTTTTTATGGATGATCTTTTTTTTATTGTATTTGGAATATTCTTTATTGTATCAGCTTTGGCCTGCAAATAAGGCCGATATTTTTTATGTTTGATGACAAAATAGATGAATTCTCCAACCTTTCCAGTGATGATTTGTGGGAAGCACCTAATAATCAAGGTTAAATCTGCGTTTTTCAGTACTAAGAGGTCCTTATTTCTCGTCGAATAATAAGTCGCAAGGTCACTCATAGCGCCAATTGATGATCTAACTTTGTGGTTTACGATTGCTGATGGCACATACATAACCCTCCACCCCGCAAGCTGTGCCCTAAAATTAAGATCCGTATCCTCATGGATCAAGAAAAAGTCTGGGTCGAAGAATCCTATTTCATCAAGCATTGTCCTTCGGTATAAGGCAGCACAAGCGCAAGCTCCGAAAATGTATTCCTTATTACAGAAGGTCTCTGGAGGCAATCCCTCCCCTCTTTTATACCCTTGGAGAGACTTCGCAAACCCGTCTCCCGCGCTATCGATCATATGTGAATCAATATTAATAATTTTGGAGGCACATATTCCTATTTCTGACGAGGCATCCATAGCTGCAACTAGCTCTCCCAACCATTGTCTTTCCGCAACGGCATCGGGATTAATAAGAGCGATGTATTTTCCGGTAGTGATTTCAAATGCCTTATTATTGCCTTCGGCAAAACCTAGATTTAAGCTACTTGGTATAATCTTATAATCACCATGCCATGTGTCCAACAACCCTGTCACAATTCCAAGGGTATTGTCTTTCGATGCATTATCCAAGATAATAATCTCATAATCTTTGAAGGTTTGCTCTAAGACACTGTTTAAAGCATCCCGTATAATGTCAGCGGAATTAAAGGTAACAATTATGATGCTAACCTTTACTTCTTTCAACAGATCACTTCCGGATGGCAATTGGTTTGCCTTTGAGTTCGATTTCAATCTCACCAAAGATCTTTTCGAGTTTTGCCTTAAAGACATCCATGTTAAAACTGTGACTTCTCTTGTAAGCGTTTTTAGCCATCTCGTATCTCAGTTCAATATTTGATACGAGTGTTTTGGTGTATTCCTGCAATTGTGTGACGGTTTTGAATCGGAAACCACTTATGTTGTGTTCCACAATTTCTCGTTGTCCACCCCCATCTATGACGACCGGGGCGCAGAAGTTTTGCATGGCTTCAACAGTTGTCATGCCGAAGTGTTCAACGCGATGAGGGTCCTTCTCTTTTAATCCACAGGCGTGCCAAAAAATTGCTGCATCACGATAAAGGGTTCGAAGTTCTTCGTATGTTACATCAGGTCTCAACTCGATGTTACATTGCAATGAACTGACCGTGTTTTTTACCTTATCGAAATAAGGATTTCCCGGGAAGGTCCCTCCTGCCAGTACAAGAGTCCAATCCTTCATCAATATCTTGTCTCTGCTGACCATGTCCGCAAAAGTTCTTGCCATCTCCATTTGCTTCTTGCTGCCCGTAGTTTCAAAGCGCGCTACTGATAGAATAATATTTTTCTTATTTCGGGAATTGCTTTCAGGATTATACATGTCCACTGGCGGATAGAGGACGTGTGTCGGTTCAAGCCTCCATTTCTTTTTAATCCAGGAAGATGTGTATGAGCCGTTGCTGATGATAGCAGTATAGTCATCTACATGAAAGAACCTTCCCCGTTTGTTATCTGGAAAATGACATACAAAAACTGAATAAATGGATTGTGGTTTCACTTTGCTCAGCATGTTCGCGTTGATAAAAACATCATAATTGAGGCTTTCATCTCCAATTATATCAAAAGGATTGTTGTCCTCAAACAAAACAGCGCTTTCGTTGATAGTGTATTCGTTGATTTTTTCAAAAAAGGGAATCTTCAGTATTTTCAGTTTGCACTTTGAGAGGTCTATGTTATACCAGTCCATATACTGACTGAGTTTCATATCTTTATTTGCTACATACGTAACATCATATTTGTCTTGCAGAATCTTGGCCATTTCAGCTACATATCGCTGACCGCCGCCGGAAAAATGAAAGGCATGATCATAAATACCAATTTTTATTCGCCTGATTCCAAGCAGCAATTCGAGTTGCGCAAAGAAATTGTAGACCTTTCGACTTTCATATAAATCCAAAAGCTCCTTTTTTAGACTATAAAAGCTTGAATAAACGACTTCGTCTTCATGGTGGGCGACAAGTATTTTTGCTGCTTCAAGTAAAGATGAATAAAGAGAGTGTAGTTCGTCATTCAGAAAAAAATGTGATGTCTTTATGCTTCGAGGAAGACTTGAAGGGTCATGTTTTGCGATACACAGAAATCGATTGCGGCTGCAAAAGTAGTCGCTCAACTCGGTAGTGGCCGTTCCATGATATCTATGGTGTACAACACTCTTGGGAGTGTAATAAATTTTCCAACCTCTCTTTCTACAACGTATGCTATAATCAATGTCTTCAAAAAACATGATGAAATCTTCGTCAAAGTTTCCGACTTGTTCCAAACACTGACGCCTTATTGCTACAGACCCTCCGGAAAAAAACTCAATTTCCTTTATAAATTCGTACTGTCCACTGTCCTTTTCTCCGAATCCCGTATCTTTAAAATAGAAGTCCTCTATTTCGTTTACTCCAACACTATTTACAGTGGTGCCATCTGCGAAAAGAATTTTGCTTTGTACAACCCCACATTCAGGATATTCTTGCATAGTTTCGACAAGGCCCGAGATCCAGTTCTTTTGAACGATTGTGTCGTTATTTAGCAATACGATTACATCGGCCATTGTATGGCTAATTCCCAGGTTCACGGCCCTTACGTAATTGTTTATCTCATTTGTCATTATCCGAACTTGTTGGTATGATTTCTTGATGAATTCGACAGAATGATCGCTCGAGCAATTATCAACAACTATAACATCTACGACAAAATTCTGAGTATTGCTTGCGTATATTGAGTCCAGGCACCTTTGCAGATAGTGGACTCCATTGTAATTTACAATGACTACAGAAATTTGTTTCATGGCTTCTTTTCTTGTCTAACCTCAATTATCTGGTCCTTTAAAACTTCCAACAGACCTGCTACCGCTTCTGGATCTTTGTTGATTACGTCGATAGCAGGGGTTTGTTTGATTAGAAGACATCTTGTGAGTTGATTCATGCTTGTTTTGTAATTCGTATCTTCGCTGTGGGTACGAGCCAAATACTTACTCCCAAACTCCCAATAGAGCCTCCTGACTGCTTTTCGAAAAAAGACAATAAAGCCCTCTGCGGCTATTAGCTTTTTTGCTTTATACAGCTTTCCCTTCAACACGATCATCTTTTAGTTAGTAGCAGGTCTTGGCATTCTCAAATGAAATTTTTGTCCAAAAATCAAAATGCCACACTCATCCAAAACTTATCCTTATCTTGAGATGCTATTATTGTTCATTTCGGCACTTGGTCGTAGATGGTTGGCAATAATTGAGTCCCATTTTTCAGCCACTGTGTCCTCGGTAAATCTCGCGGACATAAGAATTGCTTTTTGTTTCATTTGTACAAGGGTATGTCGCTGGACAGCTAACTCAAGAATTATTGCTAAAGACTTCCGCACGTAGTCATCTTCTGAGAACAAAAATCCGTTCACGCAATGGTCAATCAACTCTTTTGGACCTGCATGGTTCGAACAAATAGGTATCACGCCGCAAGCCATGGCCTCTATAACCACTATTCCCACAGTCTCCTCCCAAAACTGTCCTTTCATGGATGGTAAGAGCAAGATATCGTGATGGCGTAGTATATTCCCCACCTTGTTGTCAACTTCCATGTATCCTGCATAATTTACATATTTCTTTTTAAAGGCAAGGTCTTGAACACACGCTCGCAATGGTCCATCTCCAACGAATGTATAGAAGAATAGATCTTGAGGAAGCGTATTAATTATTTCAATTATCTGGGGTATTCCCTTTTCGTGGGTCAGCCGCCCTACGAACACGATGCCCATCTTTTTCATTGGAGTAAGTGTCTTTCTAGGAAAAAAAGAATTCTTGTTATAGGAGTGATACACAATAGTTTTGTCTGCCGGGATAGAGTAACTTTTTTCTAATGCTAGATAGACCGCTTGTGTTGCACAGAAGATACCTCGAACTTGTTTTTCAAGAAACCTTTGCCATGTTTTTTTAATTATGCGAGTTGTCGAAAGAAAATTCTTCGGAAAAGTCGTGAAGTCCCAGTGTGGCCATGAAGTATGATAAAGAACTATATGATTACGAAGTATAATCCTAAGCAACAATAACCTGTAATCATAGGGCGCTATGCCAAGCACAATAACACGGCGTTTTGATATACATAGGTATGTAAGGCTGAGGACATTTTTAAGCTGTTTGATGAATCCAACGCGATCCCTACGAATTAGAGACAAAAGGAGGGGCCTAATAATTGTGAACTCGCGATATTTAATACATGCAGATCCTATATATTTATTTGAGATCAAATGCCTCAAAGCCGAGTAGTGTCTAGGAGCCCCGCACTCGTGCAAAACATAGATTATTTCTCTATTGTAAATTAAAAAACCTTTTCTGACCTGAGCAAACAAACGAACCCTAATCGCGTTGGTGGTATTGATTATACCCTTAACAGTATAGGCAAACGTTTTGTAGAGTAAGTTTTTCGGTTTATCCTCGATGCTCAAACGTCGCCTCCTAATATGTACGTATATTATTAATCGTTTGTTTGACAAACACTGGGGGGAACCTGCTGGTAAATAGAAAAGTTTAAAAATACATATAAAAAAAGGGCTGACAATGTCCATCAAGAACATGGCAGCTTCTTAATAAATGCACATCTTCGCTTCGCCTGTTCTCTTGACTTTATTATATGACCAAAAACAACTATGACATGAAAGATGGCAAAAACATCCATCATTATGTTCCTAAAACGAAGATGTAATGTATCTTTTAGTGTAGCTATGCACTGCGAAATACAGAACCTCATAATTCTTTTAATAAGAGACTCATTTAAATCCTTGAGATAGACCAAAATCTCTTTTTTTTTGGTATATAAACCAGTCCATTTTTCATAATCACAAATCTGTCTATCATGATAGATTTTGGCCGATGGGCAAATACCTATTTTAAGCCCATAGTATTTGACCCTCATTAAGTAGTTATCATCTTCACCATACATAAAAAAGCCTGGATCAAAACCGCCCACTAAGTCAACGTATTTTGTATTTAATAACCATGCCGCTGCATTTACATATGGTACCTCGTAGATGGGTTTAAGTCTGTTTAAGCAAATATCAGATAGAAAATCTAGTGTTAATGAATTTAACAGATATCCTGCAAACGCAAAATCTAAACCATCTCCTCGCCCATTCAAGTGGACCGGACTAACTATCGCATATGTTGAATTCTGCGCAGAAACTAGTTTTTCGATTGTATTTGCTTCCACCCATGCATCTTGATTCAATAGAAAAACATATTCTGCATTTTCACTAAGCGCTCTAGCCAATCCAATATTATTGGCTTTTCCAAAACCCAGATTCTGACCAGTTTCGATAACGTCAACAGACGGGTATTTTGATCGTAATATATCGGGCGTTCCATCTGTTGATTTATTATCAATTGCTAAGATCTTGGTTGGGATAGCGCTATCAAGCAGGCTGCCGAAACACTTGTCGAGCCATTTGGTGCCATTACAGGTGACAACAATTGAATAAATAAGCATAAATGATTATTCCTTTGAACTCTATCTTCTTGTTAAGATTATTTACTTGCAACAATAACAAAATATCTTGGGGTTTTAAAAAATGTTCTAGAAACATTTGGAGAAGATTTTATACTTGGATCGCCAAAGATTAGATGAGCTAATCTATTCAAACGTCTATTAGTAAAATTAAAAAAACAGTTTCTTTGCCCGAAGATATTATCATTTTCTACCAAAAATCCGGCATTAATCAATTCACTCCTTAGTTCTTTGATCGTAAACTCTTGTGCATGATACCGATTCGATGGTTTATCAGAGAGATATCTTGCATTTGGAGACGTAACTGGGCGATTAGGCGAAGATATTATCAACAACCCATTCTTCCTCAACAAATTATTCATATTCAATAAGGCATTCTGGTATTTAGTAACGTGTTCAATAGTTTCAAAGCAGACTATTACATCAAACAATTTACCTGCATTATAAGAGGATATGTCACCTTGATAATATTTTATATAGTCGGTACCGTATAGTAAATTCGCATTATCTATTAGTTGTTTATTGATATCAACACCTTCGTATCTTGTGGCGCCTGCCTTCATTATTAATGGCCCAGCGTAACCAAATCCGCAGGCAATATCCAGGATCTCGCGCTTTTTCACATAATTGCACGCAAAACAGTATCGTGCCATGTGGTCAGCTTCAAGGCGCTCACCAGATTGCCCCGGAACAAGGAATTCTCCTGTAAACTTAATTTGATCTTCAGATTTATTCAATTGCCATTTGGTCTTTATCATGCCAAGACGCATCAATAAACACAACTCCATGATTAGATTCAGGAATTTTACCTGTTCCGTAATAATCCGAAGACATAACCTCAAATTGATAGGCATTAGGTATGTGATCTCGAAAGGGATCATCGTTTGTACCAATTGCAACATTAATCGTATAAACACCCGGTGACAATGGCAATTTTTGGATTAAACAAGACGCCACTCCTTCGGCAAAATCTGTTTCTGGAGTACGTTTCGTCCAGTAAGTTGCGAAACTGAAAATTCTTTGACCCAATAAAGTTTCTACAGTAAACGCAAGTTCTGGATGTGAATTTATTTTTTGACGATCAAATCTAATAGTCACGATAGCAGGCTGGCCAGTAACCAAAGGCCTAGCCTTATAACCTTTAATTGTAATTGATTTAATTACATGAACACCATTGCATATACGATTCTTGTGATGCGTCAGATCAATGACGTCATATTTATTACCACCCTTATTCCCACTTGACAAATACTCTTCAATAATATGATTGGGTTCTCCAGCTCCTGTAAGTCTTCCATCTTCAAGTCTGAAGCCAGATGAGCAAAGATGAGATACTGCTGCCATGTTGTGGCTAACAAATAGCACCGTCCTGCCCTGTCTTTTTGCCACATCCTCCATCTTCCCTAAACACTTCTTTTGAAATGTAGCGTCACCTACCGCTAACACCTCATCTACAACCAAGATTTCTGGTTCCAGGTGTGCGGCTACAGCAAAGGCAAGACGGACATACATTCCACTAGAGTATCGCTTGACAGGGGTGTCGAGGTATTTTTCAATTTCCGCAAAATCTACAATTTCGTCAAATTTTCGTTTAATCTCTTGTCTGGTCATTCCGAGAATAGTCCCATTTAAATAAATGTTTTCTCGCCCAGTGAGTTCAGGATGAAAGCCCGTGCCTACTTCCAGCAGACTTGCTACTCTCCCTTTGATCGCTACACGCCCTGTCGAAGGTTCCGTAATACGGCTCAAAATTTTCAATAATGTACTTTTCCCAGCCCCATTTCGGCCTATTATACCCACTGCTTCACCTTGGTGGATTTCAAAACTTACATCTTTGAGCGCCCATACTTCTTCCAAGGTATCACCATAGATAACCGGTTTTCCTTTAACCAAATCTCTAGTTTTGTTCCACAGATTTTTTGCATTGTTCATTAGTACATCACGTAAAGTTGCATAGCTGTCAGTGGCTGATTTATGACCAATAATATATTTTTTACTCAGGTTTTCTGCTTTTATGACGATATCGGATATCATGATTTTATATCAGATCTGCAAAGGTCTTTTCAGTTTTTCGAAATCGATGGATGCCAAGCCAAATCCAAAATCCTATGAGGACAAGGCTCAGTGTGAAGCCTGGCAGATAAATAGTGCTTTCGTTTCCCAGGATACACCAGCGGAAACCGTCTATTACACCTACCACTGGGTTTAGACTATAAAGCAATCGCCATTCCTCAGAGATGACTTTGCTGCTAAATCCGACTGGAGAAATATATAGACCGAACTGCACTACAAACGGAATAATGTACCTAAAATCACGGTATTTTACATTTAGCGCTGCAATCCATAAACCAGGCCCGAGGCTTGCTAGTAATGCTAAGATCATGAAAAGCGGTAACAACATGATTTGCCAGCCAGGTATGAATTGATAATAGACCATCATTCCAATCAGGATTATGAAGCTGATAAGGAAATCAATGAAGGCAGTTACCAGAGCAGCCATAGGAATAATTATTCTGGGGAAATAAACCTTGCCGATAAGATTAGTATTGCCGATTAGACTACTGGACGATTCGCTTAAAGCATTCGAAAAAAGGGACCAGGGTAGCATGGCAGCAAAAACCATTAATGCGTAAGGTGCATTACCATCGCTTGGAAGTCTAGCGATTCTTCCAAAAATAATAGTAAAGACAATCATTGTGAGAAGTGGTCTGAGTATAGCCCAAAGAATTCCTATGATAGTCTGTTTATATCTGACAGAAATATCACGCCAGGCCAAAACTAGAAAAAGATCGCGGTAACGCCAGAGATCAGCCCAATAATTCTTCTCGCTACGGCCCGGTTCTAAAATTAAGATTGATTCTTGAAATCGTTTTGCAGCTATTCCATTCATATGCTTCGATCCCAGATGTTGGTCAAGTCTGAGCAAGCCCCATCGCCACTTGCCATATATTTATAGGTGTTGAAAAAACGTTCGAATTATTCAATTACATAGGCTACCGCCGTCCACGCCATGTAAATCAAGCGAGTGCGCAAGTAATACTATTGAGTTTCATGGACCTTCATCAACGCTAACAAAACTAATAAAGGAAAAACGTTACTTTAATCAATTTTACAGTAGTCGCGGAACATTTCTTCCTACAGCATGAATTGAATAATCCCTTTAAAAGCATTGAATAGCCCACTACTATCCTGGTTCTAATCATTGCAAGTACCCACCTTCCAGCAACTCGGCATGGTACATAGCTGCCTTCTTCGAAAGATAAGCCCTAAATTGGTCAACTTTTATAAAACTTTGAGCTTTTGCGCTTGTCATTAAATAGATCTCATGTTTGGCGTCTTCGTCGTTTTTGCATGCAATCTTGAATGCTTTTGCAATATCTCTATTCTTATAAAAGAGATCACTTTCTAAATCTCTAATTTTATATACAAATATACCCCTTGGATTATGTGGTCCTTTGTGTTTTTCGATAAAAGGATCGAATGATCGAATTACCTGCATGGCCTTATCATAATTCTCCTGGCTGGCATAGTAACTGGCAATTTCATGAATATATCGTCCTGACGAAGGGTAGTAGTCCAAAGCAAGGCTAAAATACTTGTCAGATTTTTTTTCATTTTTCATTAACCCATGGCTTTTACCCAGGATGAGGTAAATTTCTGAATCCTTGTCCTTGCTATACTCCAGTAAATTCATGTACTCTGTCATTTCATTGGCCATTGCCTCTTTTAGATCTTGTTTGTTTTCAACCGGATAAATCTGCAGAAGTACCGATAATGCTCTTGTAAATCCTTCTGTGCTCAGAGGCATTACCGATATTGCATCTCTATAAGAATACAGAGCCTTCAGGGGGAGACCTTCCTCCAGGAGTGAGTCTCCATTTTGAATTGACGTTTTGAATTCGTTTAAACGCGTTGTAAATAGCATATTTGCCAGGATGCACGCAATCAATGTCAGGAATACTGCTAACCCTTTTCCTTTTATCTTTGCTTTGGGGGTATTGTTGTGGTGACGAGGGACTGAAAAAAAGAAAGCCGAGCTTATCACAAAAAAAGATAGTGCATGCGATGTAACGTCAAAGGAAAAATCAACCAAACTGAAAAGAAAGCCGGCAACAAGGGAAAGCATTATAAAAAGATACCGACGTTCTTTCAAAAGCTTGAATGAAGTGATACTTATGCCTGTTAAATAAAACAAAAAACAGGCCAGACCTATCAGACCTAATTCAACCCCAATCTTCACAAGTGTGCTGTGAGCAACACTGGTATAAGAATTGCCATCGAAATATTTTCGATAGGCATATTCAAAGGACCCTGCTCCGAATCCTATGATCGGAGAGTGTTTAAAAGCCTGGTATCCATTCTTCCATATGTCTGTTCGTGTATTCAGGGTAGAAAGATCGGCAGATACTGCTTTAGTCTTTTGTACGATTATTGATCGTGCATCGACAACGCTATTTTTTGTGTTTCCATGATTAAGAATCAATATAACAGCAACTACTGAAATTACTCCTACAAGTCCAACTTTCAGCAAATCCTTTTTCCTGCCTTCGATGGTAAGTATTACCGCAGTCACAAAATACATAAGGAGGGTAATACCTAATCCAATCCGTGTCGAAGTTATTACGACTCCCATAGCAATAATAATAGCAGCCGTTAGGGAAAGCAGACTTTTTCTGTAGATGCCAAAGTAAAGGGCCAATGGAAAAATAAATGCCAGATAGCCACCAAGAATGTTGTGATACATGTATGATGCAAAGGGGATTCCTGATTGTTCCCGGAGAATTTGTGCGTTTAGACCGTGTTGGAAAGTAGCTATCAGATTGGGAAACAGTATTTTCAGTTGCAAGATTGCTGCTATAGACGCAAACGCGGCTCCTGCAATAAGACCGGCATGGCATGTATTTTTGTCAGGGCAAGTGGAGTAAAGATACACGCTTCCTATAGACCACACAAGAATGCTTATCCATAAAAGAGTGTTGAAGAAATTCCAGGAATAAAATACACTGGCCACAGAGACTATAAATAAGGGGGAAAAAAAGAGAAGATATTTAAAAAATGCTGAAAGTGTATACTTATATCTTAAAAAGGAAAAAGTCACGGCGCATATGAGTATTAACCCAAAAATTCCATCAATCCAAAACCTGTCGATGCTTACAAAAAACAGAGGTAAGTGATTACCCCCAAGAAAGGGAATCATAAAAAAAGTCGAGAAAACAAAAGTATTAGCAAGTAATTGCATGGCAAAATTCCAGTAAAATTATCCTACCCCTTCTCTGTAGTGCTGATTTGCAATATCTATTCCAATAAAATCAGTCATTTTTTGTGAAACTAATTAATCTTAATAGCAGAAAGAGTATTCTCCTTAATGTATTATCGCGCAAATTTTGAAATATTAAGGTAAGTGGGGTGTCGAGAATTATTTTTGTGCTGTCAGTTTTTCTTTATCAACGTGCGAAAAATTGACAGTTGACTGGTATATGATTTCACCATTATGACCGTCGTTAATCTTGACCTTTATGTCCATTTTTTGCTGATCTTCAGGAACATTGGACCACGTTATAAGTCCACTTTTCTGGTCAACAGTGACACCTGGCGGCCCTTCAACCAGGGAATACGACAATGTGTCGCCATCCGGGTCGATTGCCTTAAGCTGATAAGTAAGATTCTTGCCTTCAAGCGTGGCAGTTTGACCTTCGATAACACGGGGAACAGTATTCTTAATTTCGGTTGTCAAAACCTTGGCAACACCGTAATTTTCCCCGTCAAATGGAGTTATTTTTACAGCAATATTGTCACCGCGCTTGAACCCGCTGACGCTGTCACCCTTTCCGAAAGGCTCGTTATTTTTCGTCCATTCATAAACCCATGTGATACCTTCCGGTGTTTTCTCCTGGATAGAAACTTTCATTATGTCCTGCCCATTCGTGCTCTCAAGTGTCAGTTTTGCGTTTTTAACTCCACGAGTGAAGATTGGCTGTTTTTCGACGGGTATTACGCTGATACCAGAAGTTCCCACATTACTTATGTTTTTAGTCTGCAACTCATCCTTTGTTTTTTTTGCAACAGTATCATTTTTGAGTCCCCAATAAGCCAGTGCTCCAATAACTATAACAATACCTATTATTAATGCATATAGTTTTGCCCCCCCCTGCTTCTTCTTGGGTGTCTCCTTGATCTCTTCAGACTCAAGATCTAAGATGAGGGGTGCGAATTCAATAGGCGTAGAGGACCGTGAAATTGGCCTTTTCGGTTGCATCATTTTGTCTCTCCGATTGTACTTCCATTCTATAAGTATATGGGAAATGCTGGGC
>Ga0255342_1005248_pt1 | contig 12570 bp, 6 predicted proteins | sample wastewater_treat_3_FD_192416 | JGI IMG/M metagenome (GOLD analysis project Ga0255342, IMG submission 192416) | Wastewater microbial communities from Lulu Island WWTP, Vancouver, Canada - plant14 | ecosystem: Engineered > WWTP > Wastewater > Unclassified | place: Canada: Vancouver, British...
TGTCATTGTTACACTATCAGCAACACTATTTATAGTCCATATCAGTCGTACTGTTTGTATACCGCTAGCATCTGTTATATTAGCTTTGATGGTATATGGACCAGGATTATTTAATACAGTATCTTGATATATCGGAGATAATAAAGTTATAGTAGGTGGTGTAAGCTCACTAGTAGCGACTTTAATTTTTATATCATCTAAATACCAACCTGCAGCACCACCACTACCTGTAGCATTGCCATCTTTCATAACAAAACGAACTTTTACATTAGCTTTATTACCAGCTATACTACTTATATTAAAAGTTTCTACTTTCCACCAAGTATTTGTTGGTGCAACAGATGGATTTAATGGCTGCCAATCAGGATTATAACTTAATGCATTAAATGCATATCCTCCTTGTAAACTACCACTTCCTTCATAGTGTGTAGTCGTTAGTTTCTGCCAGGTTGTTCCACCATCTATACTAACCTCTATATATGCAGTATCGGCCACTTCTATTTTACAAATATGTGCAAATGACAATACTACATATGAGTTACCTGTAGTAGAAAATGAATTAGTAGTAGTCAAATAAGAGGTAGCACTAGCTGCTACCGTATTTTTAAAGCTATGTGTCCCCTCATAATATAAATTTGTTACCGCACCCCAGGTAGGTGTACCTGAAGAGGTGAATTTATAAGGAGGTGTCTCGAAGCCCTCACTTAAGATTACCGTTTGACTATAGCCACTTATTGCTAATGCAAACATTAATAATAATAAAAAAAACTTTTTCATAAAGCTTATTTTTTGGATTTAATATTTTAAAAGCAAACTTATATAATTTTTTTGATATATGATACATTTTTAAAAAAAATTTTTTATTTAGAAAATAAAAAATTAAATAAATGATTTTTTTTTAATATAATAATGGATTTAAAACAATATTGTTTAAAAATAAAATTATTAAATTACAGAATAGATAAATTAATGAAATAATTCATCAATTAAAAAAAGCATAGTCTAATAAGTTATAATGCTCAAATAAATTAAAATTTTAAAAATGTTTAAAATAAGTAATGATATTTTTATTAGAAAAAAATATCATTAATCCTATAATAATTATATATTATTAAGTGAAATAATTATAAATTAAATTTTAGTAAAAAATAATTATAAAAACTTCAATAATAAATATTTTAATCAACATAAATTTATTAGATAAATATCATTACTTAATTTAAACAATTAAAAAATGAATTTGTAAAAACATCAATTATTCTCGTTTATACGTTATTGAATTGTCATATTATCAATCTCACTCGACTATCTCATCTTGATTATCTACTTCGCTTGACTTAACTGCCGTTTCTGGTTGAGAAAACACTTTTTTATAGAAAAATATCATTATTAAAACACCAGTAGTTATACAGGTATCTGCTATGTTAAAAATTGGTTGAAAAAAAATAAATTGTTTGCCGCCCCATATAGGCAACCATTCTGGCAGCGTAGTATTTATAATTGGGAAATAAAGCATATCTACAACTCTACCTTGCATAAAAGGTGCATAACCTTGACCAAAGGGCACAAAATGTGCAGGTTGCGTATCGAAGCCAAAAACTCCACTTTCACTAAATATCAAGCCATAGAACATACTATCAATAATATTACCTACAGCACCAGCAAAAATAAATGCTAAAGAATAATAGAACAATTTATGGTGGCTTTTATTGAAACTTTTTATGAGATACCATAAAATAACAGCTGCAGCAGCAATACGAAAAATCGTTAAAATATATTTGCCTATAACTCCACCCCATTGCAACCCATATGCCATTCCGGCATTTTCTACAAAATATAAACAAAACCAATTTCCAATTAAGCAAACTTTTTCACCTAACAGAAAATTAGTTTTTATATAAATTTTTAATATTTGATCGATTAGTAATAAAATGATTATAAAAATAGTTACATTTAGCTTTAAAGATTTTTTATTATCAATCATAGATGAAATTTTGTTTAAGAACAAAAATTTATTTTTTTTTACAGCATTAAAAAAAAAATCACTCTTCTAAATCTTCGTCATTTGCATTTTCTTCTTCAATGACTGGTATTTCTCCTTTTTGCATTTTAAGTTTAGCCTCGATGCTGAGAGTAGCATGTGGCACTGCTCTGAGCCTATCTTTCTCTATGAGCTTACCTGTTACACGGCAAATACCATAGGTTTTATTTTCTATTCTTACTAAAGCAAGCTCTAAATCACGAACAAATCTTTCTAATCTAGCAATTAATCTAGCGTTTTCTTCTTTTATCAAATTTTCTTTACCATCATCTTGTAGTCTATAAGTCAGATTAGTATCTACTTCACCGTCGCTATGCATACTTTCGCGCAAAATTTCGAGATCAGTTTTAGCTTTATCTAATTTTTTTAGAATTATCTGCTTAAACTCTTCTAGCTCTTCATCACTATAACGTGTTTTTTCTTCTTTATTATCTACTGCCATAATCAATAATTTTTATTAAAATTTTTCTATATGTACTAAAACAGTAATATCATCTTCTACTGTTATAGTATCTATTTCTAATCCATCTAATGGAACATTTTTTAACTCTTCAGCTAAAATTTCATTGCAAACATACGAATAATTTTCCAATATACTTTTATTCACAAAATCATCATCAGAATAGAACATAACTTTGATTTTATCAGTTACATCAAAATTTTTTTCTTTTCTTAAATTTTGAATTCTATTAACAAAATCTCTAGCAATACCTTCTTGTCGCAGCTCATCATTAATAGTAATATCTAAGGCAACTGTGAAATTATTTTCATGAGAAACAAGCCATCCTGGGATATCCTCTGTGATAATCTCTATCTCATCTAATGATATCTCTATATCGCCCTGTGAAGTATTTATAGTAGTTTTTTTATTTTTTTCTATTTCATTAATCATAGCACTATCCCAGTTTTGAATAATATTAGAAATTTCTTTCATCATTTTTCCATATTTAGGACCTAATAATTTAAAATTAGGTTTAGCCTTTTTCACCAAAAAATCATTTTGTAAACTTATAAATTCTAACTCTTTAACATTAGTTTCATGTAAAATGAGAGATTTCACTAATTCTAATTGCTTGATAGTATAGCTGTCTGCAGGAATGATAGCTTTAGATAATGGCTGTCTAACTCTAATTTTTGCTTTTTTTCTCAGAGATAATATCATAGAACTAATATCCTGAGCCCATTCCATTCTCTCTTCTAATTGTTTATCGACGAGAGATTCATCATAATGAGGGAAATCTAATAGGTGAACACTTTGTTGAGATTTTTTATTAGTAACAGAATTTAAATCTTTAAAAAGTCTATCAGCATAGAAGGGTGCAATAGGTGATAGCAAAGCAGCTATAGTTTCTAAACAATTATATAATGTTTGATAAGCAGAAATTTTGTCTTGAGAGTATTCACCTTTCCAGAATCTACGACGCGAAAGACGTACATACCAATTACTAAGGTAATTAACAGTAAATTGCTCAATTAATCTACCTGCTTTGGTTGGTTCATAATCTTCATAAGCATCTTCCACATTTTTAATCAAAGTATTAAGCTCAGATAATATCCATTTATCGAGTTCTAATCTATCATTAATAGGTATTTCGGGTTCTGAATAAGTAAATCCATCAATATTAGCATATAAAGCGAAAAATGAGTAAGTATTATATAATGTACCAAAAAACCTTCTAACAACCTCATTAACACCTTCAATATCAAACTTTAGACTGTCCCAAGGTTGAGAATTGGTAATGATATAAAAACGTAAAGCATCTGCTCCATAATTATTAATAACTTCAAAAGGATCTACTACATTGCCAAGTCGTTTAGACATTTTAGAGCCATTTTTATCAAGAACTAATCCATTAGCGATTACATTTTTATAAGCCACACTATCAAAAAGCATAGTAGCTAAAGCATGTAGAGTATAAAACCATCCACGCGTCTGATCTACTCCCTCAGCTATAAAATCTGCAGGGAAATTATTTTTGAAATTATCCTTATTCTCAAAAGGATAATGCAACTGAGCATATGGCATAGAGCCACTATCGAACCAAACATCTATAACATCAGGTTCACGATACATTGGTTTACCAGATGGTGAGACTAAAACTATTTCATCTACATAAGGACGATGCAAATCAATTTTACTATAATTAACCTCAGAGCTATCACCATTTATAAAGTCTTTAAAAGGATTTTCTTTCATAAATCCATTAGCTATACTTTTATCTATCTCATTTTTTAATTCTTCAATAGATCCTATACATATTTCTTCAGTTTTATCAATAGTTCTCCAAATAGGTAATGGGGTTCCCCAGAAACGTGAGCGACTGAGATTCCAGTCTACCATATTTTCTAACCAATTACCAAAACGACCACTACCAGTAAATTCTGGTTTCCAATTAATAGTTTTATTCAGTTCTATCATTTTATCTTTGAAAGCAGTAGTCCTAATAAACCAAGAATCTAACGGATAATAAATAATTGGTTTATCAGTACGCCAACAATGTGGATAACTATGTTCATATTTTTCTGTTGCGAAAGCTTTATTTTCACGTTTTAGTTTAGTAATTATCTCTATGTCTACGTTTAATTCTTTTTCTTTTTCTGGTGAATACTCTGGATAATATTCTGGTTTAACAAATTTACCAGCAAATTCACCCATTTCGTTGGTAAATTTACCTTGTTTATCTACTAATGTTAGAGCTCCAATATTATATATTTTATCCATTCTGAAATCATCAGCTCCAAAACTAGGAGCTATATGCACTATACCTGTACCCTCATCAGTAGATACGAAATCACCAATAATCACTCTAAAAGGATCTCCTCTATCTGGTTTAGCATAGGGTAATAACTGTTCATACCTAATATTAGCTAACTTATCACCTTTAATAGTTCTGATTACTTTATAAGGGATAATATTTTTAGCTTGATCAAAAGCCTCGAAAGATAAATTTTCATGTTCTGGATTAAACCATCTATTGAGTACATTTTTAGCTAAAATGACTGTCTCTTTTATACCCGTATATTTATTAATTGTGGCTATCTCTACATAATCTATATCTTCACCTACAGCTAAAGCAGTATTAGAAGGCAGAGTCCACGGAGTAGTAGTCCAAGCTAGTAGGTAAACATCACCTACAGCACCATCAAAGAGGAATTCTGAAGTTTTGTTTTTTATAACTTTAAATTGAGCAACTACACTATTATCTTTAACTAAGCAATAACAACCAGGCTGATTAAGTTCATGAGAGCTCAACCCTGTACCAGCAGCTGGAGAATATGGTTGAATAGTAAAACCTTTATACAATAAACCTTTTTGATAAAGTTGCTTTAAAAGATACCAAAGTGTTTCAATGTATTTATTATCAAAAGTGATGTAGGGATGATCTAAATCTACCCAATAGCCCATTATTTGAGTGAGTTCTTCCCATTTATCTTTATATTTCATCACTTCAGTTCTACACTGATTATTAAAATCGGCAATACTAATTTTTTTACCAATATCTTCTTTATTTATCCCAAGTTTAGATTCTACAGCTAGCTCTACTGGTAAGCCATGAGTATCCCACCCAGCTTTTCTATGCACTTGATAGCCTTTTAATGTTTTATAACGACAAAACAGATCTTTTATAGTTCTAGACATTACATGATGAATACCTGGTAAACCATTAGCACTAGGAGGACCTTCATAAAAGATAAAACGTGGATGCCCATTTCTATTTTCTATACTTCTATTAAACAAATCATTTTCTTGCCAAAAAATTAATTCTTCTTTAGCTATCGTAGGTAGGTCTAGTCTCTTATACTCTCTATATTTTTTCATAAAATATAATTAATTTTGCAAAATTACAATAAAAATTGAAAATATTTAATATAGTATAAGAAATATCAATAGTATAATGTCAAAAAATAAATTTTATGTAGTATGGATAGGTAGAAAACAAGGAATATTTGATAACTGGGAAGAGTGTAAAAAACAAATAGATGGATTTGCCGGAGCTAAATATAAAGGTTTCACTACATACGAGCAGGCATTACTAGCATTTCAATCTCCTCCATCTAATACAAATGCCGTAAATCCAATTATCGAAAAAATACAAAATAATTTTCCACCTAATAGCATAGCAGTAGATGCAGCCGTAAATATGAAAAATGGCATAATGGAGTTTAGAGGGATTCATTTATCCTCAATGCAAATAATATTTCATGTAGGACCATTGGATTATGGACTAAAGAGTAATAATATAGCTGAATTCCTCGCAATAGTTCATGGATTGCAATGGTTATGGCAATATGATATAAATGCACCCGTATATTCTGATTCATACACAGCCATCACATGGGTGAAAAACAAAAAGATAAATTCAAAAGTACTGGAGAACAATCCCGTTCCTCAAATAAAAGAAAGAATAGAAACAGCATTAAAATGGCTACAAGATCACCCTAAACATGCAGAAGTGATAAAATGGAATACACAAGAATGGGGAGAGATACCAGCAGACTTCAATAGAAAATAAAATATTGGTTCTATAAAATTTTAAGTGGGTAAAAATTAAAAAAGATTAATTTTATAAAAATGTTAATCGTGCTTTAGCCCTGATATTTTTTATAAACTATTTATTTTCTTCGTTTAAAAGTTAATATTTTTTGATTTACCTATTATACATTAAACAACTTTACATTATTTAATAAGTGTGATTGTACCATGATATTCTTCTATTTTACCATGTCCATAGTTTTGTCTAAAAATATAATAATAAGTTCCCTCGCTATGATTATCTCCATCCCAATCTCCTTTATAATCTTCATTTTCATAAATCTTTTTCCCCCATCTGTTATAAATTTTTATTTGGCTATTAGGATAATATTCTAAATTAGTAATTTGGAAAAAATCATTTATTCCGTCATTATTAGGAGTAATAACATTTGGTATAAATATTTCACAATTTTCTATATGAATTATTAAACTATCAGAATAAATATCACATCCTTTAATCTCTAAAGAAATATTATATATACCAGCATCTAAATGAGAAAAAGACTCAATAGGAGTAGTATTACCTGTAGACCATAGAAATTGATATAAACTATTGTCCTGTTGAGAAGCAGATATAATCGTATCTTGATGTTTACATAAGCTTATTGAATCTGGAAATTCTAAAATTGGTGCTGGAATATAATTTATTTCTATTGTATCATAATCATTACAAATAGAGTAATCCTTGTAAGAAACCGTTACAGAATAAGAGCCAGTTTGATTCACATAAATTACTGGTGTTTGTTCACCACTTGACCAATGATAAGTGTAGTCATTAAAATAAGTGGCGTCTAACATAAATGGAATATTTTCAATGCAAGTATCATTGCCTAAATCTACAAAAGCATATGGTACCACATCAATAGTAACAGAATCATAATTATTGCATTCTGTTGCACTTATTATACCTGTAACATGATATGTATGCGTTTGCAAAGCTACAAAAGGTTGTCCATCAATTACATTATTATCCCAAATATAAGTATCGCCTTCTCCACTAGCAGCTAAAACTATTGTATCACCTTTGCAAACACTTGTATCTTCAGGTATTGTAAAATTAATTTTATAATCATTAACTGTAACACACCCATTCGCAGTATTGCCATTACTATCTGTTACTGTAACACAATAAGTGCCCGCACATAATCTTTTTGCTGTATCTGAAGTCTGTATCATAGGATCGTCCCATAAATAATTATAGGGAGGAGTGCCACCTGTTACATTTACTATAGCCATACCATTACAAGTAATATCTGGTAATGGAACACATGTATCATTACATGTACCATAAGTAGGCTGTGTAGGAATATCAAACAACCAATCTCCTCCATCAGGTATTCTACTAAATGTTTTATTTATAATTGGTGTAGAATCTGTAATATAATTTTTTCTTTCTGAAGGGATAGAATTATAATTAGATAAACTACCATTATAATTGCATCCTACAACATTATTTGGATTACAAGGATTACTATTAATACAATCATTATTTGCCCAAGAGATTGCATCTTGAGGTATACCATTTTCATCATAAAAAGCAAACCAGCCACCGGCATTTGGGAACCATAAACGATTGCCATCAGGACCAATGCATACACCCGTATCATCTACTACTATTTCGATAGTATTTCCACCATTAGCAACTAATAAATTGCTTGGTACAGGAGGTGCATTACGTCCTCTGACAATAGCAAAACCACGAGCAGGAACTATAGACCCTGGCGGTAAAATAAAACCACCAGCAGCGCAAGGCTCAGTAGAATATCCAGTCCCGCCAGGTGCAGCATTACCAAGATAATAACAAGAAATATCTACCCACTTGCATACATCAGGATTAAATAATTCTATCCATTCTCCTTCACGATCATCTCCATAACTATATATGGACCCATCCCCTACATTAGGCCCTATCATGATTTCATTTATCAATATTGATGGACCACTGTAATCACATCCCTGCCCATTACATAAAGTATTATCCAAACTATTAAAATTTAATGTTAACTGTGCAAAATTTTTATTAATCCATAAACAATTAATTATGACAAATATAAACACAATCGTATAAACATTAATTTTCATATTATATTTATTTTTTTCAAATTTACATAAAATATTTTATTTATTACTTATAATTTTGAGTTTTATAATATTTATTGTAGATAATTTATAAAGATAAATTATTTTACTACCTTTTCCCAATTTTATATTTTTTAGGATTGTCATATTTTTACCCTTTTTTATCTAACCCACTGCTTTTATTTTTAATTTTTTATTAATTTTCTTTATAAGCTATAATTTGAAAGGTATTAAAAATAATTTATTTAAATTTATATAACATTAATTAATTTATTCATATTTATTAAAATTAATCGTTTAATTAATAACTAAATTATTACGATGAATGTATCAATAATAACTATATTTCTTATGCTGGGTTATAAAAATTCATTTTTTCACTTTTGACTCAAAAAAAATCGTAGAACCCATTAAATTTTTCAAAATCACATAAACTATTATAAATTAAAAATTAATTTGCATAGGGATGCTCAAAATATAAACAAAAATAATTAGACACTTTCTAAAAGTTTTTTGTAGAATTATTTTATATACACAACAATTCAATATATATTATTGATTAAATGTAATAAAATGTAGATAAAATTAAGTTTTTCGACTTTAAAATATCAAACCTTTATAATTTTTTCAGTTTTAATTAGATTATTACTCTTTATAATAATGAAATAAACTCCATTAGCATAATTTGACAAGTCTATAGTTTCATAAATTACATCTGAATTACTATTAAAATTTTTATTTAATAATTTTTCTCCATTTATATCAAAAAATTCAATTGATAAATCATTATCTATTAAACCATTAATTTCAATATTAAGCTTATCTTGAACTGGATTTGGATATATATTTACTTTAATTGTTTTGTTTAATTCGATGTAGCCATCTCCTGTTGTAATAGTAATAATTATAGTATCAGAATTAGAACAACCATTTATATCTGTAACAGTTACATAGTAAGTATAAATCCCTTGCCCCATATTTCCATAAACTGTAATTATTGAATCTGTAGAACCATTGTTCCATAAATAGTTATTAAATCCAGATTCTGCATTTATATTTATAGTATCAGATATATTAATAGTTGTATCATTCCCTAAATTTATATACGGTAGAGGATATACAAATAAATTTAATTTATAAACGCTATCACAATTATTTATCGTAATCAAGCTGTCATAATAAATTCCCGATAAGTTATAATAATTACCATGCCATAATTTCCCTCCACAAACTGTGTCAGTTTCTGTAAAAAAATAAACATTATTCACAGTTATTATTACACTATCAGTATTTATATTACCAATGTTATCAGTTACTGTTAATGTATAAGTTGTAGTAATATTAGGAAAAGCAATTGGATTGGCTATTGTATTATCGTTTAAGCTTCCAGAGTTGTTCCATAAATAGGTATAAGGAGGTATACATCCACTTGCTGTTGGTGCTCCTCCAATTGTAATGCTATCTCCATTACATATTATTCTATCAGGACCTGCATCAACTATTAACATTGGAGCAAACTTAATTATCCAAGCGTCATTTGTTCCATGATTACCTGACACATCACCATTATTAGAACATGCATAACCACCTACAATAAATCCTCCGTCATTTGTCTGCTGGATACATGTCGCATAATCATCATTTGTTCCACCGAGGCACTTTTGCCATTCAATATTTCCCGAATTACTAAGTTTCACTATCCAATAATCATGACGGTATCCACCGTATAAACCATGATTACCTGAGACATCACCATTATTAGATCTTGTATAACCAGCAACAATAAATCCTCCATCATTTGTCTGCTGGATATATGTCGCATAATCATCATTTGTTCCACCGAGACACTTTTGCCATTCAATATCTCCCGAATTACTAAGTTTCACTATCCAACCTTCATAATATGTACCATTACTATCATGATTACCAGACACATCACCATCATTTGATAATGTATACCCAGCAACAATAAATCCTCCGTCATTTGTCTGCTGGATACATGTCGCATAATCATAATTTGTTCCACCCAGGCACTTTTTCCATTCAATATTTCCCGAATTGCTAAGTTTCACTATCCAGTAATCATAACCTCCATGATTACCTGACACATTTCCATTATTAGAAAAAGTATACCCAGCTACAATGTATCCTCCATCATTAGTCTGCTGTATGAAGGTTGATTCATCTGTACCATTTCCGCCTAAGCATTTTTGCCATTGAATATCTCCTTGACTATTAAGTTTCACTATCCAATAATCATAACCACAATGATTTCCTGACACATCTCCATATATAGAGGATGACTTACCAGCAACAATATATCCTCCATCATTTGTCTGCTGTATGGAATTTGCTCTATCATCATTTTCTCCACCTAAGCATTTTTGCCATTCAATATCTCCCGAATTACTAAGTTTCACTATCCAATAATCATAACCTCCATGATTTCCAGAAACATTGCTATCATTTGATGATGTATAACCAGCTACAATAAATCCCCCGTCATTTGTTAGCTGTATGGAGGTTGATACATCTGTACCATTTCCACCGAGGCACTTTTTCCATTCAATATCTCCCGAATTACTAAGTTTCACTATCCAGCTATCATAACCTCCATGATTACCTGACACATCGCCACTATTGGAATTCGTTTGACCAGCGATCATAAATCCCCCATCACTTGTTTGCTTTATGTAATTTGCTCTATCATCACCTGTCCCACCCAGACATTTTTTCCATTGAATACCTGGTACCTGAGCATAAATATTTATGCTTACTAAAATAAAAATGGAAAATAAATTTAATTTTTTTATTTTCATAATTTTTTAATTTTTTGCTACTTATAAAACTTTTCAGATTCCACCACGTTTTTTATATAATTTTTGGAGTCCGTTTTGTAAAATTACATAAAAATTTTTAATTATACACAAACGAATACAAAAAATTTTTTTTCAAGAGAAATTTAAAAATTTTATAGAACCATATTTTTAACAATATCTTTCTTCTTCAGCTATAAAATTAAATAAACCAAGAAAAATCTCCGCGGGAGAAATACAATATTAATGCGAGTCAAGAATTAGTATTTGGAGTTATTCTATTATTACAAAAATCTTTAGCATAATTATAATCTAAATGCCTATTCCAAAATTTATAAATGAATTCTGATATCATATTATAAAATTTAATCTTATTTTTGCCAAAAAAATATGTACGATCTAATAATTATAGGTAGTGGACCTGGTGGCTATGTATCAGCTATCAGAGCTTCGCAGTTAGGTATGCAAACATTAGTAATAGAAAAAGAAAATCTAGGTGGTACATGCCTTAATTGGGGATGTATTCCTACAAAAGCATTACTTAAATCAGCTCATCTATATCAAGAAATATTATCAGCAAATAACTATGGAATAATACTAAAAGAACCTCCACAAATAGACATGCCATCAATAATACAAAGAAGTAGAGATGTGGCTACTATGATGAATAAATCTATAGAATTCCTCTTCAATAAAAATAAAGTTTCTCTAGTTCGAGGCATTGCAAAATTATTACCTAATCACAAAGTAGAAGTAAAAGATATGGAAGGTAATACATCAATCTACGAAGGTAAAAATATTATTATTGCTACTGGTAGCAGAGCCAGACAAATACCAGCTTTACCAATAGATGGGAAATACATTATTACTTATAGAGAAGCTTTAATATTAAATAAATTACCTAAAAACATGGTAATAGTTGGTAGCGGTGCTATAGGAATGGAATTTGCAGACTTCTACTCATCACTAGGCGTAAATGTAACTATCGTAGAATACCTAAATAGAATCTTACCTTTAGAAGATGAAGAAGTGAGCAAAACTATGGAAAGAATTTTTAGAAAGAAAAAAATCAATGTTTTGACATCTTCTGAAGTTATTAA
>Ga0255342_1005258_pt1 | contig 12556 bp, 10 predicted proteins | sample wastewater_treat_3_FD_192416 | JGI IMG/M metagenome (GOLD analysis project Ga0255342, IMG submission 192416) | Wastewater microbial communities from Lulu Island WWTP, Vancouver, Canada - plant14 | ecosystem: Engineered > WWTP > Wastewater > Unclassified | place: Canada: Vancouver, British...
GATGCAGGTTTATTCCATTGACAAAAAGGTTTGCTTTAAGGAAGAATTCAGTGACACGGTCTTTTATGTTGATACAAAAGACAATCATTTTAAGCCGAGGATGATTTTAAATTCGCATAATACAATTATTACTCCTGAAAGAAGAGGAGGTTCCGAAACCGCACCTAAAGCCAGGACCGGTTTTTATAGAATATTCGAGACATCCAGGTATGTTTTCATTAATTGCGTCATAAAGGATAGTCAGGATAGGGATATCGAAAACAGGATAATCTTCGACAAAACAACTAATATCAAATATATGCTGGATGTTGACAGTGACCGAAATAGCTCGTTGATGGATGACTTTAGCGGAGGCCCTGCTTTTAACATGGGTTATCGGGATTATAGTTTCAATGGAGACATGCTATTTTCATTTGTTGAAGCACATGCATTGAAGAAACACGTCGCAAGCGAAGAGTTTAAGAATGCTAAAGTGAAGTATCCGGAAAAGAAAGAACGTATTAAAGAACTTTCTGATTCGCTCGACGATATGGATAACCCGGTTCTGGTAATGGTCAGGCTGAAGCGTTAATGCAAGAAAAGCACAGGGCTCAGAGGAAGAAGCTCAGAGCTCAGAGCACAGGGCACAGGGGAAGAAGCTCAGGGCGCAGGGCACAGGGCGCAGGGGAAGAAGCTCAGGGCACAGGGCACAGAGCGCAGGGCAGAAGAATGGTACGCGGTACGCGGCGTGAAGAAGATGAAGGGGGGAATGGGAGAAAGGGAGAATGGGAGAAAGGGAGACTAAGAGACTGAGGGACCGCAAGACTGCAAGACCGCAAGACTGCAAGACAATAAGACCTGCACGACAGTCGCCGGGGGAAAGGAGGACGTTGAAACAAAAACGAATGCTGTTAATTAATTAACAATAAGTCAATCTATTAACATTTATGAACTCATTTATTATTAATCTGAAAGATCCGGGCAGGGGTTTTCCTCTGCGCCCCGTGCCCCGTGCCCCGTGCCCTGAGACACTTCCTGCCCGGAACTTTCCTAAAAAATATTTAGCCTATGGAAATATAACATCTTTTTTTAACTCAGGTAGTGGACCCTGACGCTTTTTCATGGGTCGGTATCACCAGCCTATGAAATAATAAACAGGGAGGCATTTCTTAATTCGGGTTCATCCCGGGCGATAAAAAGCATGCCGTGGCGGCATGAAAAACAAATTGGTACATATTGAATATTGAGAAAATGTTTCTGTAATTTAAAACTTATCATCATGAAAAAAATTAATAAATAAAGGATCAATCCTGAAAGGATTATGAAAAATGATGAATTAATTACTTTAAGGGGAGGCTATGGCAGTGAATGTTGTGAATGTCATATAGTTGGAGATGGAGTTCGTTATATCCAGTCAACGCCAAATTCGTGTAATTCTGATTGCTATACACAATGGGGGGGCTGGGGTGTGTGGCAGTGTATTATTTAATCAAAGTTATAAATCTAAAATGATGCCAACAGTAAAGGACTTTTTAAACTAATCAAATGCAAAAGGAGGCTAAGGTAAAACAGTTTTAGCCTCCTTTTAAAGTTTAAAACCTTATATTTTCTGATAGTACTATCAATACTATAAACAATACAAGCTTTAATATCAATTATTTAAGACCATATTAATGAATCTTTTAATAAGAATAGCAGTACTATTTGGAATACTATTAATGGATAGTCTGATTTTGTCGTTACCGGCAGAATGCCAGTCTTTAAAAATTGATTTAAGAAAATTACCTAAAAAAGAGGCTGTCAGGTTATCTGATCTGGGAGCAACAGATATTCAATACATTCCTCTGGAAACAACAAAACAAAACGTGTTACCTGAAATCAAAAAAATAGTTTTCGGCAAATCATTTTTTCTGACCCATAGTTATGCAAATATTAACATGTTCAGATACAATGGTCAATTTGTTACAAAAATCAGCAAGGAAGGCAGAGGGCCGGATGAGATTACAGTAGCCCATGATATAGACATAAATCCCAAAGACGAAACAATTTATCTTGTTGATGGCTGGTTGCAAAAATTCTTAGTTTATAATAGGGATGGTAAGCTTATGAGAAGTTTTAAGTCCCCGCTTAAGATTGCCATTAACTTTAGAATTACAAATGATGGAATATTATGTTACAATGATAATAATATGGCCAAAACAACTGACAGTTTCATTCTGATCGATACTTTAGGTAAGGTAATAATGAATTATCCAAATACTTATAAATGGCAGGATAAAACGAATCGCACCGTCGGCTATCTACATGAAAATCTCTTTTACAGATTTAACGACCAGATTTTTAAAAAGGAAATGTACAGCGATACTGTATTCGTTTATCGCGACAAAGCCTTTAAACCGCATATTATAATTGATGTGGGGAAACTACGTATTACACCGGAAGCCAGAACAAACTCCCCGGTGGCCTATATAATTCATAATTTTCTTACACCTCATAAATTATTTGAATGTGGAGATTATATTTATTATGAGTTTTCTTACCAACCTGATGATGAAAATGAGGGTTTCTCAGTAATCGCTTCAAAAGGGAATAATTTCAAAATATTTTTTGATCCTGAGAAGGGTTTGATTAATGATTTGGACGGTGGTCCCAACATAATACCTCAGACAGTAAAAGATAACAATATTTTGGTTACATGGATTGATGCCATTGATTTTAAAAATCATATTTCCTCAGAAACCTTCAGAAAATCAAAACCTCTTTATCCCGAAAAGAAGAAAGAGCTTGAAAAACTGGCTGCCAGTTTAAAGGAAACGGACAACCCGGTGCTGGTTCAGGTCAGGCTTAAGCATTAGTGCAGAGGGACGTTGAGGGAGGAAGAAGATAAAGGGGAGAAACGGAGAATGGGAGAAGGGGGGAATAAGAAAAGCACAGGGCGCAGAGGAAGAAGCTCAGGGCACAGGGCACGGGGACAGGTCTTGCAGGTCGTGCAGGCTGAGGAGTGAAACGACGAAGTCCCGCTCCGCGGGATCTTGCAGGTCTTGCAAGTCGTGCAGGTCGTGTGAGTTGTTCGCTTAGTGCTGGTTGTGTGGCTAGTACCCTAACGAATAATTGTTAATTGTTAATTGTTAATTGCTAATTGCTAATTGCTAATTGCTAATTGCTAATTGTTTATACATCGCCTATAATACATGATACATTGTCTTGCGGTCTTGCGGTCTTGCAGTCTTGCGGTCCCTTCATTTCTAAGTCTTTTACTCTGTGCCCTGTGCCCTGTGCCCTGTGCTCTGTGCTCTGTGCCCTGTGCTCTGCGCCCTGTGCTCTGTGCCCTGTGCCCTGTGCCCTGTGCTCTGCGCCCTGTGCTCTGTGCTCTGCGCCCTGTGCTCTGTGCCCTGTGCCCTGCGCTTGGTAGCATGCCGTACTTTGGACTTCCTTGCGGCAACTGCTTCATTCGCGGAAGGCTTAGTGAAGGTGGAAAATATGTCTTAAGCACGACAAAAAATATTACTTATAATTAAGGTATATTTTTTGGGAAGGAAATCAATAATTAATTAAATTTAAAGCCATAAGATTAGGTTTGTATGTAATGTGCTTGTTCCTTGAATTAAGATTTATGTGGATTTCTTAAAGATCTTTTTCTTGAGGTCTTCTTGTAAGAGAATTTGATTATTGTATAGAAAAAAGCCCTGTACACATAAAATTAATAAAATGGAAGACTGTGACAATCATATTATTGAGCCAGTCGGTTTAAAGGCAAAGACACGACAAGAAATGGCAGCTGAATATAAAATTTCAGTTAACACTTTTAAAAAGGTGCTTAAGCTTGCGAATATAACTCTTCCTAAAGGATTGATCTTTCCCAACACTCAACAAATCATTTATAAAAAAATAGGTCTGCCTGACTTAAAAAAGGACAAGAATGAAAATACTGATGAAAATTGATGAATTTTGATGAAAATTGATGAATTTTTATCATTAAATTTTATTGCCGTGTCATACTGATTTCCGAACTTTATTACCGTAACGATTCCGGATAGCGCTGGTCAATATCAAAAATTATTGGGACTGACGGTTAAATTGTCATGGAAAAAAGAATAAATATCAGGCTTAGCCGTATTGCCAATGTACTTATGTTGAATGCCGGCTTTTTTGACAATCCCGGATTGTTGAACGGCAAAATGGGCATCGCGATATTCTTTTATCATTATTCACGATACTCGAAGAATAAGCTATATGAAGATTATGCCGGGGAACTGCTAGATGAGATATATGAGGAAATAAACACTTCAACACCTGTAAATTTTGAGAACGGGCTAACCGGTATTGGCTGGGGAATTGAATACCTTGTAAAGAATGGTTTTGTTCAGGCAGATACTGATGAAGCGCTTGCAGAAATAGATAATGCTGTCTATAAACACAGGATTAATAGTCCCGTGCTGATAAACACGGGTAATGATCTTTTTGGTTATGGTCTTTATCATATTGCCAGAATACTCGGTCATGAAATTGATGATAACGACCTGAACACGCTGATAAAGAAATATCATTTGATTTTTCTTGCAGATGAATGCGAGAGACTTCTTGAGCATAAATCATATTCCCGTTTCAATATTGAAAAACTGACAATCAATTCTTTCAATTCAATTCTATGGTTTCTGCTGGAGATACAGAAACTAAATGTTTTCCCCTTTAAAGTCGAGAAAATTTTCAAGACTATTCCGGAATATATAGAAAAGGAAATGCTTAAGTCGTGTGATAATACCGGGCGGGCACTTTTGCTCAGGCTTGTAGAAAGTTCAATAGAAACGGTAAAGGATAACACTGTAAGGGATCTTCTTAAAAGTATAACTGGGAAAATTGATTATGACGAAGTTCATAATAACCAGCCGGATGAAACCGATGTTTTAGATTTTATCAAAGACTCATGGCAGAAACTGGTTTATGCACCCTATCTGGCGAATACGACAGGCATGAAATTTCATTACAAGGAGATATTTTCAATTATTGATAACGAGTACAATTGGAATAAACGACTTGAGAACCTGACCAGTGAAAACCTGGGACTTACCGGGCTTTCAGGGTTAGCTCTAGGATTGCTATGGGCTCAGAGTTCAGAGACAAAGCAAACATACAAAGCGAATCATACAGTTATACAAACGTGAGTTAATCAAGTGTTCCTATATGAATGATTTCCCTCGCATACATGGCAAATCAGCAGAAGCTTGGACTTGCACGACCTGTAAGACAAATTTAACTGACTTCACATTCCTCATGCCCCTGCGTGTCGATTCCGAAAAAAGAAAAGAAAATGCAGACACCTCTATAAGCTTTATTTTAAGACATTTCGATGCAACAATCATTGTCGCGGAGGGCGATGAGTCAAAGAGATATTATAATGATTTTCAAACTGATAAATTCCTTCATTGTTTTATACATGATGAGAGTGTCTTCTTTCATAAGACAAAATATATTAACAGGCTTATTGAATTATCATCAACAAGATTTATAGCAGTATGGGATGCTGATGTAATAGCTCCTCCCGATCAAATACTTGAATCAGTCACGGTCCTGCGACAGGGGAAAGCAATTATTAGCATACCATACGATGGAAGAGTTTATGTTTGCGATAATTCCCTGAGCGATCTTTTCAGGAGAGTACCAAGGACTGAGCTCCTTTTAAAGCTTGTCCCCGCTTTACCCTTAATGTATGGACATTGTTCCACGGGAGGCATTTTTATCGCTAACCGCGAAAAATACCTTGAGGCTGGTGGTGAAAACGAGAGCATTCTGGGTTGGGGGCCAGAGGACTTTGAAAGAGTCAAGCGCGTGGAGATTCTAAATCAAAAAATTCATTTTTCGAGTGGTCCTTTATTTCATTTATGGCATCCCAGGGGTAGGACAAGCTGGTATACAGACGAAGAAACAGAAATCAGGAACAGAAGAGAATTAATTAATACATGCAGGTATGAAGGCGAATAAATGTATAAACAGCATTACTCTCTTTATCTTCCGATCAAATGCCCGCGGTATGCAATACGGGATAGGGACTTACTTGCATGAACTAACAGAGGCTTTGTTAAGTAACACGAATCTTAAAATAGTACTTGTATCATATAAATCTACAGATGTCAAAGAGATTTCAATATTAAAAACAACTGACAGGCATATAGAAGTCAAAATCCCTCAGCCATTGATTCCCATTAAACTAAACAATGCTTTTGACAATAAATATGCATCTACTGTTAGTAAGCTTCTGTTTAAAATGATCCCCCAAAACGAACAGGTTATTTTTCAATTCAATTACATTGATGATCTTCCATTTTTATTGAAAGTTAAGGAATATTTTGATTTTCCGGTAATCAGTATTGTCCATTTTGCCCATTTCCAACAGATCTTCGAAGGGAAGATAATGAAAATAAGCGGCCTGAACCTTGATAAGCCGACTGACAATATCGAGTTTACATTATCCCGGGAAAGAGAGATGTACAGGCAATCGGATCATATAGTATCCGTAACCCGGTACATGAAAGATTTCCTAATCGATGAATATGGCATCAATCCTGATAAAATATCTGTAATTAAAAACGGCCTTAATCAGAAAAACAATGAGCAGGTTTCAGAAAAGGAAACAACCGAAATCAGAAAGAGGTTTGGATTTGGAGAAAACGAGATAATTCTGCTTTTTTCAGGCAGGATAGATACTTGCAAAGGTATTAATTACCTCATGGAAGCTTTCGAGCAGGCATGCATAAAAAATAACAGTCTCAGGCTTGTTATGCTCGGGCAGGGCAGCATTCAGGACTGCCAGGAAAGGATACAATCCTGTTTTGGGAAAGTGACATACACGGGCTTTTTACCCAGGGAAACAGTAACAGAATTCTACAAGATAGCAGACATCGGGATAGTGCCATCAGTTTATGACCATTGCCCGTATTCTGTACTTGAAATGATGGCTAATGGGATACCGCTTATCATGACAAGGATAAACGGCCTGGACGAATTGCTGTCGGACGAAGAGTGTGTTTTCATTAATCCTGTTATCAGCAGTGAAGGAGATATTAGTTTCAGTATTGAAGAGATTACAGGTTCCATTCTTTCCCTGGCCGCTGATAAGGAAAGAAGGACCAGGTTAGCCGCGAAATCATATGAAACTTACATGAAAAGGTTCACGGCGGCAGGGATGGCAGAATCAATGCATAAGCTTTTTTATTCCTTATTAAAACAAAGAAAACCGGTGGCAGAAAATGAAACGAGCCAGGGAAGATAATACAGTGGGCATCATTCAGCGCGCCGTTAAACATCACGGGCTGCATGTCACGGGAAGCACCGTGAAGCAGGCCCTTAAATCACATCCCGATTACCCGTCTTTTAAGAGTATTTGTGATACTCTCGATGAATGGAATATAGACAATTATCCTCTCCGGTACGAAATAAACGAACTGGAAGATCTTCAACCCCCTTACATAGTTCATTTTGACCAGGGTGGGGGTATGATAGGGTTTGTAACGCGTACCGGAAAGGATCAGGTTACATATTATACATCATACACCGAAAAAAGAAAAACCGGCAGTAAGGAGTTTCTCGGCAGCTGTTCCGGTGCTGTAATAGTGCTTGATCCGGGTGAAAAATCGGGCGAAAAGGATTATCGGGCCAAAATCAGGAACGAAATTATTAATAAGTCAATGCTACCTCTGGCATTGACGGCTTGTTTTATTTTTATCATTTATTTGTTTTACAATAATTTTGCCACGGGCGGGAGTGTTTACAACAAGGTTATACTGCCGCTGGTTTTTACTAAGATCACCGGCATTGTACTGTCTGTCCTTCTGATCCTTCACGAGTTTGAAGTTCATCTTGCTTTCACGGACAAGCTTTGTCATCTTAACAAGGCGACAAACTGTAACACGGTTCTTCATGACAAAGCATCAAAAGTATTCGGATGGTTCGGTTGGGCCGATGCCGGGTTCGTGTACTTCACGGGCAGTTTTCTATTTCTTCTGCAGTCTCCCCAGGGAGAAGGACTTTCTTTATTGGCAATATTAGCTGCCCTTTCAGTGCCTTATCCTATCTTCTCGATCTATTACCAGGGCTTCGTTTTGAAGAAGTGGTGCCCGATGTGCCTTGGAGTTCAGCTTATACTGATAACAGAATTCATTTTATTGTTGCCACAGTTATCGCGCCTGACCTTTTCTTTTGATTCTGTAACAAGGCTACTGCTTAGCTTACTTGTAACTGCAATAGTCTACACGCTGTTTATATTATTCCGCAAGGAGCAAATGTCCGGGGAAATGCATTACTATAAATATCTTGGTTTTAAGAAGAACCCGGACATACTCAGGGTACTCCTGATGAATCAGCCCCGCCATGAAATTCCTTTGTCGGAGAACAGTCTGCTGTTTGGTAACAGGGATGCTTCGATCCGGATAACAGCATTTCTCAGTCTTCACTGTTCACATTGTGCAAGAGCCTTTGAAAAAATAAGGGTCATGCTTAAAGATAAAGAAGACATACTTATAAATCTTATCATGATTACATCTGATAAAAAAATGCCTGCTACACTATATACCAATAACCAGCATGGTAAAGAAGCAGAATCAATAAAACTACTAGAGCAATGGTTTAATGCTGACCCCTATTCCAGGACGAAGATAACTGAGGGCCTTTGTATCCCTGAAGACAGTGATCTTCCAGGGGCAATAAATGAAGAGAACAAGAGGCTTTTCAAGGAATATAATGTAATGGGTACCCCGACCTTTTTCATTAACGGGTACAAACTCCCGTCCCAGTACGAGATTGATGATTTAAGGTATTTCAGGGATGTTTTCAAAGAAACCGAAGAGATTATGTTGAACACCGGTGATGTTAATTGACAAAGAGCTAATATATTGGAATTTATGAATTCATTTATTATTAATCTGAAAGATCCGGGCAGGGGTTTCCCTCTGTGCCCCGTACCCCGTGCCCTGAGCCACTTCCTGCCCGGACCTTTCCTCAACAGAAAGGAGGTGTACTCATGCGAAGATAATAATAATCCGTGATTCCGGTCGCGGCCCTGTGAAAGGATATATCAGGGAATTCTTACTGATTCTTAAATTATAAAATTGAAGAGTATGAAAAAGCTTAATAAATTGGAGATAAACACTAACAAACTTATCACTGATGAAGAGTTAATTAGTTTGAAAGGAGGGTATGATGGTACCTCTATTAAGTGCTACAGCGAGGGATGGATGACGGGATGCATGGGCTATTTAGGAACAGTCCAAGGTGATTGTGGAAATTGGCAAAGCGAATGCATGGCAGCAGGATACAAAGCCTACTGCGCTGAATGTTAAAGCATTGGCTTAGTTCAAATAGGGTATTTCCTTTTGAATCAAAATGATATTTGGTTTTATGGTATACCATAGTTTTAATATTTTTAATAAATTAAACTATATTGAATGAAAAACCTTAATAAATTACGTATCAATTTTGATAGAATAATGAACAATGAAGAATTGATTTCGCTTAGGGGTGAATATGACGTGGAAACAGGATGTTTTCGTGAATGGTGGATCTTTGGCTGCGCTGGCACACGTTTAGGTGATAAATGCAGTTTAGAGGAGTGCGTCGCTCTAGGTGGCCAGTGTGTTCAATGTTAAAGTGATTGACTGACAGGCTGTATCCTCTGATATGTTTAAATAGAGCATTCCTACATTTCGTTGGTTACCAGTCAATATAAATTCTATTTTATATTGACTGGTTTTGAGTGAAGTTTAAGTTTACTTTTAAGACTTTTTAATATGAGAATTAAATTGTTAATCGTTCTAATAATCCTTTTCTGCTCCTGCAACAGGCAAGGCACTTTTGAATCTAGAAAATCCGGTATTCCTTTGGTAATAGATCTTCTCTCAGAACCTGAATCGGAGGTTGCAAGGCTTTCTGATATTTCAACTAATGTTCAGTATTTTCCTCTGCAGACAACGCCAAGTTCTTTGGTTGGAAATGTAGATAAAATTGTTACCTGTGGCAACAATATTTACATCAAGAATAGCTATTCTGAGATATTGTGTTTCGATCAAAAAGGAAATTTCCTTTTCAAACTTAATAAAACTGGTAGGGGTCCTGGAGAATATAAATATATTACTGATTTTGATATTAGCTCAGATGACAAGACACTTGTTGCCCTTTCAAATGGCAAAATACTTATTTTCAATATCAATGATTATGAATTTGTATTTGAAAAATCTATCAATTTGAACCCTCCATTTCCATCAAAGATTGATTTTATCCCGGAAACAAATAATATTCTTTTATCAATTGATCCAATGACTGGGTTGGAAAAATCTTTAACCCTAGTAATTGATATTAATGGAGATACGATTCATTTTAAACCTAATTACTACAGATTTGATAAAAAAGATAAGTTCATACGTGGTATGGCAAATGAAAGCCTTCATTATAAATTTAGAAAAGTCTTATGTTTTAAAGAAGAATTTTGTGACACGGTATATTTCGTTGATAAAGAATCAAATAATTTTCTTCCAAGGTTAATCATTGATTCCCATGGCAAAGGATTATCTCCAATTATTAGGTATAATAGTGAATATGCCAGAAATCATGCCAATCAAATATATTGGGTAAAGTCAATTATGGAGACGTCTAGATTTATTATCTATACTTATGAATATAATATGTCTCGTTATAAGGTATTGTACGACAAATCGAATGAAAAAAAATTCCAAGTTGCATATATGGATGCTCTAAAGGATGATATTATTGGTGGTCCATCTCTTGATTTAAACTTCTGTAGTGAAGATAAAGCATACTGCTTTGTCGATGTGTTAAAATTAAAAAAATATACTAATAGCATTGACTTCATTAACGCTAAGGTAAAAGACCCTCGTGAGAAACAAGATTTGAAGACTATCTCTGAATCGCTTAAAGAAACTGATAATCCCATATTGGTTGTAGTGACACTGAAAAAATAAAAGATAATTAATTAATAGGACATTTTGATATCAGAGCAGTTACACACCGGTTTATTGCTGATAATAACTTCTTTATAATTAAACGATTTAATGATATTCTGCTATTTCAAACTGATGGATCGTTTGTCTCGAGGATCGGAACAGTAGGGAGAGGACCTGAGGAATATGAAGTAGCTCATGATATAGATATTGACCAAACAGGTTATCTTTATTTAGTCTCAGGCTTTCAGGAAAAATTCAATCTTTATTCAGAGAACGGGAAATTCATAAGGTCATTTAAGTCTCCATTCCAGGGACCTGTTCAATTCAGATTATCAGAAGATAAAATAATATGTTATGTCGAGGATCTTCAGGGCAATTCTGAAAATAGCTTTATTATAACTGACACTCTAGGACTTGTGCTAAAAGCTTTCCCAAACAACTATCCTTTTAAGCCCTATAAAGGGATTCCGACAGGGATTGGTAGAGAGAATCTGTTTTATAATTTTAATAACAGACTTTATATAAAGGAAGTCTACTCTGATACTATTTATAACTTTGACAAAATGTTATTTAAACCTCATATGGTCCTGGCGACAGGAGACAGACTGCTAACTCCCGAAGCTCGTGCACAATTTGATTTATCCTATCTCTCGGAAAATTATATCCGGCCAATACACTTGTTTGAATTTGGTGATTTTGTCTATTATGAATACACCTATAGTTTTAAACTAGGAACCAAAAATATACTATATGCATTCATTGGATCTAAAACAACAGAATTTCAGGCTTTTATTGATGCAGATCAGGGTCTGATTAATGATTTGGACGGTGGGCCTCCCTTTATACCTAAAACAATTAAAGATAACAAAACTGTTATCAGTTGGATTGATGCAAACAAATTAAAAGAATATGTAGCTTCTGAAAATTTTAAGAACTCAAAACCTCTTTACCCCGAAAAGAAGAAAGAACTTGAAAAGCTTGCCGACAGCCTCAAGGAAACGGATAACCCGGTTCTGGTGATGGTCAGGCTGAAGCGTTAATGCAAGAAAAGCACAGGGCTCAGGGGAAGAAGCTCAGGGCTCAGGGCTCAGGGCTCAGAGGAAGAAGCGCAGGGCACAGGGCACAGGGCGCAGAGGAAGAAGCACAGGGCTCAGAGCTCAGGGCACAGGGGAAGAAGCTCAGAGCACAGAGCACAGGGCACAGAGCACAGGGCACAGAGCAGAAGAACGGTACGCGGAAACTAAGAGATGGCAGAAGGGTTGAACAGAACGGATTCCCTCCTGCGGAGAGCCTGCCTGCTCAGCGGGTGGGGGTGGGTTCTCGGTAAGGCGCAGGGACTAAGGGACTAAGAGACTGCAAGACCGTTCGACAGTAGATTGGCAGATAGATTTATTAAATTTATACTTATTTAAGATGCCAACAAAGATGATAATGAAATACATGTTATTTCTGATAATAACTATAAGTACATTATGTTGTTGTAATTCTGCAAAAGACAAATGGGGTTCAAAAATAATTGCTTTCAACTTAAAGCAACTACCTGATATTTCAGGATTGACATTATCTGATCTTGGCTTTAAAGAAATCGAGTATATTCCTCTGGAGACGAATGAACAAAGTTTGCTTTC
>Ga0255342_1005266_pt1 | contig 12537 bp, 11 predicted proteins | sample wastewater_treat_3_FD_192416 | JGI IMG/M metagenome (GOLD analysis project Ga0255342, IMG submission 192416) | Wastewater microbial communities from Lulu Island WWTP, Vancouver, Canada - plant14 | ecosystem: Engineered > WWTP > Wastewater > Unclassified | place: Canada: Vancouver, British...
AAAATATATAGTTTTATCTTATTTTGAAGATTTCTTACGATATACGAAAAATACGTAGAATTTGGTAAATTTTAATGGTAACATATTAATATTATTAATAAAAAAATTAATAAAAAAAGGCAGTACCATTAATTTTATTAATGATACTGAATAAGTTCTACTTTCTCTTCAGTTTTGATCTTCTTCATGGCGTCTCTGAAGTTTTTCATGGTGATTTTATCAGCCTGCAGATTTTCCCTCAAGGCGAGCATCACAGCTTCACGGGAGACTGCTTCGATATCGGCACCTACATATCCCTCGGAGGTTTTGGCCAGTTTTTCCAGACTCACATCATTTGCCAATGGCATATTTGCAGTGTGGACTTTGAATATGGATAAGCGGCCTTTTTCATCGGGTTCTTCTATTTTTATGTGTCTGTCAAATCTACCTGGTCGAACCAGTGCTGGGTCGAGTATATCCACCCGGTTGGTGGCGGCGATTACTGCTACGTCCTGGAGTTCTTCCATACCGTCTATCTCTGTAAGTAGCTGGTTTACCACTCTCTGGGTTACACCAGAGTCTGTACTTCCACCTGTTCTGGAGGAGGCCAGTGCATCAATTTCATCGAAGAATATCACTGTAGGTGCTGTCTGTCTTGCTTTTTTGAATACTTCTCGAACACCTTTTTCTGATTCCCCTACCCATTTTGATAGTAGCTCAGGGCCTTTCACTGCTATAAAGTTTGATTCACTTTCATTGGCAACTGCCTTTGCGAGTAAGGTTTTACCAGTTCCTGGTGGTCCATAGATGAGTACACCTTTTGGTGGTCTTACACCGAACTTTTCAAAGCTCTCAGGATATTTTAATGGCCATTCTACTGCCTCTCTAAGCTCCTGTTTTGCTGAATCTAATCCACCAATATTATCCCAGTTAACGTCAGGTACCTGTAGCCACACTTCTCTCAGAGCGGATGGTTGTATTTCTTTCAGTGCTTCTTTAAAGTCTGATTTTTTGATGATCATCTCCTTGAGTGTTTCCTGTGGTATCTCTTCATCGGGTTTTAAATCAGGTAGTATTCTTCTTATAACCCGCAAGGCTGCTTCTTTACATAATGTTTCCAGGTCTGCTCCTACAAATCCATGGGTTTTCTCGGCAATAACTTCCAGGTCAACCTTTTCATCCAGAGGCATTCCCCTGGTGTGTATTTGTAGTACTTCCTGGCGACCATTTTTATCTGGGACACCTATTATAATTTCTCGGTCGAACCTTCCCCCTCTGCGTATAGCAGGATCCAGAGCATCGGGCCTGTTGGTTGCACCAATGACTACTACCTCTCCCCTGGTTTTAAGTCCGTCCATCAGGGTTAAGAGCTGGGCGACAACCCTTCTTTCCACTTCACCAGAAACTTCTTCTCGTTTAGGTGCTATAGCATCAATTTCATCTATAAATATTATGCTTGGTGCATTTTCTTCTGCTTCTTCAAAGATTTCCCTCAGGCGTTCTTCTGAACCACCTACGTATTTGCTCATTATCTCTGGGCCCTGTATTGAAATGAAATGGGCATCAGTTTCGTTGGCTACTGCTTTTGCCAGTAAGGTTTTACCAGTTCCTGGTGGTCCGTGCATCAGCACACCTTTTGGTGGTGATATTCCCAATCTTTTAAAGAGTTCAGGTCTTTTAAGCGGAATTTCTATCATTTCCCTGATTTTCTGGACTTCATCTTTGAGACCACCTATGTCTTCGTAGGTGACGTCGATTATGGTGGATACTCCCTCTAATTTGGATACATCCACTGGGTTGGGTTGTACTTCTACCTCGCTCATATTGGTGACTTTTACTACGCCTGCTGGTTTGGTGGATACCACGGCTAGTTTTATTTCACCCATACGACCTCCGAAACTTGTTTTTCCGCCGAAAAACTCGTCGAACATTGAATCCATGGCCTGTGGCTGTCTGACTCCTGTCCTTATGATGTCTCCTTTGGTAAATACTCTTCCATTGAAGGCTCCTTTGATGTCTCCTCGAATCATCACTTGCTGGTCAACTGGTGCCAGGACAACTTTTTGGGCTTCTTTGACTTTGGCCCGCCTAACTGTTACTTCTTCCCCAATTGATGTTCCAGCGTTTTTCCTGATATAGCCATCAATTCTGATGATTCCCAAACGTATGTCTGATTGTGAGGATGCCACTACTGAGGCTGTAACTTTTTTACCTTCGATTTCGATTATATCGCCGTTTCTAAGATCTAATTTCTCCATGCATTGTGGGTCTATTCTAGCTATAGATCCTCCCACATCAGCCTGTGAAAATGCTTCTGCCACTTTTAATTTCATATCTTCATTTTCGATATTTATTCCCCCTTATAAGGTTTTGTTTTACTTATTAGTTGATAAATATAATTTTTTGCTTTAAAAGAACAATAAAAAAGTCTAAAAATAAATTAATAAATCATTGATGTTTTAGTTAATTTTTGTTACTATAACCTTGTTGTTCATCATATATAAAGGTTTGGTCAAAATTTGTGGATATTAAAAAAAAATTAAAGGGTTTATTATTAAAAATAATTAATTACTTATCTTATTATTCCACCAAAACCCTTAAGAAGCGCTTCCACTTTTTCTCGAGCATGTGGATTTATCACTTCATATCTTAAAGTGATGCTTATCATCCCTTTATTAATCTGGCCACCATGATATACATCCATGAGTTGGGAATCTACCACATCATCAATACTCTGAACAACGTCAGTAACCATCTCTGCATTAGCACTTTCTGGTAATACTACCGAGACATCGAAACTTTTCCGGGGAATTGTATCGTACTTGTACGTTTGCAGTTCCCCTGGACTTAATATTTCTACATTGGAAATTTTCAATTTAATGCTCCTGCTGTGATGGGTTAATGTTACAAATTCCGGGGAAATTTCCTCTAATTTACCAACATGTATCCTTCGGGAATAAACATGTCTTAAACCCACTTCTTTACCTATTGAATTCTTTAAAATGTTTAATTCATGGTTTAGAACAGATATTGCTTTATCGGATCTTCCTAAAGATGCTTCCAGATCATTCATATGTTTAGCTGCACTGCTCATGATTTTAACAAAGTTATTTTTTTTCCCTTTTCCCACCATTTCATTGAGGTATTTGTAGGTGGAGAGAAATTCCTCACGGGTCTGGGGTATGTAAGGGTTGTGGGTCTGGATGGAGTAATATAGGTAGGGGTTCTGTGCAGTGATCCTGGTGATCATATCCAGCATCAGGTTGTATATGGGACTGGAAAATTTTCTTGAAGCCTTTACATCCACATCCAGCTTTTCCAAGGTAGCAGCCATGCTTATGTAAGTGAAATGTGTTAAACCCTGAACTACACTCATCATCTGGTCGTGTATCGTGGGTGTTGTTTCTATTAAACGGGCATTTTCTGATTCTAAAAATTTAATCACTTTTTCGTACCATTTACCCTTTTTTATGGGTGTGAGTACCACCACCTGGCCATCTAGGGACCTTATTCTCGGTCCGAACACTGGGTGTATGGGTAAGAATTCTGCTCCATCAGGGACGTATTCCAGCATTATTTGGGCAGGCTTTTCCTTCACTGATGCAACATCCACCAGTAATGATCCTGCCTTGAGATGGGGGGCTATCTCCTCAATGGTTCTAGGTATTACGTCAATGGGCACTGCTAAAATAGTTATATCTGAGTTGTTTGCTGCTTCTATGTTGTTGGGAGTGTATTTTACTCCCATCTTACGGGATATGTTAATTCCCTGTTGATTATCTCTGCCGGTGATGGTAACATCACAACCTTTTTTTTTAAGGTAACTAGCTATCCAATTTCCTAGTCCACGTGTACCTCCAATCACTGCAATTTCCATAGAGTTATCTTTAGAATGACAGTGTATTAAATATTTTTAATATATTATTCAAATAATCTCAAATTTTCACGGTATAGTACTAGGAGTATCATCTATTTATCTGTCTATTTTTCAGATTTCCAGTGGTTTTACTCCTTCTGGGGTTGTTGCCACAGATTTGTTTGACACGGCATCCAGTGCCTTCAATAGTTCCACCATGCTCTCGTTTTCCAGAACTTCCAGAAATTTTTCAAGTTCTACAGACTGTCTTAAAAACAGACCTCTACGTTTCATTGGCATTCTGCGTTCATTTAATGGATTTATTTCCGCCATTATTGTTTTATTACCTCCTTTTTCCGGAGTTTTGATCAGAAAAACTCCGTCGATTGAGGTGGGCACTCTTTGCCATGGTTCGACATTTTCTAAAGCTTCTACTATTTTTTCTTCCATCTGACTTTCCATTTTAGTCACCACTATAAAGATAGTAATAACTTTTATTTAAAAGTTATGATAATAGGATGAGAAGAAAAAAATAAAAAAAATAATTAAAGGTTATGGAGAACAAATAAATAAGAATATAGTCTTATATTAAACAGAATAAAATACAAAGGGCATATTATCATGCGCATCGTCCATCAAGATACAAAGAAGGGGATCATCGAATTATTACCAGAAACCCTGGATGATCTATGGCACCTCTCCCATTTGATAGGACCCGGAGACCTTCTATCAGCCAGAACAACTAGGCGTATACAGGACACAACTGGGGAACGTCTTCGAAGCGATAGAGGAATTAAGAAAACTTTTTTTATGGGAATACGCGTAGAGAGAGTTAACTTTCACAGGTACTCTGGAATATTACGGGCAACAGGCGTTATTGAAAAAGGCCCTGAAGACCTGGTTCCTCTAGGCTCGCATCACACACTGGATTTAAAACTTAAAAATCCAGTGAAAATACAGAAGCAAAAATGGTCCCGATGGCATCTCCAGAGAATCAAAGATGCAGTTAAAGCTTCTAAAATACCTAAAGCTCTGGTGATAGTTATAGAAGATGATAACGCAGATATAGGAATACTGCGTCAATACGGGGTGGAATACTACGGACCCATAACTGGGGGAGTATCCGGGAAAAGGGTGGTGCAGAAAAACAGGCAGCAGGTTATTGAAAAATTCTATGATCAGATAATTGAAACAATAGGCACCCTGGAGGGAATAGAAGGAATAGTCATTGCTGGCCCTGGGTTTGGAAAAAATGATTTCCACAAGTATCTGGAAGAAAAACACAAGGAAATATCCAAAAAAACCATCCTGGAAAGTACCGGGGCAGGTGGAAGAACTGGAATACGTGAAGTCCTTCAGAAGGGAATTCTGGAAGATATGGCCACAGAAGGACGGATCGCAGAGGAAATGCGAGTTATGACCGAACTCCTCCAGGAAATAGGGAAAACATCAAACCTGGTGACATATGGTAAAAAAGAGGTTGAAACAGCTTCTCAGGCAGGTGCAGTTGAGCAACTACTGGTTATTGACAAATTGGTCCGAGAACCAGGTGTTGAAAAAATTATGAACACCACCGAGAACCTTGGCGGGAAAGTCATGGTTATAAGCAGCGAACACGATGGTGGTAAACAGTTACAGGGCCTTGGTGGCATAGCAGCATTATTAAGATATGGTGTATAATTAGGTGTATAACTAATCTTAGAAACAGGGGTGAATTATGCAACCGATACTTCTCTTATTATTAATATTCCTATTGTCTGCAACTTTAACGATTATATTTAAATTTCTCTTCCCCAAATTGGGAGGGAACCTATACACGAAAATAAGAGAAGGAACGCCGCGAGCTGTAGGATTGGCTCCTTTTCTGGTTCTATTAATTTTTTTTCCACCGCCTGGAAACTATTTAATAGCAATAATTGGTGTATTCGCATTTCTAGACGATGCAATCGGTAGGAAAAAGATCAAACCCCTACCTTTTGAACTGGGGCAGCTTTCCCGTGGGATAGGAATGCTGCTGGTCATGATCATTGGATATTTCTTCTTTGGCCCGGTATCTATATTGATTGCCTTGATGATTCAACCATTGAACATTGCAGATATGCAACCCGGTACAGCATGTTCTACCATAATTATAATGAGCTCAATAATTACATTTTTCCTTTATTCAGCTACAGGGAATCCTTACTCTTTTGCATTAGTAGTTCTAGCAGCTTGCCTGGGATATGCGCCACTGGATTATATGGGTAAAATCATGATGGGAGAAGTGGGAAATCACTCCTTTGGGGTTGCTTTGGGGATATTATACGCCATTTGGGGGATTAATATATCAAATTCCTACAATTGGGGTGCTGGTGGAACGTTTCTGGTTGTGTTACTCCTTATGATCATAACCTCTATTATCATCGCATTATTAAGATGGAACAACCTTAGATCTTTCCTGGAAGGCGAACTTAAACTTGAAAATCCCTACTTCGGTGATTTGTTGATGGATGTTTTAACCGGAGGGGGGCTTGGTGATCTGATAAGGAAATTAACCCTAAAAAAACGTGAAATAAAAATCGAGAATACTATAGGGAAACATTTAGGTTTGCGGAGATTGTTCTACAATCCATATGCTACTCCAGATAAGAGTAAATAATAAAATTCTTCAAATATCCCCATTACTTTTAACTAGATTTATGATATAATTTATGTGGAATTCTTAATCTCTAATATTGGCACAAAACAATTCATGGAATTAATCCAATTAATGATAAGATATTTAAATAAAAAATATTAAAAAGACAAACTTTTATAATTGAAAAGTGGACTGGATTTATAATTTAATTTCAGATAACAGGAAGCCTATATATCACATGAAAGCTTTGTTCATAGTAACTGGTAGGGGCATTGGTGGAGATGCTGTCACTGCCCTCAACATCGCACATGCCCTTGAAAATTATGGTGTGAAATGTGAATTCGCACTGGACCACACGGCACCTGGTCTTTTATTTAAAAACCACGGCCTTGATTGGCATAAGATCAGCGTGCCTCAAGCAGGTGGCCATGCAGCTGATAAATTTACCCTAACAAAAGCTGCTTTTAAATCATCTAAGGCCACATTGGAAGCTGCCAAGTTATGTAAAGAGATCAATCCCCATGTAGTAGTGGGGGTAAAATTGGTGGCGGGGCTATAATTGGCTGCTTAGCAGTTAAATTAACTGGCATCCCCACAGTGGGGATTTTAATTACCCCTGCTGATGCAATGATATGCACCAAGGTAGCCACCACAATCGCACTTCCTGAATCTGATCTCTTCAAAATGGATCTTGAAACCAAAATATACATAAAGCTTATTCTCCAGTTAACCCCGATATAATCAAGGGTGATCCAAAAAAAGCCCTGGAATTGATGCCTCCTGAATTTGATGAGAACCGTAACACTATTCTTTTTTCATCTGGTTCAACACTCTTCAAAAAAATGGCAGAGGGTGCAGCTAAACTCAGTAAAAGCAGGTTAGATGTCAATATTTTGGTAGTTGGAGCCCCACTGAAAGATGAGTACTTGGAAATAATTGATGAAGAAAATATCATCAACCTGGGATATATTAACTGGATCCAGGACCTCTATAAGCTGGTTGATATTGCGGTGGTAACCGATGATGGGATGATGATCCAGGAAGCAATAGCTTTAGAAATACCAGTCGTAGCACTACTGGGTGTTAAATGGGGCAGATACCATAATTTGGCCAGTATATTTAAAGGTGCAGTGCTTGAAAGTGAACTGGCTAACCTTGAAGAGGTCACACAAAATGCGATTGATAACCTAGATAAAATGAAAGATTATGCCCAGAAGTATAGTGAAGGTGTTCTGGGGGCTGCTGACTGTATAGCCATTATGTATTAAGATTTTCAGTTTAAATGAATATTGAAAAGATACATAATTAAATAAGGCCAAAAAAAAAATCGAAGTATTTATTTAAAAACGCGCAAGTAATGACCGAAGAAATCTACAAATTATGTAAATGCAATTCATTACATAAATTTATAAGTCAAGTTTACCTATTATAATTATAATTTTTGAGCATGTAATTGAATATCTTTAAAATCTAAGAAAGAAAATCTTGTAAATTACAATTCAATGACTTATTAATATTAAAATTTTCTTCCTTATTAGGGTGTTGGAATGAAAGCATTATTTGTTATTACTGGACCAGGAGTTGGAGGGGACAGCGCAGCTGCACTTAATATTTCAAAATCTTTGTCAAAATATGGTTTTGAAAGTGAATTTGCCTTGGATAGTAAATCATCGGGTTTATTATTTAAAAATAATAACTTAAAATGGTATAAGACTACTGTACCAGCAGCAGGCGGACATGTAGCTACTAAGTTTTCATTATTGAAAGCCGCCATTAGATCACTAGGTGGAGTGTTTGAAACAGCAAGGTTAATTAAAAAAGTTAATCCAGATGTTGTTGTTGGTTTAAGTGGGGGCGGAGCTGTAATCGGATGTTTATCTGCTAAATTGGCCAAATATCCATCGGTATGTATTCTGTGGACTCCTATGGATGCAAAGATATGTCCCAGAGTAGCTACGGCATGTGTTACCAGTACTGAATCTCCTCTATTTAGAAATGATACTGAATTTAAAAATGTACATAAATCATATTCCCCCATAGATCCTAGTGTAATTAATGGAGATAAGGAGAAAGCCCGCAAACTCATGCCAGATGGCTATGATGAAACTCTACCTACAATACTTTTATCATCTGGTTCCCATCTTTTTGAGAAAATGGTCCTTGCTGCATCAAAGCTAGCAAAAAGTGATATAAAGGCCAATATAGTTGTTGTGGGACTCACGCGAAATGAAAAATGTTTAAAGTACCTTGATGATGAGAATATAATCTATTTGGGCTTTATTGATTGGATACGTGATTTATTTAAATTGGTAGATCTGGTGATTTCTTCCGACGATGGAATAATGATACATGAAACTATAGCCTGTGGTTTACCACTGGTCACCCTCCAGGGTGTTAAATATGGCCGGATCACACAATTTCCAGAAATATTTAAAGGTGCATTGGTTCAGGGACATGTAGAAACCATAGATATTGAAGTTAAAGAAGCTCTTAATCATCTTGATGAAATGAAAGAAAATGTTAATGAATACAGCAAAGATATCTTAGAAGCTCCAGACAGAATTGCTAAGATAATTTATAATACTGTTTCAAATTAAACATTTTTTTATTTAAAAGATAATACAGTATATTCCAAAAATATGGTATTTAATAAGTTTACCAGTTTTTTAAAAAATTTATTGAACATTAAAAAATTATTAAACATCAAAAATAATGCTCATAATCATTACTTTATAAGCACTTAATATTATATGCATAAAAAAATTGAATAAAAAAAATCTTATTTGTATACTCAAAATATTTCAATGAAAATATAAAATTTAAAAAAAGGTGCCGAAATTGTATCAAAAATTACTTAAAAAAATTAAAAATAAGGAATTAACTATTTGTGTAGTTGGATTAGGCTATGTGGGTCTTCCAACCGCTATATTCTTCGCAGAAAATGATTTTAACGTGATTGGAGTTGGGACGGATGAAATTAAATTGGATATGATTGGCCAGGGAATTTCACCACTGGGTGAACTCGGCTTAGACTCCCGATTATTGAAAGTTGTTCAGGATAAAAAATTAGTGACCACCCCGGATCTTACTGAGGCAACTCGCCAATCTGACATAATTTTAATCATTGTACCCACACCAGTAACAAAGTCTAAAGACCCAGATCTTTCCCATATCATATCCGCCGGTGAAAATATATCAAAAGGAATGGAACCGGGTAAACTGGTTGTTCTGGAATCAACAGTATACCCTGGGGTGACTGAGGAAACATTACAACCCATACTGGAATCATCCGGTTTGAAAGCAGGTGAAGATTTTGGTTTGGCTTACTGTCCAGAAAGATACAATCCTGGAGATGATGCCCATTCCATAGAGAAGGTTGCTCGTGTTGTTGGTGGGATAACACCTGAATGGGCAGATATAACCCGTGAATTATACCAGTTCATTATTGAAGAAGATATTCAAGTTTTGAGGAATATTAAGACAGCCGAGGCTGCCAAAGTTATTGAAAATACCCAACGTGACTTGAATATTGCCCTGGTTAATGAACTGGCTATGATATTTGAGAAATTAGGTATCGATGTAATGGAAGTCATTAAGGGTGCCAGCAGCAAATGGAACTTCAACGAGTACTATCCTGGAGGGGGAGTAGGCGGGCATTGTTTACCTGTAGACCCCTACTACTTAGTAAAAAAAGCTAAAGAACTGGGATATCAATCCAAAGTTATAGCTGCAGGTAGAACTATCAACGATTACATGCCCAAACACGTCTTTGGCCTTATTACTGATGCATTGAACGATAATGAAAGGTCAGTTAAGAATTCCAAAATTGTGGTTCTGGGTTTATCCTACAAAGAAAATGTGGGGGATGATAGGGAATCACCCTCCGTGCAACTCATTGGTGAATTAGAACGTAACCAGGCATTAATCACCATCGTAGATCCCTACATTCAAGAAACTGCAATCTACGGGACACTTGAAGAAACAGAACTTTATGGCAAAGTGGAAAGTGATGTGTACAATGCACTGGATGGTGCCCATGCACTGGTACTTATGACTGCCCATGATGAATTCAGGGAACTTGACTTTGAAAAAATTAAAAAATTAATGAAATTACCCATAATCATTGATGGAAGGCGGATTTTTAATCCAAAAGACCTTGAAGACATGGGATTTTATTACAGGGGAATTGGTAGGGGAAATTTAGAATAATACGATAATTGTAGATTAAAGGAGTATCTACCCATTTTAATACTATTATAAACAAATTATTAACAGAAAAACTGGCTAGGAAAAAAGATTAGGAGAGTATGATTCATGGAACATGGTTTTATTAATAATTTATTATGGAATTTTTCCCACTGGTTTGTGGAAAGGAAAAATATTGATGATTACTATGAACGATTATCCAACGGTGAATCCATTATAATCGAGGAGTTTTCAGGAAAAACTAAACATATCGCCACATCAGGTTCAACAACAGGCAAACACACCTATGTGCTAGTGAATAAAGAACAACTAGAACTACGAATGGCTGCTGAAAGATGGACAAATTCATGGACAGGATGGGAAATGGGGGATCCTTGGTGTCATTACTGGTATCCTGCAATTTCTGATAATTTTTACAGGCGATTTCGGCTTAAAATAGCATATAATCTTGATAATGGCCTATTTCTGTCCTATTTTAATTTAAATGACAAGATGATGGAAAACCATTATAAAAAATTACAATCATTCCAGCCAAAATTGTTGATTGGTTACTCTGAAGCTGTAAATATGTTTGCTGAATTCATTTTACGAACCAAAAAAGATCCACTTAATATTCCTGCCTCCATCACTTCTGGTGGACAGCTATTTCCAGAATGGAGAACAAATATCGAAGAAGCTTTTGACGGGAAAGTATATAACCGGTATGGTAGCTCTGAATTTGGAACTGTTGCCCATGAAGATAAATCAGGCAAAATGAAAATCTTAACAAATCGTGGTATAAGTGTTAAAAATGATGAAGAGAATAAACTTCTCATTACAGACATAAATAACCGAGCAACCATATTTAAAGATCATTTCATAGGAGATTATGGGAAAGTAATTGGTGATGAAATAACAGAATTAAAGGGTAAAGTAAAGGGCGGGCGTTCGTACCTAAGAATTAACCAGGAATAATGTAATTTAAAATCATCATTGTTAGAGATAAATAAAAATTAATAAACGTAGGAGGCTGTGGAAATTAAAAATAAAAGAGTAGTAGTAACTGGTGGTCTGGGATTTATTGGATCTCATATAGTTGAAAAACTTCACGTTGATAATGAAGTCATAGTTGTGGATGATGAATCTACAGGAGATATTAAAAACATTGAACATCTCAATAAAGATAATATCCAAGTTGTACTTGATAGTATAATCAAAACAGAACTCCATAAAATATTTGAGGATGTTGATTATGTTATTCATCAAGCAGCCCTGCCAAGCGTTCCCAGAAGCGTAAAAGATCCCCTCAGTTCCCACCAGGTAAATATAACAGGCACCCTAAAAACTCTTATAGCAGCCCGAGATTGTGATGTTAAGAAAGTAGTCTGCGCATCATCATCATCAGCCTATGGAGATACTCCTACTTTGCCCAAAGTTGAAGATATGCCAGTAAACCCAAAATCACCATATGCAGTTAGTAAGGTAACCAGCGAATTTTATAGCCAGAATTTCACTGAATTATTCGATCTTCCTGCAGTAAATTTGAGATATTTCAATGTCTTTGGGCCTCGCCAAAATCCAGAATCTCAGTATGCTGCAGTTATACCCAAGTTTATAACATCAATTATTAAGGATCAATCTCCAGTTGTATATGGGGATGGTACACAAAGTAGGGATTTTACCTTTGTCTCTAATGTGGTTAATGCCAACATCCTTGCATGTGAATCATCCATGGAAGGTATATACAATGTGGCATGTGGTAGTAGAATCACTCTTAACCAGTTAATTGAATTAATAAATGAAATTGTGGGAAAAAATATCAAACCCCAATATACTTCACCACGCCCTGGAGATATAAAACACTCTCTGGCAGATATTTCCAAAATTAGTAAGTATGGTT
>Ga0255342_1005268_pt1 | contig 12535 bp, 8 predicted proteins | sample wastewater_treat_3_FD_192416 | JGI IMG/M metagenome (GOLD analysis project Ga0255342, IMG submission 192416) | Wastewater microbial communities from Lulu Island WWTP, Vancouver, Canada - plant14 | ecosystem: Engineered > WWTP > Wastewater > Unclassified | place: Canada: Vancouver, British...
TTTTTCGTTTGCCATAATAGTACCTCCTTTACGAAGGCAATATTATGAAGTTATTATTTAAAAAATTACAGGCTTTGAAACGGTATCCTTTGGAGCGCTACGCCGGTATCCTTTGGAGCGCTACGCCCGGTACCTATTGGAGCGCTACGCCCGGTACCCTTTCCAGCGATATGGGTGGTACCCTTTGAGCGATATTATCACACTGTAGTTCTTTTTCCCGAAATCACTGCACTTCTTGTTCCTGTTTACACGGGATTTTCAGTAATAACTTATTTTTTTAGGACTTTTTATGCTGGTGGAGGATTAGGCGGGGACGGTTATCGTTACAAGAAAGCTTTTTTTGAAAAACTACCTATTCCACACTGGAATGAGTCCATCCTGCAAAAACAAATAGCCAATAGTGACAATGATGAAAATATTGATATGTCTGTAATAGCACTTTACCACCTCGACAAAAAAGAAATTCAACATATAAATCTTAAGGGATAACAACATATCTACTTAATATCCACAAATCCAATATATTGGCGTTCTTCAAATGTCAATTTATACAAATCGAAAATAATTGTATCTAACGCAATGGCTTTAGTCTTTGTGTACTCTCGTTGAATATCGATAACAGCCTCTTTGAATGATCGATTAGTTTCTTTCGAAACGACTATTACTGGAATTTTATCAAAGAAGATCTTGCTCAGCTCTCGTGTGCCACCTTGAAGTTCAGGAAAAGAATCTCTATAACATTTCTTAAATAGTGAAGAATTGAAAAATGCTGTAAGATAAGCTATGTCTTTTCCTGTAATTATAAAGCACTTCTGATTTGTAACATATTTTTTCTCATCATAGACGAAAGGCATATACTTAGTCATATTTGGATATATAATTTTCGGCTTCAAAAAATCCTCCCAATAACTAATGCTATCCTGTGTTTCGAACCACTTATTTGAGGTAAGTTTCCTACTTTTTTCTTTTGTGCCATTAACGTTAAAAATATACTTCCCGTTAATGATAATGTCTTCCCCAGACTGTTGAAGTTTCTTTATACAGTATTCTTTTAGATGTTTTTTTGCCACCCATTCATTGCCATTATTAACTAATGTATCATATGCAAAAGTTTCCAAATAAGATTTGACAGCCGGGTATTTTTCGATATTGTAACGTTTAGAAGGGAATGTACAAATTAACCACAAATTTGCCCAATCATAACTATATCTCTTTATATCCCGGCCCCTTAAAATAGGTCGAATAAGCTCATCAGTTCTTTTTCGTTCTTCTGCACTTTTGCAGTTATTAAGTATTTCTTTGCGTTTTTCACTAGAAATTATAAATGCTTCATTACAACCTGTAAGAACACCCCTGTAGATCTTAATATCCCAATCTTTTAATGGTGTACCTATTGACTCAATTTTTTGCTTAATACTCTGTTCTATAGGCGATAATACTACCCAACTATCACTTCCATTAAACTCACATATTGTTTGTTGCTGCTTAACATAATTGCTCAATTCTTTGATGCAGGTTTTATCATTTTTTGTTACAGCACAAATGGTTTTACCAGCATTGGGTTCTTTTGCATACAGGAGAACATTTGTATCCACGGTGGCAGACTCAAATAATTTTAGTCCTGCAAAATCTACTAACAATTTTGGATTGGTTTTATTAGCAAGAAATTCCCGCATCTTTTCACCATATCCAGCACGCATCCATTTATTTGAAGTTATAAAACAGAGATGTCCACCCGATTTAAGTAATTGCCATCCCCTTTCATAAAAAAGACAGTAAATATCGCCAGTCCGTGCGAAAGTTTTGAAATTACAGTTTTCATACAATACAGCTAGTTTGCCTCCATTGTTTTGTAACTGTATATAAGGAGGGTTCCCAATCACAATATCAAAACCTTCAGATATTCCAAACATCCAATATGCATCAAAAAAAGAGGAACTTTTATTCTGATCGTAGGGATTCCACTCCGCTAATTGCCTGGCATCCTCTGGCGCATATATGTTGATTGAAAGTAATTGAGCTAGTTTTTCACGCGTACCTCTGTCTTGTTCTCTGAGTTGAACCTTTAAAGAAGATGAATGAGCTGAAAAATGTTTTTCTCTTATTTCAAGTAGTTCTTTTTTTGTTTTTTCAATTTCCCCGGTAGGATCAGTGAATAAATTCCCAAAACCGGCTTTGGTATTAATACTGATCAAAGAATTTGCTGCAACGAATTTAGTCTCCAGATTAGGCAGAATTGGAATCCCATAATTATTAATTGGATCATCATCGTTCCTGTCATAATGACAAATTAACGATATAAAAAATCTTAATTTGCTAATCTGAACTGCTATGGTTTGTATGTCAGATCCATAAATACAGTGTTCGATTAATTGAAATTTAAGCCTTCCAATATCTTTCTCCTTCTTATAATCTAAAAGCTCCAGAAGTTCTACCATTCTATTCAATATCCCCATAGGAAATGCGCCAGAACCACATGCCGGGTCAAGAATCTTAGCTGAGCACAGTTTGCGTGTGATACGCTCGCATTCAGCAGGGTTGTTCTTAAGCGCTAATGGTAATTCATCTTGAGTAAATAATTGATTAACACTCTCATTTTCTCCCAGATATGCCTTTAGCGATTCATCAACCATATATTCAACAATTTCCCTTGGCGTATAAAAAGAACCGCTTTGATTTCTTGCTGTTTCTCTTGTCTCGGGATTGTATGCCCCTAATAAATTCTCGAACACCTTCCCTAAAAGTTCAGGATCTAGTGCCACCTGAACTTCTTTAGGTGAATTCTCTTCAATGGTAAAATTATATCGTGACAATAATGGTATCAACCCTTCTTCAGGATGAAAAAATAAGATATTTGGAATAAACGCTCTGCGTGATGGCTCCCTACTAAAGCCATCAATATATTCTTGGGTTATATCTGTATTATCATCAAGGTCATCAAGACATTCAAACAATCCTCCGTTAAGAAATGGAATGGTAGAAAAGTAATCAATTACCTCCTGGTGAGAAACCTTGAATAATGATTTGTTAGGTGCTTTATTGTCTCTATAGAAAGACTTTATACCATAATGCGGATTATTTACTGCTGGATTATCGTCAGTGAATTGCCGTCTTAAACCTTTTTCGTCTATGATAGCTCGATTCAATGTAGCAAAAAACAGGTTCTGTAGAATGGCATTGTAATAATTACCTGACTTTGAACTCAGAGGCTCGAAATCGTTTATTATAGTCGATAATTCACTGGAATTAAATAATTTATCGGGCACTAACTTTTTCTGTTTGATAAACCAAACAAACATAATCCGGGTAATTAGCCGGATTACATTTTGTTCGTTATTTTCTTTAGTCAGTGTAACATCTGCTGCTCTACCCTTGGGAAATGCTGAAAGCTCTATTGCCCAACCATACCACTTAAATAATTCATTATAAAATTGTTTTGTCAGGGCTTCCACAGAGAAACGGCTTAACAAATCATCAAATGGTGTCAGTAATTTATTCCCTTCTTGTCGCTCTCGTATGGGCCCCTTCTCAATTAAAAATTGTGTGGGAGTTTTTGTGTGGGCTTCTGTTCCTAAAAGAAAAGAAAAACGTCTGGGATTTGAATATTGTCGTATTAAGCGGTCTTTTTCATCTAGAGATGCATCTATTTGTAAAAGTGAAAAACGGTATGTGTTTAAAGAACTGTCTGCTACAAAAACCACTAGTGCACGATTACATAGGCTATATCTATATAACACACGAAAAGCATCCTTAGAAACGCCTATGCGTGCATCATTCTGTGATGAGTGAATCATCTCAAACACTTCCAATTTGAGGCTTCTGCAAGAGCCGATTCTGGTAACCTTACATAAATAACCAGCTGAGAAATCTATAGGGAGAACCGTCTCTTCTGCTTCAAAATCATCAGGTAGAAAATCGACCAGGAAATCATCTATGAATGAATCTCTATTGTATGGATAGTTAAATATGTTCATGATAAATTAATTACTTGATTACTATATGGCTAAAAGAGTTTGTCCTTGTTCATCAATTAGAGGCTCTTTTGCTACATCTGATTCAATCTCTTCAGACAATATTAATAGTTCTTGTCCATGTGAAATATAATCAGACCGGTTAAGGATTTTGGCTAAATAGTCAGGGTGGATAAAGCTTGTTAGGGTATGAAACTCCTCTCTTTTTAACTTGTTAATTTTTCTAAGCGTAAAGCCTGGTATGCTATCGAGCTCAATTACTTTAATCAAGTCTTCCAAAAAACCTTCATCACAGGCACCTTCATCTTTAATCACTTTAATCCGGGCAAGAGCATTCTTCCTAGTTTGCAATATTTTTGCATCTGTTAATTGCTTGAAGAGATCTGCTTCCAGGTATTCATATATTGAATAGAAATTGCTAGAGATGGCGAAACCTTTTTCATCTTCAGTCTCTGGTTCCAACAGATAAAATGCTTTTTCTGGAGAAACAGCTTCTATCAGAGTTTGTGTATGGCCCAACTTGAAAATGAAATCATTCCCTTTTTTCCCAAATACCAATATACCTTTTTCATCTTTGCTAGTTATTCTACGCACTTTCGTTCTCAGTGGAATTTTTAAGGCTTCTTTCATTTCTGCGCTACCTCTCATTTGTTGAAGATATGATTCATATTTTGTATTCCACGATTCTTCCTCGTTTTCTTTTATAATTTTTCGATACTGATCATTAAAGAAACTCTGCAATTGCTCATCACTTGTCAGGACTTTTGTGTCTTCTCCCATAATAGACTGTATCATGGCCATCTTTAATGTGGAAATTTCTCGGCTTCGTGTTTCAGCTTCACCTATTGCAGTTGGAAAGTAATTGAATATATATAGATTCTTGAAAACTTTCTTGTTAATTCTGTTTATACGTCCAATTCGTTGAATAACCCTTGTTGGGTTGTATGGTATGTCAAAATTAAAAATAGTGCCAGCTCTATGAAGGCTATAACCTTCAGATATCGCATCGGTCGCTATCAAGATTTTGTAGTCATCTTTTTGTTTATCTACCCTGTAACCGGCGTCAAAGTTGGCTCGAATCTTTTCTTTGTTCGATATGGAAGCATCAGAAGACGAATATTTAAAAACAGGCAATTTCTTTGATTTAAGTATCTTATAGAGATAATTAGCTGTATCTGCAAACTCTGTGAATATAACAATCTTCCTTTTTGGCTCTTTCTTAAGTTGCGCATAAAGGATGGAGATTATTTGTTCAACTTTTGGATCATGTGTGGTCTTTTCCCAATCTGATTCAATCTTTATAAGGACTTCTATATCGCTTATTAGATCTTCTATAAAATTCTCATTCAAATACCCGGCATTAATTTCGAACAGTCCTCTGTCTTCATATGCTTTAAGCTCGTCATTCATCCATTCTTCAGGGAATAAAGAATCATTTGAAGAACTATATAAATCATCAATATCTGGAAGATTACCTTTCTTAAAAATTGGGACAGATTTTCTAAGAGTTACCCAGTTGTAAATGTTCTCACAATTCTTTCTCATATTCAAAACGGAGATACGGAATGCTTCCTGTGAACTTTCAAATCTTCGCACCAGTAAACGCCTCATGAAATCTGATAAGTTGGTTTGTGATTCAGAGAATAAATTATATTCAAAACCAGCTTCTTCGATGTCTTTCTTTAATAGTTCTATACACTCGCTTTTGACATATTTTATGGGATTGTATCGTGTAGCTTTAAAAAAATTAGCCGGTATGAGTTCTGATGAATTGTCAATGGTTTTGGGGGATATTTGATTTAATGTTTGTGTATAAATGTCGGTCAACTCTCCTAAGTCGTACTCCAATAATTCTGGATTATTGACATGAGGAAATTCTATCTTCTGCCTCTTCAAATCTTTCTTGTAATCAGGAATTTTATCCAAGTCAAGACGTGATCGTCTGATAACTAATGGCTGAATGATGGTTCTTATCCGATTTGAAATGAAGCTAATCTTATCCTTGACTGTCGCTTCGTCAATACTTTTCTCTTTCTGTGCTTTTCTTAGGGCTTTGTACTCATTAATTAGTTGTCCAAATTCAGTATTTAAATTTTGAACGGTTTTTAGAGTAGATTTTGTGGGTATCTGGAAAAGCTTCAGCATAGAGAAAATATCCTCCGGCTTATTGTTAAAAGGGGTTGCCGAAAGAAGCATAACTTTATTATTTTGACATAATTCATGTAGAAGGGCATAATCTTGTGTGTATTCGTTTCGATAATTATGAGCTTCATCTACAATGATTAACCACTGTTCTCCTTCTTGGCAAAGAAGTTGGTGATGATCAAGTGCTCTCTCAATTTTTCCACTACTAAAAACGGTAGCATTGAAATTAAACTCTACCCTATATTCTTCCCATTGGGTAGTCAAATGTGGAGGCGCAATGATTATGGTTCTAAGATTCAAATTATTAGCGACAGTAGATGCGATAATACTTTTACCCAAACCAACAACATCTGAGATAATTACACCACTGTGCCTATCTAAGGTTTGCATGGCCATTCGCACAGCGTCTTCCTGATACTTGAGATTGAAAAACCTGCCATTAGTTATGTCGTGTGGGGTTCGTATTCTTCTCGAGGTATCTATGGTAAAAAATTCGTGTAAAACTCTTAGGTAAATTAGTTTGGGCGTTACAATCTGGTCTATCCAAATTTTCTGAATCACATTCTCAGTGAATTCTATCATATTGCCTTTATCAGCAATAATGATAGCTTTATCCCACATTTTATTGAAGATAGATAAGCCTTCTTTTACTTCAGGTGTACTGTCGAAACGAACATTTATTTCGTTTTGACCAGTTAATCCTCTATGTGTTAGATTACTTGAACCAGTAATCAATGTGCCTAGTTGAGCACCTCCTTCATTCAAGTCATCTTTAAGTGAAAATATGTACATTTTGGCATGACAAGGTTCTTTTGTTTTTCGGATTTCTAATGTCCCATCAACGATTTTCTGGTAATAAAGTGAAAAAGCTTTTTTATGCTCTTCAGAATCAAAATAATCTGTTGTGTTGCATAAATTCACTAATGAGTCATAGTAGTCTCGTTTCAGGGCAAGTTTTGATGTCCTTTTCCTTTTGTCCCATTCATTAATCTCTGTAGTCTTGTTCAATAATTCTTTTTCCATCTCAAGACCAACAAGTATTCGTACATGAATGTCGTTTATATTATTATATATCTCAGCTAATCCACTAAAATAGAAGTAACCTACAATAGCATCAAAAGCTTTCGTTTTATTTGGCAGTATTCCATTTATTACCGAAGAAAGGGAGTTTTCGCCTCTTTGATTTACAATAAAATGTTGACTCATAACTGGTGTTTGTCTTAAAACATGGAGAAGCTAAAATTAAAAAACGATACTGTATGACCGCTCATACAAAATTACACAAAATTGATGGACAGTTCCATAACTACTAGCTATAACTAATAGTAAAACAATCTGCTTCTTCAAATCTTCTGAAATTCGTATTTCTATCAGTTATATAGTTTCCTTTCTTTTTTTAAAGTGAATTCTATAGTTTTCGATAAGGCTATGTTTAAATTCTTCAGCCCAGCTCAGCGCTCTGTCAATTTCTGAAAATTCATAAAATTTATAGCCCAGTAATCTGTAAATATCACATTTCTTGTCAATAATTTCCAGGTAACGAGCATCACGCGCATCCAGATATGCACATGCAATCATTGAATATTGCTCCAACGCCTTTTTAAAGTTACTCTCTCTTTCATACTGGACGGCATAATTGTAAAACTCTTGCAGTTCAGGTTCGGTTTTGTGTTCTTGGGGCATACCCGAGCTAATAATTCTAGTGAGCTCTCTAAATCGTGATTCAAAGACAGCAATCCCCGGTTTCATGTAAAGTCTTAAAATTTTAAGAGCTCTATCAATAAAATGATACTCTTTTAGGATATCTCCTTGTTTTCTGTACAAATCCATTAAGTAGTTATTACATATGTTGTAATAACTATACTGCCACCCTTTCGGATATCCAGCATTTAATGCCATTTCAGCTGCCTTTTCAAAAATTTCGATATCATACTTTCTTTTTGCTTTATAAACTAACTCTCTAATTTCCACCTTAATATCTTTATTCTGGTTACTTTTATTTGTTTGCGTAGATTCTTTATTTTTAATATTTTGTTCATTAAGCTTTGTTTTCTTTTCTTTAGCAAAAGCTTTATCATAAGGTATAACGGGTAGATCTCCTGAAATAATAGTGTGGCTATCTTTTGCATAAGATGTGCCTTCTGCAACTGAACCAGATTCTGATTTATATAGCGTATGAATAATACTAATTTCCTGATTCCTAATTTTTAAAATCCTCAACAATGATTCAAGTTTATTTCTTATGATGTCTGCCTCCTTTTGATTTCCAACCATTTCATAAAATTGAAATAGTTTATAATAACACCTGCAGGCCCTTCTATATTGTAAAAGCTTCTCATAAAATCTGGCCTTTAGTTCAATCTCCTCAATCTCGTCTGTAGTGACGACCTTATCATCTTCTGCAGTTTCAGTATTGGTGTCCATCAAGTCTGCAATATTTGCGATTTCAGCAATGATTTGCGAAAATTCATCAGCAGGAGTTTCTTCTTCTTTTTCATTACTTATTACCGGAACACAAGAGTCTGCTGCAATCTCTTCGATTTTTTGTGAGTCACTACTAACCTCCAGATCATCAATAAAGGTTTCTACTTTATCTTCAGATAGTTCGTCCTCAATATGCAATTCTTCAAGAGTATCTTCTTCTTCATTACTTATTACCGGAACATCAGAGTCTGCTACGATCTCTTCCGTTATTTGTGGATCGCAACTAACCTCCAGATCATCAATAAAGGTTTCTTCTTTATCTTCAGGAAGTTCGTCCTCAACATGCAACTCTTCAAGGAGTTCTTTACTTTCAACTTCTTTTTTGGCCTTGTATCTGCTAAGGAGAATTATTAGCAAAATGGCACCTATAACAATTATTAATAAATACAGCATGATCTGATAATTTATTGAATTGTAATCTATAAATATACCTAATCAACCAGAGACGTGGAATATTTTTTATGATTCCGGTCGGTTTGACTTTGAATTCGGTCTGTTTGAGTTTGAATTCGGGAAAAACACAGGGAATATTGTCCTGCTGTTTTCCTCTTTCAGGACAATTTTTGAAGGCAAATCAACGCTTGTTTAGCGGTGAAATTTTGGCTTTTCAAACAGCATGGCGATGCCGTCAAGCAGGCATCCCAGTATCAGTATTATCATCAACATAACAGGCAGGTGTTTAATGGATTGGGTTTTGATTCAAAAATAAAGGAGCACTACGTCAAAACACGACGTAGTGCTGCAGATAATTCAAATCATTCCTTTATCCACTCATTCACCCGCGCTATATCTGCATCGGAAAGGTCAAGACTGGACAAGGCTGCTTCCAGCAGGGGGAGTTCGTTGCGTTGTTCCAGGATGTCGTAGAGTGTATTCAGGTCTGCCTTGTCGGTTTCTGCCCTGGTGTTGAAGGTGGTCATCCGCTGCACTTTTGATACGAAAAGGTTGACCGGGTGCCAGACCAGGATGCGGGCTACCTTGATGATCTGCCTTGGCAATTGTGGATCATGGGATATCAGCACATCGACTTCCACGCCGGCATCGGGATTTTCATAATTCCACATGTATTCGGAAGCGCCTGCCTTGATTTCCCTGAAATGGTTCCCGACCAGCCAATCATTGAAATGCCTGGTAAGTGGGTTTGAAGCCGGAGTGATGAAATCCAGGTCGTTGACAGAGCGGGCCCTTCGCTCTTTGACCCCGTATTGCCTGGCTAGGAATTGCACTGCTGTACCCCCAATCAGGGCACAACCATAGGTTGTCGCCCTATGGACAACCGGAACATCAAGCGGTGAGTAAGAGTCGAATAATTTATTCATCATGTCTGATATCTTTTTCATCTACCGGGAACGCGTATGCGATGCCCCCATTGATGTCGTAGACATAACCGGTGCTGCCACATATTACAGACACATGGGTGGATGTATGGGACAGGAGCCTTCCCGGTCTTTGCCACATTGGGCATCCATGTTGGTCAACAGCCTGAACAGCACAGCCAATATGGTTGACGCTGGTAATGAATTTGGGTTCTGGAGGAGGGATTGGTTTGCCTAGTTTTTTCCTGATGCGGGAAACAATGTATGCAATGCCCCATACTATGAAGAACAAAATTGAACCATCCATGGCGTTATGATTTAATAGTTAATTTGTGCGTACTTACCGCATTGGCATTTTCGTCTGGGACCGGAACAACGATCTCATCCCAAAAGAGGACACCATAGTCAAGGCATTGGAGGCCGATGGGCCTTCTACCATACTGTGGCGCCGGCATTCAGGCCTCGCCCGGTAAGTGACCATCATTCATCGCCCGCGTGTGCCTTCACATAGGAGCAATAATAGGAAGTGAGGGCGCTGCAGACGGCGTGTGATTTGTTGAAGGTGCATGGCCCGAACCGTTCCATCCGCTCCCACAATGCCTGCACTTTCTGTTCATCGTAGCCGTTGTCCCTGGCCGAGGCCATGAATTCCTCCCGGCAGGCGGCCAGCATGCTGTCCTTCGGGCCGCGGAAGAGGGTGCGCATGAAGGGAAGCGTTCCAAACTCAGGGTAATTCCCCACCAAAGCGGCAATCATCATTAGCTGTTCCTGGTAGAGAATAAGGCCGTAAGTACGGGCAAGGAGTTTGTCCACCGCCCCGATCCCGCATTTCCAGACCCGGTTCTGTTGCTTTGCCTCGCGGTATTGGGGAAGGAGTTCCATGTTACCGGGGCGCAGCATGGCTTCCAGGGCCGTCAGCTCAAAGATGTCAGTGGGTTTTATGGCGGACAGCTGCTCCCTGGCGATAGGGCTCCCCAACCTGTAACATCCCTCGGTATCACCGGCCTGTATCATCTCCCAGGTCTTTACATCCGTGGGCTGAGCCGTGATGCAGTAAAAGTCATTGAGCAAAGCCCTATGCGGGATACACGCCAGGGAACTGCTTTCACACAGCTTGATAGAACTACCCTCTTCCTGGCGCATATCGGCAATAAGCCGGGTTACGGTTTCTACGTAGTCATTTTCAACATCCAGGATCACCTCCAGCGTTTTACCGGATGTGGGGTCAAAGAAGCGCTCAAACAGCAGGTTGTACTTAAGGGGATCCACGTGGGTGATGTTCAGGCAGTAGTTCACCAGGGAGCCGGGAGCGGCCCCGAAGCCCAGCCCCATTATCATCCCGCTATCCCAGATCTCGTAAACAAGGTTGGCCCACAGGACAAAGGTCTTGGCCCTGCCCTGCCCGCAGAGGGTGTACACCTCGGTTTCTATCCTGCTCACTATGGAGGGGGTAAGGTCTATGTAGCGCCTGGCTGCGCCTGCATAGACGAGCTTGCGTAGTGTTTGGTTGAAGTATTTTGTTTCCATAGGCGTTAAATTTCAAAAGTGGCGTTGTTATATAATACGAAGACGGGGGTCGAATTATCGGTTACTTGGGAAAAAATCTTTTGGAAAAAAAGTGTGGCATTTTCTGTGTGTATTGGGACAATTCTCTTAGGATGAACATGTTCCACAATGCGTTTTAGGCCGTTCACGTCGGCGTGGCCGCTGGTGTGGATATCCCCGGTGATTTCGCAATGGGTTTCTATCCATTCCCGGAATCTTGCGGTTTTTGAGCTTTTGTCGTCCCAGTACCCCCGCCAGGTGGATATAGTGAAGCGCATGGAAGGCACAGACAGGCGCTGCAGGTAGTCCAGGGTGGATTCGCGCACGACCATCACGTAGGCCCCGGGATTGGCGTTGATATCCTTGTAGGTGACCTTGTTGACCCGAGGCTGCAGGTATGTGGTGTATCTGGATCCGCATTTCTTGTTCAGGCATGTGGTAAGCCTTTTGGGATAATAGACTTTCACGCTGTTGAACCCCAGCACGTTCGGGATTTTCGGGCTGAGCTTTGCCACCTCGTCCAGAACAACAGCCGTGTAAGGATCCACCACCAGCTGCCGGCCACTTAGCAGGCAGGCCTTGTAGAGGGTCACTATCCGGTCAATGTTCTGCCCCGAGCACCACACCAGGTGCAAACTCTCCGTCGCTTTTCCGGATGCTGTGTCTTTTGTGAACGCAGTGGTAAATTTCTCCGTCAGCGCTGTTTCCCTTACGCACTTCTTGCTGTTGCCGATGTGGCTCTCTTCGTTTTGGCCCAGGTTGGTGCGTTCTTCCGTGCTCATGTTGGTCCTTTCTTCTATGCACACGTTCGCTCCTTCTTCTTCGCGCAAGTTGGTCCCTTCCAGGAAGAGGCAATCCACGTGCTTTGGCAGCAACTTGTAAAGTACTCCCTTGCGCCCGTGCAGCCTGATGTCGCCGGTGTACAGGACAGACTTTCCTTCTGTCTGTGATGATAGCGCTGTATGGGTACCGGCTGTAGCGCACTAATAGGTACCGGCATGACGGGCATATGGGTACCGCTTCAAAGACCTGTTTGGATCATTGTGTAAAGTTATTTTTATTTTTCTTTTTTCT
>Ga0255342_1005276_pt1 | contig 12513 bp, 10 predicted proteins | sample wastewater_treat_3_FD_192416 | JGI IMG/M metagenome (GOLD analysis project Ga0255342, IMG submission 192416) | Wastewater microbial communities from Lulu Island WWTP, Vancouver, Canada - plant14 | ecosystem: Engineered > WWTP > Wastewater > Unclassified | place: Canada: Vancouver, British...
GAATGCTGGGTCCGGCATCGCTGGGGACAGCGCACGCCTGAACCGAAAATCTCGACTCATTCCGGCTGGTATCGACAGCAGCTACTGTATAATAGTACATCATTCCATTGGCGACATCAGTATCAATATATTCCGTTCCAGACAGAGGCGACCCATTCAGGGGAACATAATCAGCCCCGGAAACCTGAGAACGGTATACATAGTATCCGGCCAGGTCTTCTTCGGAATTGGCCGCCCATTTCAGGACCGCTTGCCCGTTATCTCCTAATGCCCAAAGAGCCGCCGGTGCTGTCGGAGCTGTTGTATCCGACAGCCCACAAAGCCAATTGCCGGCAAATAAAGCCCACTCATGCATATCAACAACGCCGTCTCCATTAAAGTCGGCATTGTCAATATTTTCATTTTCCATCCAAAAATCCGCCATGGAAGCAAGGTCATCCCAGTCCACAATTCCATCGGAGTTGAAATCTCCATATAAAGTCAACATCCAGTGAGGAGGATACCCTTCCTTCCCATCGGCCCCTGCCCCCCACCGAACAATAGCGGGGACAAGTTCACCCTTATCCAGCGCATATTCATAAGGCGGGACAAAGATAGTATCATAATGATTAACGGCCCAGGTCGGCTCGGAACAGTTGTCAAAAATATTTCCCTCGTTCCAGCCGATCTCGCCATCCGGATAACCCGTGTCAGCATAGTAATTTTTCCACGGCATCCATACCTGCTCAAAATAGTTGTTTTCGACTCGCAGATGCGATTCGACCCCTACACCGATGCAGTAGCCGCTCGCCAGGAGTTCCCTGTCGTAATAATTGTTATAGACGTGCACTTGGCCGTATCGTACCCGCGGCATCCGCTCCTTGCAGAGGGATGACCACCAATTGTGATGCATTGTAACACGCAATTTGCCGCGGTCTCCCGTTTGCTTATCGCTGCTGCCGATTAGGTTGACAAAATTGTGCCCTGTATCAGAGGTATAATAAAACTTACACCAGGAAACTGTCACCAAATCAGATTGATTGGTAATATCCAAACAGCCATCTTCACAGTCATATACTGTACAATGCGTAATCAGGACATTGCTGATTTCCTGCTTGAGGCTGATACCGTCGCCTTCACCTTCACCATTGGGATTGGTGATGTTCAGCCGTTCGATAACAATGTTTGAGGAACGGTTTCGAAACCCCACCTGCCCAATTAGGGTAGCGGAAGGATTTAGCCCTCGAAGGGTTTTGTTGGAGTATATTTCCAGAGAGGAGCCAATAGAGAGAATCCCATCAATCAGAATGATGTAGGGGGTCTCCGGAATCTCGGCGTAATACTCCAGGTCAGCAGCTGTTGTCACCGTTACAACGGTGCCTCCTTGGCCGCCGGTTGCCGCACCACCAAATCCATCAGATGCCGATACCGCCCCGCCGCAAACCCCCATAAACAAGAAAACATACAAGACTTTTTTCATCTCCATTCCTTTTCGTGCAAAGGTTCCCTCACCTCAACAACCCCCGTTTTGATATTTCACACCCTACTCCTGAGCCGCCTGTTGTCCTTTTTATAAATTATCTCCAGTTTCGACATATCGAACAAGGCAAACTCGCGCTCAAAAAAAGATGATTTTGCGCAAAAGCCGGTTTATCCGCATTCCCCCTTTCTTCGCCTTGTTTGAAAAATGAAACAGGCAAAACCTTGCAAAAGAATCAACGTTCATTATAATACCGGCAAGTAATCGATTACTGGACGCCGTTAAACAGGAGACAGAAATGTATCTTCTCGGTTATGACTCGGGAACCTCCTCCATTAAGGCCACCCTTTTTGAATCTCAAAGCGGGAAAATTGCCGCTTCTGCCGCATCGCCCAAACAGGAAATGGCCATCGAGGCACCTCGGCCGGGCTGGGCTCAGCAGAATCCTGAGGACTGGTGGAGCAATCTGAAAGCAGCTACTGCAGAGGTCTTACAGAAATCCGGTGTCCCCCCATCCGGTATCAAAGCCATCGGGATTACCTACCAGATGCATGGTCTGGTGTGCATTGATCGGGAAAAGCAAGTAATTCGGCCTGCAATTATCTGGTGCGACAGTCGGGCTGTTGAAATTGGTCAAAAGGCCGCACACCAGCTGGGACCCGAGTGGTGTCTTAAAGAATTGCTCAATTACCCAGGCAACTTTACGGCCAGCAAACTCAAATGGGTGATGGAAAATGAGCCGGACAATTACAAAAAAATCTGGAAGATTCTCCTGCCGGGCGACTGGCTGGCTATGAAAATGACCGGCCGGGCGGTCACAACCGCCTCGGGGCTGTCGGAAATGATTCTGTGGAATTTTCACAAAAATGCGCCGGCAGATCTTGTAATGGACTATTTCGGGTTTCAGTCAAACGTCCTCCCTGAACTGGTTCCTACCTTTGGTGTTCAGGGCGAACTTACTCAAGAAGCAGCTGCCGAAATGGGCCTCAAGGCCGGCACGCCAGTTACCTATCGGGCCGGAGACCAGCCCAATAATGCCTTATCGCTCAATGTGCTCGAGCCGGGTCAAATTGCCGCCACAGCAGGCACCAGCGGCGTCATTTACGGTATCAGTGACCAGCCCGCCTTTGACCCAAAATCCAGAGTCAACGTCTTCCTGCACGTGAACAACAGCCCCCAACAGATTCGCAATGGTGTTCTCTTGTGTATTAACGGCACCGGCATCCTGAACAGCTGGCTCAAGCACACTATCGCTGCTGGTAGAGATTATCCGGAAATGAATGCCCTGGCCGGCCAGGTACCCATCGGCAGCGAAGGGCTGGTGATTCTGCCATACGGCAACGGAGCCGAACGCACCCTTGAAAATCGCAATCTCGGCGCCTCCATCCACAACCTCAATCTGAACCGGCATCGCCTCGAACATGTCCTGCGAGCAGGACAGGAAGGTATTGTTTTTGCCTTGAACTACGGATTGGAGATTATGCGGGAAATGGGTATTCGCATAGATACCGTGCGGGCAGGCAAGGCCAATCTGTTCCTCAGTCCTGTTTTTTCACAAACATTTGCTTCACTGACCGGTGCCATGGTGGAACTATACAACACAGATGGTTCGCAAGGGGCAGCCAGAGGTGCTGGAATCGGAGCCGGCATTTACAAAAGTTTTGCAGAGGCCTTCCAGACACTGAAAAAAATCGAAACCATCGAGCCCAATTCTGCACAGGCCGAACTTTGCCGCCAGGCCTATGCCGTATGGTTCAATATACTTCAAAAACAGCTCGGATAACCATTGAAGAAAGGAAACGAAAATGACGGAATATTTTCCTGAGGTCAAAAAGGTGGAGTATGAAGGCCCCGATTCCAAAAACCCGCTGGCCTTCAAGCATTACAATTCCAAAGAAAAGGTGATGGGCAAGACCATGGCCCAGCACCTGCGTTTTGCTGTTTGCTACTGGCATACCTTCAAGGGACTGGGAGCTGACCAGTTTGGAATGAACACAATTGTTCGCAGCTACAATAAGGCCTCTGATCTCATGCAGCAGGCAGAACAAACACTGCAGGCGGCTTTTGAATTTTTTACCAAATTGGGTGTTTCATTCTGGTGCTTCCATGATAGGGATATCGCACCGGAAGCAGACAACCTGGCGGAAACCAACAGACGGCTGGACAAGATTGTAGCAAGAGCCAAAAAAATGCAGTCCGATACAGGCATCAAACTGCTTTGGGGCACAACCAACGCCTTTGCTCATCCGCGGTTTATGGCCGGCGCTGGAACCAACCCGGACCCGCATGTGTTTGCGTATGCAGCCAGCCAAGTTAAGAAAGCAATGGAAATCACTCACGAGCTGGGCGGCGCGGGCTATGTCTTCTGGGGCGGACGGGAGGGATATGACACTCTGCTGAATACGGATATGAAGCGGGAGATGAACCATATGGCAATGCTTCTGCAAATGGCGGCCGATTATAAGAAAAAAATCGGCTTCAAGGGACAGTTGTATATCGAGCCAAAACCGAAAGAGCCGACGAAGCATCAATATGATTTTGATGCGGGCAATTGCTACGCTTTTCTGCAAAAGTACAATCTGACAGACCATTTCAAACTCAATATCGAAGCCAACCACGCAACCTTGGCCGCCCATACATTTCATCACGAGCTGGCCTTTTGTGCTATCAATGGTCTGCTTGGCTCGGTGGATGCCAACCGGGGTGATTTGCTGCTCGGGTGGGATACAGACCAGTTCCCTACAGATCTGTACGATACCACCCTGGCAATGTATATCATTCTCAAAGCAGGCGGCTTCACAACCGGCGGTCTTAATTTTGATGCCCATGTTCGTCGACAGTCAATCGACAATGTAGACCTGTTTTATGCTCATATCGGAGCAATGGATGCCTTCGCCCGAGGGCTGAAAAATGCGGCACGCCTGCTGAAGGACAAGGTTTTCGAAAAATCTGTCAAAGCACGGTATTCTGGGTGGGATACCCCCTTTGGTCGGGATATCGAGGCCGGCAGAATGAACTTTGAAAAACTCGAAAAATATGTCCTCGAAAAGGGAGAGCCAAAACTTCGTTCCGGAAGGCAGGAGTTGCTCGAAAACATCCTGAATGAATATATTTAATCGTAATAACGATCCAAGACATGAAAGGCCCGCTTTTCAGTGCGGAAGAGGGGAATTTTGTCAGAAAAACGAAGGTTCAGACTGGTTTTTTTGTTTTTTCTTGATATTTTTGATTTTTGTGGTACTTTTTATGACCTTTTCAGGGGGGGCATTGAGCCCCCTGAAGGCGGAGGCGTAGCTCAGCAGGTAGAGCAACGGCCTTTTAAGCCGTAGGTCCTGGGTTCGAGTCCCAGCGCCTTCATTAACTTTAAGTAAGTCTGTAGGCAGCATCAAATTGCCTTAGAATCAGCAGCAAAGGGCTTATTTGGGTTTGTGCTGCTTGCGAAGGGCTTTATTCAAACTCTTCAGGAAGTACTTTTCAACCACCGCCTCCCAACTCATGTGGCGAGCTAACTCATAACCGCTGCGGAGCAACTGATTGAAATCATCATCCTTTTTTGGAAGCCGTGCGCAAATCTCCAAGGCAGCCTTTTCGCTTACCTTATATTCAATCTGGTCGCGGAACTGACGGTCAATCTTAAGCAAGTCCTCCAGGGACATTCCCCGCTGGCCGTTCAGATTGGTATAATCCACCTCGATCACATTTGGGACTTTTTGACCATTCGTAACCGCTCGTACAAATCCTGCACAGCCGCATAGACTGGTTACCACACACAGCCCTCCGAAACATAGCGGTTCTAATTGAGCAATGCCAAACGGTTCATAAATGCTCTGGCCAAATTCAACATCAGTTCCTTTGCGAATATCCATAAATTCCATATCATAAGGCATTCGTTGGCCGCAGCATTGCCGGTTAAAACCAAACTGGTTGATGAAAATCACTTTGATATTGCGGCTTCGGAGATTAAACTCCTGAACTCCCGCATAGAAGGCTGCTTCTCCGCTGGTTAGGTCAGGCAATCCTTCGCGATGAGCCGCCGGCCAGTGATAATCCTCTTCCATCTGATAGATATCACGTTCACGCCGCTTATGGGTTTCTGTGCTGAGCACAATAAGGACACCAGTCTTGTTTTGGGTGCAAAATTCCCGATCAAGGTGCTCAAGCACCCGAAGATCACGCCACAGTCCCTTGCTGATTACCAAACGAGTTACATGAGTAAAGATAAAGTCCGGCTTCCAGCCAAGGAGATTTTTGCAGTACTGAAGGAGGCGGTTTCGCGACTCGTATTTTTCAGCCAGCCCAATTTCGTAAGCAGGAATGCCGTTGTAGGTCAGGTCGATATCAGCCAGTTTAAATTCCGGCGCTAAAAACCGAAGTTCATCCACTACAGAATCACCGACGGCCAAAATATTGTCGCAATGGCGAGATGCCTCAACCAGAGCATATTTGAAAAAGTGGGTTTGATCGCCAAAAATATCATTAATATACAAATCGTGCTCACGAGCTTTTCGGAGAACATTATAAAACATGGTATCATGGCCGCTATGGTTTTCTACAATGCGGCGTACCGGAGCCACTTCATGGGCATAGAAAACCGTCTTAAAATCGTATGAATCAAGAATTCCCGCCAGCGCAGTTGGCATCCCCATAAACTCGTGAGCAACCAAAACTGTGGGCGTGTCTTTCTCCGTGGCGCCGATCACCCGCAAAACTTCCAGAGCCGGCAACGCCAGCCGCACATACTGCTCGTACTCCCACAAATTCTCATACAGGTCACTGCGAATGCCGAATTCCCGAAACATCGCTCCCTTTAGCTGATTGACCGGATTGACTTCCAACCGAGTTATATCGATCAAAATCACTTCAGGTGTGCTTTTGATTTTGGTCATTGGGTCAAAAAATGTTCGTCTTCCATAGACAATATCGACATTGAGCTGATCTTCAATTCGCCGAAATCCAGCGGCATAATTGTTACGGGTGCGACCATCTAAGGAAGAATAGAGAACCTCCCCTCCGGGCCCGAGACGGGAATCGGCACCCACATCCCGGAAAAATAGCGGACTAATTAAAATCGTTCTGCCTGCCGCATTTAAGTAGGCCTGACTAGTGAACAAACCCTCTAAAACCGCTCCAATACCACCAATTTTCCCAATTGCTTCATGGGTGATATGAACAATTGTCGGCCGCTGACTCATTGTTTCACCTCGTTTCTGCCTTTCCAAACATAATATCTCATTTTCCTCTATTATAAATTATAGCAAACAAAGATTACAAAAAACGAAACATCCATTTACGGAGCAATAACCCCCCTTCTCCTCGATATTTATCTCTTTTTTCATCGGTCTTTTAAGATAGAAGGTTCACAAAAAATAGCCGGCATTCCAAGACCCACAATATCCAAAAACATCGTTTTCTTTATTGATGGTCCGACAAAATTTCCTCATACTCACTGCAATATTCTTTCCTTCCGCACTCCGGACAAAAAGTCCCCCGCCATACTCTGTCGAATTGCTCCATCATTTCTTTGACTAAATTCGTTTCTGTTGTAATGATCCCGTTCTCAAAGTTTCTTCGATTATCCGATTTGCCTCCCATGCCCGCCCCTGTCAGATTGGCGCTGCCGCAATAGCCAAACTGTCCATCCATAATTATCATTTTAAAATGAACCCTTGGGCAAAGCATTCTTTCTATCCCTTCAAAAAGAATCGGATAGCGGTCAAAATCCTGCTGAAACCGCTTGCCCGGTTCTTTTGCATACAAAAGCCGAATCGAAATGCGCCGCTGGACCAATTCCGCAAGCATTTTCAGAAAAGGAACCCACCGCCCTCGTGAAAAAACATGCAAATCCTTTATATCGCTGGTACCCATCCAAAGAAAGGAGCGAGCCGTCGGCACTCGTTCCAGCAAAACTTTTTCATACAGACAACGATCAGTTAGGTATTTGACGCTCATCAGGACGAACCCATTTGATGAAGGCGAAGAAAAGCAGCGGGTAAATAATCGATTATGTCCATCGCAGTCATAGAAATCTCCCCTTTTAATTGGGCAGCAATATCGCCGGCAAGACCATGAACATAAACCCCCAGAACAGCCGCCTCAAAGTTAGCCAGCCCTTGCCCTGCTAGCGATGTAATCACACCACTGAGCACGTCTCCCGAACCAGCAGTAGCCATTCCCGGATTGCCGGTTGAATTTATATAAAATTGTTCAGAATCAGCCACAACGGTATTTGCACCCTTCAGAACAACAACGCCTCGGACTCGCTGGGCCATCCTGCTGGCTTGCTCGATACGTTCTTCGGGTATTGATTCTCGCATAAGCCCCTTCCACAGACGGGCAAATTCGCCCGGATGAGGAGTTAAAATAAAGGATGCTTTTGTTCTGTCCGGCCAGCTGCCTGCCGCGGCCAGCACGTTTAAGCCATCCGCATCGATAATCAGCCGTAAGTTTGGCCTTGAAAGCAGATGAATGAGCACTTCTCGGGTACCCGGCCCCGTTCCTGCGCCCGGCCCAAAACAAATCACATCGTTTCCTTCCGCCAAAGCAGCTGCTGTCGATACTGCTGAACAATCCATACGGCCCGCAGGATCTTCCGGCAAAACAGCTGTTGTACAGCAAAGTTCCGAAGCAGCAACAATTGGCTGAATACATCGAGGCACTGCGACGCGAACCAGCCCTGCCCCACTGCGGAAAGCCGCTTTAGCGGCCAGAGTTGGCGCCCCGCTGTACCCTGCAGACCCTCCAATAACCAGCACTTTCCCAAACGTTCCTTTATGGCTGTCCCGCGGACGAGGGACCAGTGAAGGAATCTGTTTGATTTGTTTCATTATTGCTGTCTCCGGCGGCAGCCATTTTCCGATGTATCAGACAAGCCGCCACGGCGGCACCAAATCCATTATCAATATTAACAACCGTAACACCCGCCGCACAACTATTTAACATCGTCAAAAGGGCTGATAAACCTTCAAAACTGGCTCCATATCCCACGCTTGTCGGTACAGCAATGACCGGACAATCCACCAGCCCCCCTACCACGCTGGCCAGGGCCCCTTCCATTCCTGCAACCACAATCACCACATCAGCCCGCCGAATGTCCTGAAGGCAGCTGAAAAGACGATGCAGTCCTGCCACTCCAACATCACAAAAAACTTTTACCCGGCTGCCGAACAGTTCCGCCGTAAAGCGAGCTTCGGAGGCCACAGACCAATCAGCCGTTCCGGCTGTCACAACGGCAAGACAGCCGCTTCGGAAATGAACCGGTTTTTGCTGGAGAATAATGAGTCGAGCTTCGGCTTCATATCGAAGATTTGGGTGGTTAATTGTCTGTTTTAAGTAATGAAAGACATCCTCTCCCGCACGGGTAGCCAGGACATTGCTGCCGGTTTTCGATAACCGAAGAAAAATCTCCAGGATTTGCTCATTGGTTTTGGAGGGACAAAAAATTACCTCCGGAAAGCCGCAGCGAATGGAACGGTGATGATCGATGCGGGCAATCCCAATATCTTCGAAAGGCAACCGGCGAAGCACCTCGACCGCTTCCTGAATTGAAAGATGTCCAGTTTTGACCTCCTCAAGCAGTTTTTCAATAGATTGTTCATCCATCTTCTTACCCTAATGACGGCTTCGGCTCCAGGGTCAGGTCGGCAAAAAGTCCAGCTTTGTACTTCGGATAGGCCAAAGAAGCAGCCATGGCGGCATTGTCCGTACAAAGGGGTTTGGGGGCCACCAAGAGGGTTAATCCGCAATTCCGGCAAAAAACTTCCATGGTTGTTCGAAGAGCGCTGTTGGCTGCAACCCCCCCACCCAAAAGGACTGTGCGGGCACCAATTTTCTTAACTGCCCGACGTGTCTTTTCGATCAGCACATCAATCACAGCCGCCTGAAAAGAGGCAGCAATATCGGCAATTTCTTGCCGTGTCATTCGGGGAACCCGACTGGGACCTTTCATATCCTGTCCCTGGCAATAGTAAAGAACGGCGGTTTTCAGCCCGCTGAAGGAAAAATTAAGGGAGTCCTTTTCCATCAGCGAGCGAGGAAAGTTGACCGCCTGCGGATTTCCTTCGCGGGCGATTTTCTCAATAGCCGGCCCCCCAGGATAGCCAAGGCCGAGAATAGATGCTACCTTGTCAAATGCCTCCCCCGCAGCATCATCAATGGTACTACCCAAAAGCCGTAAATCAAGGGCTGACTGAACGTCATACAAAAGCGTATGTCCGCCAGAAACAATCAAAGCCGCCGCCGGCATATCTATGGATTCCTGCCCCATAATAGCCGATTGCAAATGGGCATGCACATGGTTGACGGCAATTAGCGGTTTTTTCCATGCCCAAGCGAGGGTTTTTGCTGCTGTCACTCCAACCATCAGTGCGATTGATAGTCCTGGCTGATTAGCCACAGCAATAGATGATAAGTTCTCGGGTTTCACCTGAGAGCATTCCATCGCTTCAGAAACCACAGGCAGAATCCTTTCTACATGGGCACGAGAGGCAACCTCCGGTACAACCCCGCCATAGCGTTTATGAAGGTCCGTCTGCGAGGCCACAACCGAGGAAAGAACCTGGGCGCCATCGGCCACAACCGATGCAGCCGTCTCATCACAACTTGTTTCGATTCCAAGAATTATGACTTTTTCACTGTTCATTTTACCTTCAGCATAATGACAGCATAACCCTATCGGATTGCGGTTCATCTGTCAATTGAAATGCTCATTCTTGACGCAACCCCTCTTCATCCTTATAATCCTGATGGATAATTTTAGATGAGATATACAAACTTGATCAATCCTGAGTAACCGTTGGAATCGCGACAGACACCTGCATTTGAATATATTCAAACTGCCCAGGCTCTTGAGAAGCTTCTGGGGCATATCCGGAATGCCTCTCGAATTGCCCTGGACACCGAAGCGGACAGTTATCACCATTACTATCCAAAAGTTTGTCTTATTCAAGGGTCAACCGAAAATATCCATTTTATCATCGACCCGCTTGCCTCAATTGACTTATCACCATTTTTTGAGATTCTCACCCCCAAACAGCTGGTTTTGCATGATGCCGGCTATGATTTGCGTATGCTCAAGGCCGACTTTGATTTCCGGCCAAAAGGCGAAATATTTGACACGATGCTGGCGGCTCGACTAATTGGCCTGGAGCAAATCGGTCTGTCTGCCTTGTTGAGCGAGTTTCTCGGCGTTGAAGTTTACAAAAAAAACCAGCGTGCCGACTGGTCAAAACGTCCCCTCTCTGAAGAACTTTTGCAATATGCGACTGACGACACCTGTTATCTACTAAAACTGTCCGATATTCTTGCTTCAAAGCTCGCGGAACTCGGACGGCTCGAATGGCATCAGCAAAGTTGCCGCTGGTCTGTTAAGTTAGCTCTCCAGCCAGTGAAACAAAACCACAATCCCGATGAAAGATGGCGAATAGCCGGTGTCAGCCGCCTTAAGCCCAAAGAAATGGCTTTTGTGAGGGAACTTTGGCAGTGGAGGGAAAAAGAGGCCCAGAAGGCTGATGTGCCTCCCTTTCGCATTATGTACTCCAAGCAACTGCTGGCCTTGGCAATGTGGGCTGCTGCTCAGAAAAAAACGATTCAGCTCGATCCGCATCGGCTGCCGCGAAGCTGTCGCGGGGAACGGATGATTTCTTTGAAAAAGTCAATTGAAAGGGCCTCTCAATTGACTTCGGACAAATGGCCTGCCCCCAAAAAACCGCAGACGGGCCATCAGCCGACAGTTGAGCAGCAAAACCAAATTGAAACGCTTCGAAAAAAAGTTGCACAGACGGCTGCCAAATTGCGTCTTTCTCCCCAGTTGATTGCTCCGAAGGCGGTTTTAACCAGCATTGTTTTACGAAATCTGGACAGTCCTAAAAAACTGACAGATTCTGGTCTTATTACCGGTTGGCAGGCGGAATTAGTTACACCCATTCTGGAGGAAATTTTCAAGGGTGAAAATAGAGCCGGCCGATCTCTCACCGAAGACGATTTTTTATAAGCAGCATTGCCTGTTTGGTAACACTTTTACAGATTCTCGGCAAGGTAAAGCGGAGAGGAGTCTGCCGGGCAAATTTGAAATCGGGACATGGTTCCTCGGGTAACGGGTCTCCAACAACTGTGATCTGCTCGACTGAAGGACAGCCATATCCTATCATCGAAGCCGTCTGAAGGATTGGCAGAGTTGACGGGTTTAGTCCAATCAGCCGACAGCAGGCGTATTCACAAGCGATTGGGTCTTGGCCGCCGATAAGGAGGCCCAGCGGTTTTGCACTTCCGCTTGTGGGACCTTGCCCTTCCATGGCTACAATACCGTCAATTAAGGTTATAGCCGGGGCCAAATGGCGGTAAATTCCGAGCAGAAGCCGACAGAAAGCCGAAGGCTGGCCGCCCCGCAGAAAATGCCAGACAGGTTTTTCCTTACCAACAACGCAACCGAACATGTTTTTGACGGCAAAGGTTGCTCCCAACTGCTGGTGTGCCTTGAACTTAGGGACATTGATAATCACATCCGCTTCCAATGCTGCTCGGCTGATTCCTACACGGGCGCCGTCGATACAAACGCGGACGGCTTTGTTTAACTGGACAATCTCGACCCCCATGGACTCAAGTACTGTATCAATTTCAAGGGCTTTCAGGCAGCTTCGAACATTGCCCCAGGCCGGCGAATCCCCTACGGCCGGCTTGCCGCCAACTTCTTGAATCATTCGAGCCAGTTCTGTAATTACAGACGGGTGGGTTTGGGCTGGTTTGCTCACATCTGCCGGTACAATCAAATTGGGCTTGATTAAAACACGGTCTGAAGGTCGGATGAAAGAATGAATCCCCCCTGCCAGCTGCCAAAACCGTTCAAGTGCTGCGCGGACCTCGTTCTTTTTGTAGGAAGAACACCGGCAAAGAATTACCGGATACTTCTTCTTGATTGACTCTCTACGATGTGTGGAATCCAAGCCAGCGGCCGCCATCATTCCCCCGCCTTTTGACAGATGATCAAATAAAGCAGCCGTGCTGATTCCTGGAAGTGAGCAGGCAAAAAGAAACGGCTGAAAATGCTCAATTCTTCTTCT
>Ga0255342_1005280_pt1 | contig 12508 bp, 6 predicted proteins | sample wastewater_treat_3_FD_192416 | JGI IMG/M metagenome (GOLD analysis project Ga0255342, IMG submission 192416) | Wastewater microbial communities from Lulu Island WWTP, Vancouver, Canada - plant14 | ecosystem: Engineered > WWTP > Wastewater > Unclassified | place: Canada: Vancouver, British...
AATCTTGCCCGGCGAAATCCAGTCCGGTGGTCGGTTCGTCCAACATCAATAAGCTTGGGTCTTCCATCAATGCCTGAGCGATGCCCAAACGCTGGCGCATTCCGGTGGAATAGGTGCGTACAAGGCGTTTGTCATTCGGATCCAAACCAACCAGACGAATCACTTCTTCAACCCGCTCTTTGCTGACCGTGTTGCTCACCATCGCCAGTAAAAGCAGATTATTTTTAGCAGTTTCGGTTAAAAGCAAACCAGAATTGTCAAAATGCACCCCGGTTGAGTTTGGAAATTCCACTTTTCCGCCCAGTTGGACACCGTTAATTGTAACTGTTCCCGAATCGGGGACAACCAAACCAGCGAGAATGCGCATAAAAACCGATTTTCCACTGCCGTTTGTACCGCAAATGGCTACAATTTGATTTTCTTCGAGTTCAAAGTCCAAATTTTCCAAAACCTGCTTGCCCTTGAAAGCCTTACTGATATTTTTTGCGGATAATATGGTTGTCATAATCAAATTCCTCTAATCATAGTCGGGATGGCTGAGATAATCTTGTTTGCGATAGGCAAGCCAGGTGACAGGGATCAAAATCGCCAGCCAAATCAGCCAGGCATAGACAGAATGCCAGGCTTGGTCAAGATTACGAAAAACGAAGGGGTAAAAGCGCATTACCAAATTGCGAATAATCGGCAGATATTGCAAAACAACCGGCACATTCAGGAAGATTGACGAGAGCGGCAAACTGGCAATCAGCAAAATTTCAACCATCAAATATCCAATCAGACGGCGTTGCGTGAGCGTGTTGATTAGCAAAACCAAAAGGCTCATTGCAAAAAAACCGAGCGTCGACATCCCAAAAACCGCCAGAAACGCCTGGAAATGTGTGTTCGGAATGGTCAAAAAAACGGGAATGTTTATGTGCTCAGCAGAATTACGGTAGATACTCCATTGGTTGGAGAAGGGCAAACCCAAAAGCCGACCGGTCAGGTGCATGGTCAGAAAGACAATCAGGCTATAAGCGATTGAGGATAAAAAGAGAAAAAGAATGTGCGCTAACCAGCTTTGCTTTCGCGATCCGAGCCTTTTGACCGCCAATTGTCCAAAAGCACTTTGCGGTTGCAGGTCGCTAATCATAAAAAGGAAAAGGTTGGCGATGATAAGTGCCATGGTTAGCGGGTCGCCAATCGTCATGAAATAGAGATCCCAGGTATTGGGTGGGTTGCCAATCAAATCTGGCGCAAAAAAAGAGGGCATGCGCAATTTCATCCATCCGAACATGACGACCGTCAGGACGGCGACAATCAGAACAATCAGGACTATACGAATTGGTTGAATGTGAATATTGAGCAAATTGCGGAAATAATTTCCAAAAACAGTTCCTTTTTTCAAACGCTTTTCATTCACCGGGAAGTTTTGCAGCCAGGAGGGAACTAATTTGGAAAAACTGAAACCATCTTTTGGCTTGCGGTTCTCGCTCAGAGAATTTTCGAGCACCTGTTTGCGTTTGCCAAAGAAAATTATCAGCAAGCCAATCAATAGAATAAGACAAAGTGGCAAAACCAGGAGGTATGGGATTTCGTTGACCGCCTCGAAATTGTGTGTAGATGAAAAATTCGCTTTGAGCAAAACTTCGGAAGGTGCCCAATACCAGGGGATTAGCCTGGCGTCACTGGCGAAATATTGGAGCGTATTTGCCAATAAGAAGGGCAAGCTGAAAGCAACGAAACGCTGATTTACCAGCAGCGTACTTGCCATTCCAAGACTAGCAAAAATTGCCGCAACGACGAAAACCACCGCAATCACAAGCAAAATGAAAAGGTCGGGAGTGTTTTGGTAGAGTTGCGTTACTTCAGCAATTTCATAGGGACGAGCAAAAATTGTGTTGAAAATGGGATGATTGAGGAGGTTGTGATTGGTCAGGCTGGTGAAGGCGTAGAGCAAAACAAGCGGAATTGAAGCTGCCAGTCCACCGGCAAGCGCGTTTGCCAAAAATTTGGCTGAGATTACTTTGCCAAAGCGTTCGCGCACTGCCAAACGTTCCAGATAGCCCTGCTTGCGATCGGTTACCAGCGAATCGGCAAAGGGGAAACAGGCAATCAACGGCAGCATCAGGTGATAAAAACTCTGGGTATAACTGACATACCATTCCTCAACGAAAGAGCGTTGTGCTGGCAACTGATAGGCGAAACGTAAGCCGACAAGCAGCAAAAGGCTTGCCATGATCAGGGCGATCAGAAAGCCCCGCGAGCGTAGTGCGCGCTGAATTTCGGATTTGAAAATATGACCAGGCTTGGTTTTTGATGGTGGCTCAATGGGAAGTGTCAAATTTCTACCTAATTCCTTCCATAGAGTTCTTCTAATTTCGGCAGGGCTTCATCGTAAACTTCCTGAACCCGATCTGGTAGTCGCTCAAACCATTCAACCTTGTTAGATGCCTCATCCCAAGTATAAGCTCTGGATGTTCCATCGGTATAGTCTGATAAAAATTCTGTAAAGAAAAAACCACCGTTTTCCAGGTCATAATAATGTATGCTCGTTCGCCTGGTTGCAAGTTTGTTTGTGTCTGAGTCTGCCCTCAACACACCTACACTATCGGTCGTTGTTTTTAAGGCGAAGCTATCAATGCCATTCTTAGTTTCAAACCAGCCTGTGAAACTGCTAACATCCTTCACTTCCCGATCTTCAAAGACTGGATTTTGGATATTGTCAATCTCTCGATATAGCCAGCAATGGCCTAAGGGTGGAGAACAGGGCGTATCGTCAGGAATATAAGCATTGTAATTTGCTAAAATTGGTTCTGGCATCTGGAAATCCGGGTTGTAATCGAAAGGCTTATTAAAGTGATAGTTCCAGCTTTCAAAATCATAGCTTGTGCTTCCAGCCATACCATTAATGAAAGCGGAATTGAGCATCAATTTACCTTCGGGGTAAAGGTTGGGATAGTCGTAGATATATAAGGAGCTGTCAAAACGCATCTCGTCCAAATTCGCAAAATGAAGCCAAAAGCTCTTGCTTGAGTTTGGATCATCGCGACTGATTAACCCTAAGTCAAAGCGATACCATCCGGTTTTGTCAAAAATGGCAAAATAGCGTGGTTCAAGTTTGTTAAAGATTTGGATTAACGTTTCCGGGTCTGTGATGGGGTTTTCTTTGGTATAGTTTTGATAAGGAACAAAATCATCCTCCGAAATTTGGACATTCTCTTTCTCAAAACTCATTTGCTCCGGGATGATATTTGCTTCGGTTGGTATGACGAAAGTATCCACATCAGGTTGGGGAAACTCGGTTTGACTTGCCTGGTCTGCATAATCAGGCCTGCTGCAAGAACAGAGCAAGAAAATTGTTGCTATCAGGATGCTTTTATATTTCATCTTAGTTCTCTCTTTTCACTAATAATGACGCTAATCGGGAAAAACATGTTCCACTTAGACTTCGTTATCCTCTTGTTAGTTATTACGGTTAATCTCTCGCAACTTTTGGCAGGCTTCGTCGCAGAGCTATTGAACCCGATCAGTTTTCCAGGGAGTATTCAAAGGGATACGCCTCATCAAAGATTACCTGATCATCTAACAGTAATTACCAGTTTATTAGGGTTACTGGATTACCATAAAAAGATCTTCCACCCAGAATATCTTCTATTTGTTCTCTGACTGTATGTGAAGGGAAATAAATTACAATACTTCCTCTTCCTGGACATGATGATGCATCAACATTGACTGTAACCTGACCTTCAGCAAGACTTTCAATCTCTCTTATTGTCTCCTGATGTTCAGTGACTGCGTTTTCAACCGCTGTAATCTCTGGCAGATCCTCACATTGAAGGTAATGATGGTAATTATCGTACAAAACGTCATCGATAATCCTATGAACGAAATGGGTCGAGCTTTCCAGGAGAACAAGAATGACGAGTACCAAAGCTAAAATGATTATTAATGCCGCTTTTCTGTTTTTCATTTCTTCTCCAATGAAGGTGCCTAGCCCAAAAAGCTGAGCACCTTCACATCTCATATTTGCTTCCGACAACTAATAAGTGTCATGCCAATATTTTACATACACTCCCCAATTCCAGTATGGCCAGAGATAAGAAAGAATCTCAGGATTAGGTTCGCCATATTGAATATTGAAACTTGAAGCGGACGTTACAATGCCCTGATCTCTCAACCTCGGAGAGGAGCAAGTTCCATAAGGGTGGTGTATGACCGTCCTCTTGTATAATCATTATCACAAGTAACGAAGGGATCTTGACCACAACCATATCCAGCGGTTTTATGAAATCCCCAGTTGAGAAGTAGTACTTAGATCGGTGATGTCAGTTTGAGCAAACGCTGAGCTGCTAGCTACTAATGAGATTACTAAAACGATCACAAGCAAATACTTTCTTTTCATTCGTTTCACCTTTCATTAGAAAGCAAACTTGGCACTTTTTTGTTATTGGTCGATTATTCGTCAGCTAACCTCCTTTATTAGTAAATCAAAAAACTCATTATTGGTATTTCATTTATGAATCTGTATCTGATTTCTATTAAGACAAACGGTTTAAGGGAGAAAATGTTTCATTACTTTCAGATCCTAAAAGAATCCAAAAATGAAAGCAGAGAGCATTGCAGAAGAATTAAAACAGGTGCAATTCTATATCTATGTGATCGTCGCCTTCATTGCACAGTCACCACACATTAGCTTTGACCTTTTTAAGTTTTGCAAAGATTTCATATTGGGCTATCTCTATTCGAGCTGGCTTTGGTTGATTCCAATATATAGTTTTTACGCTTAGAGTCTGATGATTATCATCTGATGTCTTTACGTAAATTCTCTTGGACCCCATTAAACCAATAACTGCGATAATACCTAGTGATCATAAAGTTCTATAAGCCATTGATCAACAAACCCATGATCTCTGCGACTTTCTTGTATATCTGTAATTTCTTCGCATACCTAGAAAGATTGCCTATATTCTTCTCCCTGTCTTTTGCGTAGGCAAGGATTGCTTTATTGAAGAATTAACTGTCGATCTTGTTTTGATACTTGAAACAAACACATATTGTCCGCTACCTACGTATCAAAAATTGATAGAATAACACCGTTGATTTCCTCTTTTGTCATTCCTTGTCGAAAAAAATCCTCTTGAACGAAGTAAGTTTGATTGTTGGGGTTCTGGTTCTTAGGCGTGTGCGTGAAACGGAACGGGGAAAATCGATCGTCCACTCCAGAGATGTTCGATCACTGTAGCCATAATGATATAGAGCCGAATCCATGCAGATTATCGAATCAAGATACAGGTTAGCTATAATTCTTTCATCCTTAGCTTCTTGGAATGAAACCAGTCGATAGTAACCTCTTCTGATCCTCTCCAGAAACCCTTGATCAAATAGTTTCGTGATCTGTTAATTTTTCAGACCATTTGCTTGAAAATCAGCATTGGTAGCGATTTCGCCTTTCTCTTCAATTGTCTTTTCTGCCAGCGGATATATATCTGTCGCCATCGCACCTAACGAGACACAAATGTTACTTTTTGTGTATTGTTAGGTGTAAATCATTCTTATCAGATTACTGAATTCGAGGTTTGTTTTTCAAAACTTCAAACTTGTCCTTATTTCGCTTATCATCATGATAATCGTAAATCCATCCTTTCAGTTTGAATTCATCCAGGATGCGAGATAAATTGCTTACCTTTGTATAGTTTTTCCGGCCTCTACGTTTATCGAAGAACTTTGATAATTCACCAAATCCCAAGCCTTTAAGAAAAGTTTGACACGTATCCTTGGTTAATCTTGGAATCGCGGATATGAAGATGTTGACTTTATCATCATGGGTGATACTCCCTGAATTTAATAACTTGGATAGAAGGGCATTATCCATCTGTAATCTCAATGAGATAATCTCCCCCTTCCTTTCGGCTGCTAATTCAACAATTGCTGTCTTTGCATAATCACCAAATGTCGAATACTTTTCATATAGGTAGGGTGTTTCCTCTGGTTTTAGATTATTTGCAATGATGTATGCGGTAACTTCATCTGAATAATCATTGGTCATTAAAGAAATCTTCTCGGTAGTTAAATTGAGGAGTTTAATTTTAACTTGTTCATCGATCTTCCAAGAAAGAACCCTCAAAGTTTCTTCTATTCTATGAGCTCCCTTTTGTGAAAGCTCAATATACACTTCTAAATTAGTGAATATAAAGGAGTCAAGGTGTGTACTGTAGTTTTTACGAACATATTCAAGACTTTCTAGACTCATCTCTATTATGTTTTCACTAATTAAGATCTAGATTTTTTTATCGGATATGTCGGTGAATTCATAATTTTCAAAAAGATAATTCAGATCTACCAATATGTTTTTATATTTTTCATTCTCAATGGTATTAGTCATCGCCACTGCATTAAATAAATTTACTGCCAGATCATTATCAAAATCATCGGCAACTTTCGAAAAATCGTGATTTGGAATTTCGTTGTTTAAATATCCCACAAGTGCTTCGTCCATACCGTGTGTCTTGAAGTAGGCTACGAAATTTTCTACGGAGAACTGAGCGATATCCTGATCCAACAATTCTGTCCAAAGTTCCTTGTCAGTCACTTCAGATATTACCTTTATTTCTGTCGTTAGGTATTCAATATATCGTTTTTTTGTGTCAAGCATAAGATAATCGTTGTTTATGATTTCCAATGCAAAGGTTTCTTCATCACTTATTAATTTGTCGCAATGGTCGAGAATTATGTCCAAATAATCAGAAAGGTTATTTGCAACGTATGCTGCTAAAGGAGCATCTGGTTGACTTTGTACCAAAGAGTAATTCTTATGAAGGATATCGCGCTCGCTTTTGATGCCATATTTTGTTCTGTACATCAAGGCAATGTTTTCAAAATTTAGGGCATATAAGTTGTTTTCATAAACCTTATCGAAAAGATCTTTATTTGATACATCATAGTCGAGAGTATTAAAAACAATCCCCAATTCAATAAAACTGGAAATTAATTTATCCGTGTCCGGCTGATTGATTTTGAGGTGGCAACACTTTATTGGACACAAGCCCCCCTTATTTCATACTCCAATGGACTGAGATATCCCAAGGTCGAATGGAGCCTTTTGCGATTGTACCAAACTTCAATGTAATCAAATATGCGGTTCCTTGCCTCCGATCTACTTTCAAATACTGCGTCTGCACATTCCGCCTTCAATGTGGAAAAGAAACTCTCCACACAGGCATTGTCATAACAATTGCCCTTTCCACTCATGCTGATTTCACAATTCTTCTCTCGCAATAGATCCAGATAGGCTTTGCTCGTGTATTGACTGCCCAGATCACTGTGATGCAACATCGCCTCCGGCGGGTGTCTCCATGCACAAGCCATCTGCCAGGCTTGCATAACCAACGCTTTCGTCATCCTTTTCTGCATCGACCAACCCACAACCGTCCTTGAATACAGATCCAATAACACCGCCAGATACAACCAGCCTTCCTGGGTGGCGATATAGGTGATGTCCACTGCCCATTTTTGATTAGGCCCTTGCGCGCTGAAGTTCTGGTCAAGCAGATTGGAAGCTTTTTCATGGCTCTCATCGGCTTGTGTGGTCTGGGCATGCCAGCGTTTCACTTGCCTTGGCACCATGCCCTCTTCTGCCATCAGCCGCTGCATCCGCCGCCGTGAGGTGTTGATCCCGGATCTTTCCAAGCTGGCCTTCAGCCGACGAGCACCATAGGTTTGCTTGCTCTCCTTGAAGATTGGTCTAATCATGCTTTTCATCAATTCGTCTTCCATGCCGCGCTCGCCGGGCTTTCTCTTTTTCCAGGCATAATAGCTGCTGCGACGGATGCGCATGACCTCACACAAGACTTTGACCGGATAGTCATTCGCCTGCTCCTGGATAAACTCACAGCGCTTTACCCGCTCCGGGAGAAAATGTTCAAGGCTTTTTTTAAGATATCTCTTTCCTCCTTTACACGCCGCAGTTCAGTTTGCAGAGCCATGTAGGCTTCCCGGCTGATGGTTTCAAGCTCATTTGGATTGTCAGCCTGTCCATATTCCTGCCACCAGCGGGATAGATTATGATCGCTGATGCCCAATTCACGCGCGATCTGGGACTGGCTCTTGCCTGTGCTCTTGACCAGGTCCACTGCCTGACGCTTAAATTCTTCTGTGTATTGTCTTCTTGGTTTGCTTGCCATTTTGGACTCCTGTTCTGCTAAGTATAGCCATTTTGCCTCTTAGCTCGTGTCCACTTTTTCGGCACCACCTCATTTCCAAATAGTTAGGGGATTGGGAAATGAAGTTTGTCAGGCAATTCTCACGGTTGACAGCTTCTAAGACGTCTTTATCTGAAAGATTAAGGGTCTCTAAAGAATATCGCGTGAGTTGAGTGACCGTCAGTTCTTTCCTTGTTAAAGAAGAAAAAAAGAAATCAGGCCAATAATCATTGAGAGAACTTACAAAGTTCTGATATCCTTTACCAGTATCTAAGAACTTTGATACGAAGTCGAAATTTCTACTTCCTCTAAGTTGTTCAATAAGGGTCTTTAAATATTCTTCATAGTTTGCCTCTTCATTGTTTATTAGCAGACATTCTAATAAGTCATAATTTAGTATTTCTTCTTGTTCAAAGTCTACGTTTCTTAAAATAGGTGATGCAAGAACTTTTAGAGGTTCTCTGATCGTAAATGTATAATCTGCACCTCTTTTATCCGTAATACGCCGTAAGAACGACCTATCGTTGCTACTTATGCTTTCTTCATAAAAATAGGACATGTAGTCTTTATAGGTTTCATCTATGAATCCGGAGCGAATTAGAAATTTTAAAAGAGGAAAATATTCATTTTTCTTTAGTTCCGTAAACTTATTCGTCTCTCCGACTTCATTCGAATGATTGATTGTAAAGTACTTGTCAATGTTTTCTCTCGTTAAAAGATCCTTCAAGGATTTTGTTGCTATCTTAGAAAGCTTGTACTTAATAGTGGACAATTCGTTCTCGAGTTCAGAAATAATCCCATCTGAATAATCTTGAATCGCTTGTTTCCTTTTCGTTTTCTCATCCTCAAGCTCAGTTCTTTTGTTTTGATCCAGACCATATCCAGAGGTTGATCGCATTCTTTGCAGTTTCGCTCCATATACGTCATCCAATTCTTGAAGTGATTCCAAGGTCTCACTTTTCGCTAATCCGATTCTCTCCAATAACTCGTTTTTGTGATCATTCTCTAATTCAGAGGTTTCTATTATTAACTCAGATTTCTTCGAAAAAAGAGAATAAACGAATCCTCTGTCGAGTTGCAAGTCGCTAAAGTCTCGTGGGAATAGATTCTTATATGTAATCATTGCTAACATTTTATTCCAGTCTAAATCCGTTATATCTAGACGGTGGATGTAGACTACAAATTCGTTATAAATGTTCTTCAAGATACGCATATCATCAACATATAAAGATAAACGTTGAAGAAAACTCTGATCGAATCTGTCAAGAAAACCACCAGCTTTTATATGTATTAAGAATTGCTCATATGAATTGGAACTATCGACAATAGGAACGATAGGGATTATAAAATCAAAGAATTTTGTTCGCTCCTTAGATAGAAAAATATCGTCGCGTAACAGATAAAAAAATCTTAATGGTTCAACTTTATTTACATTTCCCTTTTCACTTTGAAAATTGACTAAGGCATTAACCTCACGAAGACGCTCAAATATTCGACTTGAATTAAACCTGTCCATGTCTTCAAAGACGATTACATCAGCCTCGACATTTTCGAATAGGTACAAGACTTCGTTTAGGTATTTATCAAAATAAGAATCGTCTTGCTCCTCGAAAATTTCTATTTCCGTTCCTTGTAAACTGATTTTTCGGAATATGTTTCTATTCTTCTGAGCTTTTATTATGGAAAAAACTACCATAAATATGAAACTAGCAATAATCACATATGCAAAAAATGTCGTACCAGGAATGAAGAATTTTGAGAGAATAGATTTTATCCTATCATCAGTAATTCCTACAACAAACGAGACAATAGTTGAAGAAGAGAGTAAGAAAAGAACACTCCAGATGGACAAGACTGTGAAGATAGTAAAGGTCCAGATGTCCTTTTCATGGACATCTTTTTTTACTCTGAAGTTTGTTTGGGGAATCTTTGCTGCAGGTATCTGGTGAATTAACTGGTTAAGGATCTTTCTTTCTAAAACTGATTCTTTCACCGGCTCATCAACTTGCCCATCATCTTGCTCTGGTGATTGAAAGTGAGTCAGTGAAATATGCACAAAGCGGCGGTTCGCATGCTTTTTTTTGTAAGATTCAAGAATACTGCTTTTTCCTGAACTGTATGCCCCTGAAAGTGCAATGTTCCTAATATCGTTGTTGTCAAAAACATAATCAATGGCTTCTTCGTATACAGATAAATCAGCATCACTGATTGGAGTTAGCTTCTGAAATCCTAGATTTCTTACTTCCATGCGGAATCCCTTTCAAATTGCATGATCAATCTCTCTAGAGATTAACGAGTTCTCAGCTATTACCTTTATTCCGAATCAGATGGGTTCGAAGTAAGGGATTCCATATGTTTCGTAAAGGTATAAAAATTCGCCAATCTCATGGAATTATTGGCAATATATATAATTATACCTGCTGTAGTATGATGGTTCTTTCCACATAGACAAATTATTGGTTCGAATTAGTGAGGAATTGAAGCTTTTCCATTCATTTGCGAGAGGACTTTCATTGACTAGATTCTTGCTTTATCGACGAATAGAAGGAAGATACATAAGCTGGACCCAAACGCATGATTTTTTCAAATTGTGGTATTCGATGTTTATATCTAAATATCTTAAAAGCTGTAAACTTCAACAAATTGATTTTTTATGCGATTAAGATATTTTTTCGTCCCGCTCTCGATATCAAAAGCCAATCGGTGATCATTATCTGAAAGGTATCTATATTTAGGATGCTTGGTAATATCATACTTATCCGATAGAAACGGACGTTCTCCTCGTAATTGCAATATACACTTTGAGTTATCCATCACCGCCAGCTCATCCTGGCTCATTAGCTCCTTCCCCATTCTCTGATGGCTGATCCCATGCGATTTCTCTCGACCTCTATTCTCAGATGTGTTATCCAGGTCAATCGTCTCTTTTCCTAATAACTCAGAGATTTCTTTGAGCGTGGTTCTTTCCTTCCCACCTAAGAAGAGCATACTGTCACAGTTACCCACGATCGTCTCGGCATGATCTTTATAGAGCGCTTTTAGCTGACTTTGGGCTTGCAGAACGATACATGCAGAGATCTCACGACTGCGGATCGTGGCAATCAAGCGTTCAAAGCGAGGAATTTGACCGATATTGGGGAACTCATCCAAGAGACAGCGCACATGGATGGGCAGCCTGCCACCATAAACGTCATCGGCTTTATCACAAAGCAGATTGAACAACTGAGTGTAGAGCAAGGCTGCCACAAAATTGAAGGTATCATCAGTGTCACTGATGATCACAAAGAGCGCAGATAACCGATCTCCTAATAAGTCCAGGTCCATCTCATCGTAACTCATCAGCTCCCGTAATTCGTAGATGTCAAAAGGAGCCAAACGCGCGCCACAAGAAATCAGGATCGACTTGGCGGTCTTCCCAGCAGCCAGTTTGTATTTCTTGTACTGTCTTACAGCAAAGTGATCCGGGGACTTTTCTTCCAGCTCATCAAAGAGCTCATCCACAGGATTTTTGAAACTCTCATCATCCTCACGTGCTTCAGAAGCATCGATCATTTCCAGTAGGGTTGTAAAGTTCTGTTCACGTTCTGGAGCTTCAAACCAGATATATCCAATGAGAGCAGAGTAATAGAGACGTTCCGCTTTGATCCAGAAGTCTTCACCCGCTTTTTCACCTTCTCCCTTGGTGTTGATGATGATCGCGTTGACTAATTTGAGAATGTCTTTCTCTGAATGGATATAAGCGAAAGGATTGTAGTGCATGCTGCGTTTGAAGTTGATCGTATTAAGCACCCGGATTTGGTATCCGTTGCGTTTGAGCATCGTGCCACATTCGGTGAGAATGGTACCCTTTGGATCGGTGACGACATAACTTGAGTGCATTTGCATCAGATTGGGCTTGACGAAAAATCGCGTCTTTCCTGATCCTGAGCCACCGATCACCAGCACATTTTTGTTACGGGCTCTTTTCGGATCTTTTGGACGGCTCTCCATGGTGAGAGACTCCCTTTTGGTCAGGATGATATTATTTCTGGGGTTCTTGTCAATATATGGAGCGATATCTCTGGCAGTTCCCCAACGAGCCGATCCGTATTCAACGCCCTTACGATATTTCTTGCGGTTTTGACTTCTGATAACCACAATCAGCTTCAACAACCCTGCTGCTATGAGCCCAATCAGCAGGTCCTGAAGCTTGAAGGATAACCAAGGATGCTGGGCGATGAAGGACAAATTGGCAAAGCTGGTAATGACCTTGTCGATGAAGTCACCACCTTGGAGCAGGCGAAAGATTTGAGCTAATTTGTTTCCCAGGTAGAAAGGGATCAGATAGGTCA
>Ga0255342_1005283_pt1 | contig 12505 bp, 12 predicted proteins | sample wastewater_treat_3_FD_192416 | JGI IMG/M metagenome (GOLD analysis project Ga0255342, IMG submission 192416) | Wastewater microbial communities from Lulu Island WWTP, Vancouver, Canada - plant14 | ecosystem: Engineered > WWTP > Wastewater > Unclassified | place: Canada: Vancouver, British...
TTAAAACAACGCTCAGGAATTTTTTGCCAACCGAAAGTTATCTATTAAAAAAATAGCCAAAACCTTGGCTATAAATTAATAAAGTGTCATCTAGTTTGATTATTTACATTTTCTTCATTATCTAATAAATTGTCACGATACTCCTTTTGCAGTGCACCCCGTTTGTTGGACGGAAATCAGGTAATGAATATGGACTGAGTTCTGAATTTGACTGGGCTCAGTCCTTTTAGTTTCGCCTTGATTCGATCATTATTGTAGTAGTCTAGATGTTCGATCAAACTCTGGTTGAATGATTCAATCGATTGAAAGGTTTTATTATCAAAAAGCAAATAGCACTTGCCTGCCCGGGGTCACATGTCCGTTGTATTAGTTTTGCGTTTATCTATCCTTGCTTACCGGTAGGCACAGGACGATGTGCAGTGACCTGCGTAGTTGGAAGTTACACAATGGCAACTGTTGGATAATTACAGGGAAAGTCCATTGAACACCACCAGGTGCAGGTGTTGTTGTAGTTTCTGACCTTTCCATCATATGTGCAGTGATACAGATCTAGGTAATTTAGGTTTGGCATACAACTCGAACGAGCAGTACCATTTGAACCTGGACACGGAGTTCTTGTGCCATAGAGATTGACTGCCTGGGCAACAATAACAATTGACGTCACCAGAACAACAATTATTATCCGCAGTTCAAAAAGGTTAAATTTTGGTTTCGTGTTTTTCTATTTTCATGCCTTTATATTCTTATCAACTGGACTTGTTGAGCCCGCTCTTACTTGCGATTAGGTATTAGTTCTGTCCTTCAAACTCGATCAACTTCTTGTAACACTCGTCATAGAGAGTCTGCACACGTTCTGGCAATGTCTCAAAATATGCAATCTGTTGTAAATTGTAAGGAAGTAAATCATTCAGTTTTTCTCCTCCACCAAGAAAAAACACATCGGAATTTTCAGCGATTGTGCCTCCATTAGCAAGGCTAATGTAAAAAGAATTATCTTCAATTTCGACCAGTTCTCCGGTATCTGTATAGGGGTAATTTGTAAAATACTTTATTTTGATTTTAAACATAAATACTGGCTGGTTCTTGTATGTCCCGACCCATCCGGAAAAATGGGTTTCCTTTAAACTTTTTTCGGAGATATGGTTGTCTGGATCGTGGATCCATTGGATAAGAAAATCAAGGTGTTCTGAAGCAACACAAAAGTCGCATGCAAGATAATAATCCAGATTCTCCCAGACCATTTCTGGCGGTTGTGTAGTGAGATGAACGAAGTGAAAATCGTCCAGAGTAGGAGAAATCATCCTGCCATAGTGACCATCAAGTGATAAGTAGGATTCTGGATTCAGAAATCCTTCAGGATATTTCTCGTGTTCGGAGTAGTTGATTACACTATCAAATCTGCTGGAACTTGGATCGGAAATATGGATCCAATTCGTTTGGTGATTCAGCCATTTGAGCTGATACCAGCCTGGTCTGTCAAACTGCTTTAGAAACCGTCCTTTTAGGACTTCCAGTATTCGAACCAGTTCCTGGGAATCGGTGACTGGGCTATCCGCTGTATAAAAAGTTTCCCAGTTTGCTGTGGTATCTATCGGATTGCTTTCGTCTGGTACAGTAGCAGGCACAGTCTCGCTTACGAGTGGATTTGCAGTCTCAATGACCGGCATAGGCATGGCGTTTGTTAGTTCTTCTTCAGAATAGGATTGCCTGGCGCATCCACCCAACAGTAGCAAAAGTAGCAAAATAGCGATTATACTCTTGAAAGGTTTCATGTTGTCTCCATTAAGTCGGGCAGGCAAGTGATATTTGCCTGCCCGAGGTTACAAGTCCGTTGAGTTAGTTTAACGTTTAATTATCCTTGCTTACCGATAGGCACAAGACGAAGCACAGTGATCAGCGTAGTTGGAAGTTACGCAATCGCATACTGCTGGATAGTTACAGACCAAATCCATCGAACTCCACCAGGTGCAAGTGCTGTTGTAGTTTCTGACCTTTCCATCATATGTGCAGTGATACAGGTTCGGGTAATTTGGATTTGGCACACAGCCTGTACAAGTTGCGCCATTTGGACCTGGGCACCGAGTTCTTGTGCCATACAAGTTGGCTGCCTGGGCAACTGATACAATCGATGCTGCCAAGACAACGATTACAGCCAGTAGTCCAAGCAATTTAAGTGTCGGTTTCATGTGTATCTCCTTTCATAATATGGGTAATTATGGTCTCAACTGGACTTGATGAACCCTATTGGATCTCAAAAAGTCTCATATAAAAATCTAATTCTTCCAGACCTAAATCCACCTCTTCCAAAACTTCCTGAGAGATGTCTGCTTTAGGAAACCAGACCTCTGAAAAAGAACTAGGAACATCTATTGTGTTATCCTCATTAATAAAGGCTCTTGAATATGCCAAGCGATTTCCAGTGTCAAGCGCATAGCAGTAGTTTTCTTCCTTGCCTATTTTTTCAAATCCAGGTGGAAGCCCAAGGGCTCTCAGTTCTGTATCGCCCCCATACCTAACTCGGATATTCAGGCATGGAGTACCTTCGTAAAACGTCTCTTTAGCTTCAATGTCAATAATGAACTCTTTCATACTCCTAAGGATTGTTAAATCCATGTAAGCCCAAGACAAGTTTTCTACTGTCCAGTTTGCTGGGTATGGGATTGCATAGGTTTGAGCACTGAGACCGTTTTCTCTAAGCTCAAGTAATTCACCGCGATATCCGTCTGGGTTGATAACAAACCTTTGAACCTCTTTATTAAGTGCATCACTAAACACAATTTGAAAGCCTTTGACGACATGTCCTTTTTCTAATAAATACCAGCTATCTTGGCGTGTGAATCCAAACTGGGGATCCCCGCCTTCATTTGGAATGACTTTGTAGTTCAGCCAGCCAATGTTGTTTTGGAGCCAGTCTAGATTTAGCTTTGAAAGGTCTGATAAACGCTTCTCTGCATCTTTGAACTTCTCCTCAAGTTCCAGACTCATTTCCTGAGGCTGTCCCAGGCTTTCTTCCTTGTTCTGATTGCATGCAGACAAAGCAACAATAAATATAAGAAAGATCAAAAGAAATTTACTTATCCTCATTTCTTACTCACTCATCCTTTTGTCTCAATATAGCAAGGACTGTTTCCAGGTCATATAAACTTGAGCGATAACCAATGATCTTGAGTGACTGACCTTCGGGTGTGAATTGGCCGACAAGATACATTGGTGTTCCATCAATCTTGTTCGCGATACCCTCATCAAGGTCTAATTGAACGTTTTCATCCATTTGCTTATCATTTAAACAAAGGTTGAACTTATTACTGTCTAAACCCAATCCTGAAGCTATTCCCTGCAATTTATCTAATTCCAAGTTCTCTTGATTTAGAAAGAGTTGCTCTGTATACTCCCAAAACTTTTCCTGTCTAAAGGCGCATTGACCGGCAATAGCTGCTAGTCGTGCGTCCGTATGAAAAACAAGAGGATAGTCCTTGTGTATCAGCACAGTGTCAATATTTTCTTTAAGGATTTCCTTAATTTGTGTAGATGCAGTCGCGCAGAATGGGCACTGAAAATCCGTGAATTCTACAATAACTATCTTCGCATCCTGCAAATTACCAAGTATGGGTGTGTTATCAGCAACCGAAATGCTGCCAGAATAATCTTGATAGCTTGTTTCTCTTGCAACACTTCCTTGCTGATGGATGACTTCTTCAAAATGCTCCATACTCGTTTGGATGTAATTCTGTAATCCAATTATTTGCCTAGTCAGAAGTGCAAGAAGAGCGATACAGAGCAAGAGTGCAAACAATAAAAGCAAATTGATAAACTTATCTCGTTTTGGACTGTATTTAGACTCTGTCATAATTACTCCTTTATTGTTCTACATTTGTCAATGAAAAAATTGATGGACCGATGAGTTCGTCTTACAGCTTTCGAAGCTGTCCCCCGGCCATCTCATAAGCTAGATTGCGAAACTTTGCGATTTCTTCCTTGCTGTGGCTGGTGATCAGAATAGTTTTGCCTTGATTCTGTAATTTCTGAATCAGATCATGGAACCAATCTTGGCCAGCAAAATCCAGCCCGGTGGTTGGTTCATCCAACATCAGAAGTTTAGGATCTTCCATCAAAGCCTGGGCAATACCAAGGCGCTGGCGCATGCCTGTTGAATAGGTACGAACTGGGCGTTTGTCAGCTGGATCCAAACCTACCAGACGAATGACTTCATCAACACGCTCCTTGCTTACAGTATTGCTGACCATTGCCAGAAGCAACAGATTGTTTCTGGCTGTTTCGGTAAGCAACAAGCCAGAATTGTCAAAATGCACACCTGTGTATGGTGGGAATTCGTTTTTGCCAACAAGCGTTGTATCAAATATGGTCACACTACCGCTATCCGGCTTGACCAAACCAGCCAGAATACGCATAAAAACCGACTTTCCACTGCCGTTTGCGCCACAGATCGCTACAATCGCATTTTCCTGTACGTTGAAATCAAGCTTATTTAATACTTGCTTTTGCTTAAAAGACTTGCTGATCTGATTTGCTGTGAGAATAGGGATGTTCGTCATCGGGTATTCCTTTAGTCTGAGTCTGGGTGACTGAGATAATCCTGCTTTTGGTAAACAAGAAAGGTAAGCGGGAGCAATATCAGCAACCAAATCAACCATGTGTGGATTGATGTAAATGTTTGATCCAGGTTACGGAAAACAAAAGGATAGAAACGCATCACAAGGTTTCTGATAATGGGGACAAATTGAAAAAACTTCGGTAAACTCAAGGTAAGCGAAGCCAACGGCAGACTGGAGATTAGTAATATTTCTACGAGAAGGTAGCCAATTAACTTGCGTTGGCTAAGCGTGTTGATCAGCAATATCAACAGACTCAGACAGAAAAATCCGAGTGTGGACATCCCAAAGACGGTCGCGAATGCCAACGCATGGTTGGGGGGATCTGTTAGATAGCCAACAAGGTTGATATGTTCAAAACTCTCACGCATCACACTCCATTGGCTTGAAAAAGGCAAACCAAGCAGCCTTCCAGTCAAATGAATAACGAAAAACAGCACCAGACTGTAGGCTATTGCACTCAAAAGTAAAAAACCAATATGAGCGAACCAGCTGCTCCTGCGGGAACCAAGTCGCTTGATCGAAAGCTGACCGAAAGCAGACTGTGGCTGCAGGTTGCTGACCAGTAAAAGGAATAGATTCGCTGTCACCAATGCCATCGCCCACGGGTCTCCTATCGTACGGAAGTAAAGGTCCCAGGTGTTGGGAGGCGCACCACCAACCTCAGACGCAAATACCTGTGGTAACTGCAATCTCATCCAACCCAGCATAACCACAGACAGCACGACCACACATAACACGATGATGATGAGTTGAATGGGGCGAATTTGCATATTCAATTGTGTTCTGAAATAGTTGCCAAACTTGCTGCCATGCTGTAACCGGCTTTCCTTGATCGGAAAATTCTGTAGTTGGACGGGAACCAGGTTTTCGAAATCAATTCTTATTCGTCTTACGTTACCGGGAGTAAGGCTGTTTTCCAGCACTTGCTGCCGCTTCCCGCAGAGCAAGACCAATGCAATGGAGGTCAGCAATAAGGCTGCTGGTAAGATTAAAAGATAAGGTATTTCATTGGTTGTTTCAAAGGCATGAGAAGGACTGAAATTTGGCTTTAAGAGTATTTCAGATGGTGCCAGGTACCATGGAAGCAGTCTTGCCCTGTTGGAGAAGTATTGCAGCAGATTTGAGAGCAGGAATGGAACACTAAGCGCGACAAAACGATGATTGATCAATAGTGTGAATGCCATTCCTAATGATGCCAGAAGCGCTCCAATAATGAAGACAGCACCGCTTACAACGAAGATGAAAAGATCTGGTAGGTTTTTGAAGACTCTCACCAACTCTGCTATCTCATAGGGGCGACCCTCAATCGAGTTGAGCGCTGGGTGGTTGAGAGGGTTTTCATTCGTAAGCGTAAGAAACAAATAGAGGAACAATAATGGTAAAGCTGAGGCTAAAGCACCCGCTATCGCATTTGCAAAGAACTTTGCGCTTAGAACATTTCTATATCGCTCTCTAACAACAAGTCTTTCAAGATATCCTTGTTTACGGTCATTTGCCATCGTATCTGCAAAAGGGATACAGGCAATCAATGGGAGCATGAGGTAGTAAAAGCTTTGGCTGTATGCAATATACCAAACATCGACAAAAGATTTTTCTGGTGGGTATGATCTTGCATAATTTAACCCAATGATGAGAAGACTAATTCCCAAGAGCAACGCGATTCTCATGCCTCTTGAAGTTAAAGCACGTTTCATTTCCTCGGAAAGGACATTCATTAGAACCTTCTAACTTTTTCTGATTTCATCTGTTTCACTATTAATTGTCTCGTTAGCAAATCGCAATATCCTCCTTATATGACACAACATAAACGAGAATCAGCTTGCCCTAGGAGGATTATCTTGTACGTTCAGGTGATGTCACAGATACTGTTTCAACAAAAACTCCATTTTGATAGATCATCCCGATTGCATGGACGCGATATGTTGTCCCAAGAGTGAGATTGCTATAGATTTCATTTAGACTAATCCCCAATAGGTTGGAAGTGCTTCCTGACCAACTGGTTACATTGCTCCAGGAACCAGATGACTTTTTCTGTAAGTACATTGTGAGGTAACCCTTGTATCCTGGAAAAACCTCTAATGTTGAGCCACAAGATGCCGTTCCACCGAAAATACTTAGGCTTGCTTGAATATACCTTGTGCCTGTGTATTGTGGAGTGTTTTGCACGATCAGCGTCTGATAGTCATCTGATGCCTCTACCTGTTCAGCTATTAAGAAACCAGAAATGATAATCACTGCAAAGATAGGATACAAAACAATTGATTTTATGGATCGTTTCATTTCAACAATTCTCCTTTGTGTTGTTTCTGTTAATAGAAACGCAATTTAGGGAAGAAGTGTTTCACATTCATCTGAAAACTATTGATTTAATTTTAAGAATAAAAAATGGCCAAAGTGATTCTAGATAAATCAAAGCCGTTTTTTCAAACAGAACATTGGTTTGCTTACTTGGGTAAATTTACTTTGCTGAATTAATTCTTTAATCCAATTGCAATTCGGAGACATTCCTCTTTGGGAAGCGTTGTATCAACGATAAAAAGATGCGCGTCATCGTTCCAGATTATGCTACTCATTCCTGCCTTGCTTCTGTAGCTGGCTTGCATTCCGTTGACAATGACGGTGCTCTGCTCTTCAAGATTTTCGTTATCAATGTTTGTTGTCGAACCTGGCCCACTGACCTGAATCATTAAATAGTTTTCTTCAGAGTCTTGAAACCGATATGTCATCGTTGATTCCACATAAATAAATTGAACAAGCTTCATGTCTCTTGGTAAATATGATGGATAGTACACGCCATCAGGAAAAAGTCCATTTTGATTACTCTCTTGATTGAAAAAATTAGTCTCATTGTTTTGAAAGTAATATGTCACATATTTTTGGTTTGAATCCATAATCAGTTTTGTTACCCAGTTTCTTGCTGAAGCGACATTCGGAATAGTCACAAATAGTAAAATCAAGGACAAAAGGATCCAAGCAGCTGCTTTTGAGTAAGTAAGAAAAACTTTGTTGATAAAGTCATATCTATCCGACGTTCTTGCCTTGCTTTCTATCAGTGATTGAATTCGATTATTGAACTCTGCCGAAGGATAGAAAGGATCACGCTCAGGATTTTCCATGAGCTTCTCCCCTTTTAGTCTCGCAGCTTCTATTGTTGCTTCTTTAAAAAGTGAGTCAAGGTCATTCTCACTCAACTTAGTCTTCCTCATGCTTACCTCTTAATAACATTTGTAATGCTCTATTTCTTGCTCGCAACAAGCGTGTACGAACAGAATTTTCTTTAGTACCTAAAACTTGAGCAATCTCGGAGTCGCACCAAGATTGAAGATATTTAGCTTCCAGCACGAATCGGTCCTTCTCTGGCAGTTGTGAAATGACCTGAGCTAGTTGTTGCATGGAAAACAAAGAGTCCATCAAACAGTCTGGATCAAAATCATCCACGAGAGTCTCCTCAAAGCCTTCGAAAAGGTCAGAAAAATTTGTTTCTTGCTCAATTTTTCTTTTCCTATAAATATCCATTGAGCAGCTTCTAATTACATTAACGATATAAACCGCCAAAGTGTTTCGGTTTAGTTTTTTCAAGGTTGGAAGATATCTAATAAGTTTTAAGAAAGATTGCTGAACAACATCTTCAACATCTGTTTGATTCTGAAAATATCTCCACGCATGCTTGAACATCAACCAGTTATAGTTGTCATAGAGCATCTCAAGGAATAACCTGTCACTCTCCGAATTTACTTTTGGGTTCATTGGTCTTGCCAAAATTCTTCCTTATCATGTTAATAATAATTATACGTGAATACAGGAATTAAGGTTTTTTTCTGGGGGTTCCTACTTACTTGAACGAAAGTTAATGAGCGGTACTATCTTTTATGATGCAGAATTGTTTATGTATTACAGATACTTAATCATTGTAGAAAGAAGTAGTTTCGATTGAATAGGTTTTTTCGCCAATTTCGATGGAGGGGGCACCTCCGCAAGTTTGCCAGCCAAATGCCAGAAAGAAATAAAAAATTGTGGCGAAGCATAATGAAAAAGAACAAAATTCGAGAAAATTAATAAGAAAATCTATAGATACTTGATTCGTAGTAATCATCCTCTGCCAGTTCAGTACATCAAATCTTGGCAAACAAAGCTAGGCAATTGTTAAGTAAATAAAGAACGAAGTGACATTTTAGCAAGCAAAGGAAGTGTATATACACATCCGAAAATTACATTATTCAATAACTGAAATCGCTTACCTTTTGAAGTTTAGGAAAGATTAAGGTGAAGGACTATGAGATCATATGACTAATCGAAGACGAAAAAATCAAATCTTGTTTTATGTGGATGACGAAGAGCTACAAAAAATCGATTCAAGAATGATATCCACAGGATTTCGGAATAGAAGCGCATATTTACGGAAAGTTGCGATTGATGCTTACATCATTCATATTGACTACTCCTTTTTAAAAGAACATACACGCCAAATCAGAATGATTGGAATAAACGTCAATCAAATTGCGCATCACCTAAATGCCACTGGAAATATTTATCGGCAGGATATTGAAACAATTAAGGATAGGCTTGATGAGATATGGCGATTACAAAGATCCATCCTATCAAGTCTACGTTAAAGCAAGCCTTGGCTTATGTTCTTGATGGAAAGAAAACCGATGAAGGGATTCTTGTTTCAAGCTTTGCTTGTTCACCTGAAACTGCGGATTTAGAATTCGGCTTTACGTTATCCCATTGTATGGAAAAAGGTAATAACCTTGCATTCCATCTCATCCAGTCTTTTAAACCTGGCGAAACAAATCAAGAAACCGCTCACAAGATTGGTGCTGATCTGGCACATGAGGTGCTCAAAGGAAAATATGAATATGTACTTAGTACACACATTGATAAAGGACATATTCACAACCATTTGATTTTCTGTGCTGCAAACTTTATTGATTACCGCAAATACATTTCGAATAGAAAAAGCTATTATCAGATAAGAAAGATAAGTGATCGACTCTGTGAAGAATTTGGTTTGTCAGTTGTTGTTCCACAAGCAGATCGGGGGAATTCATATAAAGAATACCTTGCAAAAAAAGAAGGAGTGAGTTGGAAGAATCGGATTAGAAAGTCGATAGAGATAGCCGTATCAGGAAGCTTGAGCTACGAAGAGTTCTGTATCAAAATGAATATGCTGGGTATGGAGATACGGGAAGGAAGAGACCTGGCATTCCGAATTATAGGTAAAAACCGTTATGTAAAGGCGTCTTCGCTCGGATACAAGTATTGGGAAACCTCCATCAAGGAAAGGATCTTTATGAATTTTGGGGAACATACAATGTCTATCAGTGACTCAAGATCAAAATGGCGATCGACAGCCAGATTCAACAATCTCAAACTTACTGCTAACTCATTAAATTACCTCCTGGACAATGGAATAGAAACAATTTCAATGTTTAATCAAAAGCTTGAAGAAGAGAGAGTTAAGCTTGCAAAAATAAAAACTGAATTACGAAATGTTGAGAAAACCCTGGAATTCCAATTGGGGGTAGTAAAGCAATTGAAAATAATAGAGAAAAATTACCAACAAACGACTGCGTTAAATAACCAATATACTCCCACTAAACGGTTATTATTTGAAGCAGCTACTCAATATTTACAAGCAAGGGGCCTGAATCCTCCATATCCGTCCAGTAAGATAATCTTCGAAGAATGCACGAAACTTCGAGGTCAATTGGATGATCTGTATGAAAGTTATAACGAATTAAAGCGGCATCTGAAGCGATTGCAAATCGTGCAAAAGGATATCTCTCGTGTTTTTAGGAGTGACAATGATTTGGTAAATGATAAAAGGCATTAGTCACCAAAGAAGGATTTTTTCGGAGGTAACTGTCAGTATCCTTGAATGTTTTCGACGAGACCTTATTTTTAATGAAACAACCCACAGGTTTGTTAATCAGCTTGGTAAGAACACTATGAAGAGAGTGATTATAAAGAAATCTCCTTTTGAGGAACACATGAGGCATTGGTAATGATGATACTTCCCTTGCATGTATGGGTAAAAATCGACCTTTTTTGAAGGTGTCTTTCTGTACGGTATTTTTATGTTTTTCTGTTTATTCTAAACTCGAATTATTAGAGGATTTAATGTGGAATTAATGTCTTGTATTGTAAACTCCAACAAAACAACCGTTTAAATTGATGATTTTTCATGTGAATGGATTGTACATAATCAAAATCTGTTCTTAGAAAGGAGGTTCTCCATAAGCTAAAAACGTCGATAATTGAATAATTCAAACTGTTATGTCACTTTAATTTTGTATAAATTATTAATAGGAGATGTGAGAGAAGAATTGATACGTCTCTCAAGGAATTGAGCAAACAAATTTAACAGATGAAACATTTTTATGATCCACTCCGTTTAATTACTATACGGAAGGCTTTAGCCTACACAAACAAAAAAATGAAGGAAAGGTAACTATGAAAACATCTAAATTTCGATTGTGTATCTTGTATATCGGGCTGGCTGTCCTTTTATTGTTTGGGAGTATTTCTCCAGCAACTGCAACAATTAACGCAACTCACGATGTTAATTTAGAGGAGATACAAAACCTTCTATACCAATATTTTCAACTAAGATATGAGGCAAGAAAGAAGAATGTTATCCCTGACCTTAGTCAATTCGTCGCTGTGAATTCCGAAAGAGCTAATAAATTTCTTTCTACAGAAACTAATAAATTACGATTAGAGGCTTTACACGTAGATAAAAATGACTTGGAATATCTTGACTATAAATTTACGATCGATATCCAAAGTGTTGATGTTAAATCCCAGGACAGAACTGTAACTGTCATTGTTCTCGAGAACCATGAGGTAGTCTTTAAAAAAACACCGCACATCGTTTCTAAGATGAACAACCTTATCCATCAAATCGTATTGTCCCCGGATGGCCAATTTTGGAAAATCATAGACGATATATATGACGATTATCTCTGGAGAGCAATCCGCCAAACTTCTATTGAATTTATTGAAAGTCAATTAAACACACCCCAGTCGATTCCTTTTGCATCATATCCTGCAATTCAGCAAAATAAAGTGGGTAGTGGTGGATATAATCGCTCAAATGCTGTCCAATTTGCCAGAACCTGGTATAACTCTACTTACCCAGGCTTTTATAGGTTTAGCGCAGATTGTACAAACTTTGTTTCTCAAGCCATTAATATTGGTGGCTCTATTCCACAAACTGCGACGGCACCTGGTGTGAATGTTGGATGGTATTATGTCAATTCTTCACAATATGCCAATGCATGGACTTTTACGCCAGCTTTCTATGACTTCGTCGTGAATGGGCATTGGTGGGTCAATGGTCCAGAAGGTGTAGTTACTGTTATCCAGCAACTTCTACCTGGTGACGTAATTCTGTATGATATTAGAACTGGCAGTGAAACATATGACCATGCGGTAATTGTCGTTGAGATGACCGACCTAGGAAACCAAGAGTTATTTCCTTTAGTTGCTGGTCATTCACCAGATGTCAATAATTACCCTTTTACTGCGTTTAACTATTCCAGAACATATCCGATTCAGATAATCGGCTATTAATTTACTTGATAAGAGGGTTTCATAATATGAGTCTTTGTGAATATCCCAACAAGAAGTGGTTAATCTTCGTTGTGTCTGGTCTTCTCTTCGCCGCTATCTTTCTTTGTGGTTGTGTCACAGCTTGTACCCCTTCGGATTCCACCGAAGGGGAAAAGCTTATTAGATACTATTTTGATTTATTGACGAGAGGCGATTTCGAAGCCGCCGCAGATTTGCTTTTTGAAGCAACTCCTGGCATGCAGGGTCCTGGCTTTTCAAGAACTGACTTTGTTTCAAATTTTGAAGCTGGAGCAAAAATCGATTACACCATTCTT
>Ga0255342_1005287_pt1 | contig 12499 bp, 9 predicted proteins | sample wastewater_treat_3_FD_192416 | JGI IMG/M metagenome (GOLD analysis project Ga0255342, IMG submission 192416) | Wastewater microbial communities from Lulu Island WWTP, Vancouver, Canada - plant14 | ecosystem: Engineered > WWTP > Wastewater > Unclassified | place: Canada: Vancouver, British...
TTTCGCACATGGCCAGTTCTGTGAACATAACCCGGATAAACCTGGAGTTCCTGATCTTTGCCATGAACTGTCTGTTTATGCCATCCTTGCCAGTAAAAAGGATCCTTTTGATCCAATGGAAAAAGCTCTTGTTCGGTTATTTGACAATGGCAGCGATATAACTGAACATATTCACAAAGACTGGGAGATAGTAGCCGAATACCCAGTTACATCCAAGCTCATGGCAATGTCCAATGTCTGGAAGTCTAATAAGGGAGAATTCATCGTTGCATGCAAGGGTGCTCCTGAAGCAATAGCCGATCTCTGCCATTTACCTGGGCGTGAAAGAGATATGTTGACAGAACATGCGGGGACTCTTGCATCAGGCGGGCTTCGCGTTCTGGGAGTTGCCAAATCCTCAACTCCATCTTTGAACCTTCCGGGAACCCAGCATGATTTCAACTTTACTTTCCTTGGCCTGGTAGGGATGGCAGATCCTGTCCGTCCAGGGATTCCTGAAGCGGTAAGCGAGTGTTATGACGCAGGTATCAGGGTGATCATGGTTACTGGCGATTATCCGGCAACTGCCCAGAATATTGCAAGACAGGTTGGGCTGATTAATGCTGATACCTGTATCACCGGTCCGGAACTTGAACAGATGTCTGATGCGGAGCTCCAGGACCAGCTCAGGACAACGACCCTTTTTGCACGGGTTATCCCTGAACAAAAACTACGGATTGTCAATGCTCTTAAGGCAAATGATGAAGTCGTAGCCATGACAGGAGACGGGGTAAATGATGCTCCTGCCCTTAAGGCGGCAGATATTAGTATTGCGATGGGAGGGAGAGGAACTGATGTTGCCCGCGAGGCATCAACGCTTGTGCTTCTTGATGACAACTTTACTTCTATAGTCTCTGCTGTCAGGCTTGGAAGGAGAATATATGACAACCTGAAAAAGGCCATGGCCTATATATTCTCTATTCATGTCCCTATTGCTGGAATGTCGCTTATCCCGGTTCTCCTTGGTATGCCACTTATTTTAATGCCTGTGCATATCGTATTCCTTGAGCTTATCATCGATCCAACCTGTTCGATCGCTTTTGAGGCTGAAAAAGAAGAGCATGATGTTATGAAAAGACCTCCAAGATCCCGGGATGAGATGTTATTTACACGGAAAACTCTCTTCCTCTCACTCATGCAGGGATTTGTGGTCTTGTTTGTAGTGTTTTTGGTATATGCCTATGCCCTGTCAGCCAATCTTTCAGAAGACGAGGTGCGTACCATGACTTTCACCACTATCGTCCTTGCAAACCTGCTCCTTATCCTCACAAACCGATCCTGGTCTGAGACGATCATATCCACTATCAGGACACCTAATAAAGCGATGACATGGGTATTTGTCGGAACGATCTCCAGTCTTCTCCTAATCCTCTCCCTTCCGGAATTAAGAGATCTATTCAGGTTTGATTCCTTGCCAGCCGGTGGGATAATTATCTGTACACTGGCTGCGGTGGTAAGCGTGCTCTGGTTTGAAGCCTGGAAACTTTTCAACTTAAGAAAAAAACCCCGACATTTATATGACCAGGCACTCAGGAATACATAGATTTCATAGGGCTTTGACTTTAATAAACAGGAAAGGAATAAGTTATTTGTCTCCGCTTTTTCCCCGCTTTTTGTAAGAGTTTACCAGTTATTTTGGAATGGATAATTTGCACCTCCTGCGAAACCCGGGTGAATGCACTTGTATAAATATATCTGTGGAAAATAAATTACTCATCTGTATATTCATGTTATTCATTACTCCGTTTCCATCACAGGTACAAAACGATAATATCCATATTCTGGTAATAGACGACGAAGAAGAAGTCCTTAAAGCTACCAGGGACTACCTGGTATCAACGTTCTCTTTCATGGTTGATACTGCCGGCTCTGGAAAGGAGGCGCTTGAAAAAATATCCAGGAACCGGTTTGATGCGATTATTGCAGATTACATTATGGAAGATACCAATGGCATTTCACTCCTTAAAACCATCCGCGACGATGGTGATGATACGCCTGTTATCATCTTCACCGGTAAGGGGCGGGAAGATGTTGTCATCGCTGCATTTGAGAATGGTGCAGACGGGTACGTGATGAAGGGAGATGAAATAAGGTCGCAGTTTGCCGATCTTGCAAAAAAAATCAACACTCTTGTTCAGAACCGTCGGATGGTGGATTCTCTTTTAGAGGTTGAAGGCCAGTTTAAAAATATTTATGAAGATTCACCCATTGCAATTGAACTATACAATAAAGATGGCATATTAATTGACGTTAACCCTGCATGTTGTACGCTCTTTGGTATTAATTCACCCGAATCAGTCAGAGGTTTTTCTCTCTTTAGTGATCCCCAGCTTCCGGAAAAAAATCTTAAGCAGATAAAAAGAGGGGAGACAACACGTTTTCGTTCCACGTTTCACTTTGATCTTATAAAAGAGAAAAAGCTGTTTGAGACAAGAAGGGAAGGAAAGGTTATGCTTGATGTCCAGATAACTCCGATGATCCATGGCAGGCATCAGGTAACCGGATACCTGGTTCATGTAACAGATATTACAAAAGAAGTCCAGGCACAGGAGGAATTAATAAATCAGAAACTGCTGCTTAACCGTCTGCTTGAAACTATCCCAAGTCCTGTCTTTTACAAGGATAATACCGGCAGGTACATGTTCTTCAATAATGCATTTGAGAAATTTGTCGGGCTGACCAAAGAGGAGATTACAGGCAAGACCGTGCATGATTTTGCACCAAAGAGCCATGCAGATTTTTACAGGGAAAATGATATTGAGCTTTTGAACACTCCAAAATCTGTATCATATGAAAGCAGGGTAAGATTGTCTGATGGTCTTTTACGTGATGTAATCTTCAGCAAGGCCTCCCTTCTTGATCAAAATGATGATATCCAGGGAGTTATTGGAATAATCACCGACGTGTCTGATATAAAAAAAGCAGAAGAAGAGATCAGGGAGAAAGAGGCATATATCAGGACCATCCTGGATAATCTTCCGATTGGTGTTGCGGTAAACTCTATGGGCCCGCATATCGGGTTTTCCTATCACAATAAGAATTTTCTAAAAATTTTCAGGATACCAGAAGCAGCCCTCATGGAACCTGAAAATATCTGGGATTATATTTATGAAGATCCTCAACTTCGTGACGAAATGAAGAGACGGGCAATGGAAGATTATGCAAGTGGTGACCTGTCAAGGATGCATTGGGATGATATCCCCATAACCAGGAAAGGAGAAGAGACAAGTTATGTAAGTGCCATGAGTATCCCGATTCCTTCCTCCAACCTGTTGATCTCGACGGTCTGGGATGTTACTGCCCGAAAAAATTTTGAGTTCGAGCTTCGAAAAACAAACCAGATCCTTGAAGGGATGCTTGATGGGATACCAGACATTATCGGGATACAAAACCCTGATCACAGTTTAATCCGTTATAATAAGGCCGGATACGAGATACTGGGTCTGTCTCATGAGGAGATTGCAGGAAAACCTTGTTATTCCCTAATCGGACGAACAAAGCCCTGTGAGATCTGTGCAAGCACCAGGGCAATGCATAGTAAAAAGATCGTCACTGTGGAAAAGTATGTTCCTGAGCTGAAAAGGCATCTGATATGCCGGAGCAACCCTATTCTTGATGATGATGGTAATGTGCAGATCATCGTCGAACAGCTTACAGATATAACCTCCAGAAAGCAGATGGAAGAGGCCATCAATCAGACAAATCAGAAACTGAGATTTTTAACCGGGCTTACCAGGCATGATATCCTCAATATTCTCAATGCCATATACTATTACCATGAACTTGCCCTTAGCGATGATGATCCGGAAAAATCCCGCGAATACATTATGAAAGCTGAGGAGGCTGCAAACCGAATTGAAGCTACGATCGGGTTTACGAGGGAGTATGAGGATTTTGGCGTTGCAAGTTCAGGATGGCAGTCTGTATATTCCATCATAGAATCTGCAAAACGGGAGGTAAATGCAGGTTCTATTGTAATTTCCAATTATATCTCTCCGTCGCTTGAGGTGTTTGTAGATCCGATAATTCGCAAGGTTTTTTCAACCCTTCTTGAGAACGCTGTAAGACATGGAATAACAATAACTTCAATCAGGTTTTCCGCAATAGAAAAGGACAATGATCTGGTAATTGTATGTGAAGATGACGGTGTAGGCATCCCGGTTGAGAATAAGATGCAGATATTTGGGATGGGGTATGGGAATCATACCGGAATAGGTCTTTTTCTGGCACGGGAGATCTTGTCAATTACCGGTCTTTCAATAAAGGAAGTTGGAGAAGAAGGAAAAGGGGCCAGGTTTGAAATTCTTGTTCCTGAAGGGAAATGGCGTGAATAAAAAATTCAGGGTTAACTTGATAAATTCTCACTCTGACCGGTATTATCAGCATCCGGTTTATTCATTTCTCTTTCTGATAAGGGGCAGCACATCATCATAACTGCATACCGGAATCCTCACCTTTCCATCATCTGTGAGCGTGACACCCCAGCACCCTGCAAGTTTTCTAACCCGTTCCGGGTCGATCCGACCCTCAGTCATGTCAATCTCCCTGTACGATGAACATCCTTCCATATTGATCTCATTTAATGGGTGTCTTATTAACAGTATAAGCTTTACTGGGGAAGACCCGGGTAACTACAGGATGTCCGGAGTAACCGCAAATTTACCGGATGCAACAAATTTTTCATGGTTCGTGCAATTATCTGAGGATCACCTCTCATAGCCGAATAAGGATATGAAAGAGGAGCGGTTTTAAGTGATGACAGATAAGAATGACAAGTAGGAAAGCCTTTCCTTATATGTAATAAATAATTATTCTGGAATATTGAGGTATTATTATGAACAGTAGAAAAATTTACCAGGTTTCCAGCATCATTCTGCTTCTCATGTTCACCGGTTATGCTTTTGCAGACAATTCCACAGATCCATCTTCCATCGTTTTCTCTGCGCCTGCCATGGTCATTTCTTCCCTGCCAGAATGCCACGATTATGTCTTGGAAAAGGTCACGCTTGACAAAGACTTTGCTTATACAAGGGCAGGAAGATCATTAACTCCCCGGATCATCGTAAAAAACCAGGGCGGGGATGATGTTTATCCAGGGAATGTGCCGGTGGAAGCATGGCTTGGTGAAACTCCTTTAATTCCTGTCGTAGATAACTTTCCTCCACTTAAAGGAGGAACATCAGCCATGTTTATGCTGCGTTTCATGATCCCTCATGATATCCCCAGGCGTCCAGTCCATCTGACTATAAAGATAGATCCCTGGAATACAAGGAATGAATGCGGAGATGGAACAAATGAATTCACAACACTGTCTCTTGTAGTCATAGAAGATAAGGTAAAAAACTGGGATGACTTTTAATCATTTCTTTAGATCATACCTTCTAATCCCTTCCTCGTACCGGTATCTCTGCACCAGGATAATAATCCGGAAAAAGAGCCTTATCACATCTGATCAGTATAACCGGCTCCTGAACATGGATCTCTCAGAGTTCATCCGTTTTATTGGAGAATCCGGGTATCATGAGGAAATACATACTCTCTCACATTCATACCATGAGATAGAGCTAATAGAACAGGCACTAACCCAAAATCTTGCGAAAACTTATCGGAATATCCTGTCTATCTCACCCGGTGGGTTACGCGATCTTGCAGAACGCTACTTCACGCGGTATGACATCGAAAATGTCATGCTTATCCTGCGTGGCTGCCAGTTTCAGATACCTCCCGACAAGATAAGAGCTGTGCTGATCCCGGCAGGAATACTGGATCCGGTAAAGCTTGACCAGCTCCTGGCTATCCGGTCCGTAACAGAGATAATTAATCATCTCTCCAGCTGGACCGGTCATCATATCCTGTCATCAGGGATCTCTGGTGAGTACAAACGTGGGACCTTTGCTTCTCTTGAAAACGATCTCTATATCGCATACTACTCAAATCTCCTGGCAGATGCAAAGTCCGGCTACCAGGGGGGCGATGTCATCATTCCTCACCTGCGTTTTGAGATAGACATACAAAACATAAGAAATATCTTCAGACTTCGTGCAGGAAGCAATGTTCGAGATATCACTCCTTATATGATCCCAGGAGGGTACAAGACTCCAAATGACTTTCAAAGGTTGTACGGAATTACTGACCGGGAAGAGTTCGTCAATGAACTGTCCAATGCCGGCATCCTGGCATTGCTGACAAAGGCGCTCGGAACTCTGCGATGTGATAAGAGTGTCTGCGATACCGATGCTGCAGAGTTTATTTGGAGTAGATGGGCAGCTCATAAAACTCCCCTCTATACCATCGTGCTTGCGGTAAATACCATGTTGCTTCATCATCTTGATGGCCTTGCCAGGCGTCACCAGTTTTCTGTTCTGCCTATCATCTCCTACCTTGAACGAAAAAAGTATGAAGTGATGAATCTGCGGGCTATCGCAAGAGGAAAACAGTTTGGAGTAAACCCGGACTTTATCAGGCAGCACCTGGTGATATGAGATGCCATACCTTCGCGATGTCAGGCCTACAAAATCTGAGTTGCTTATTTTAAAAACAAGGTTAAAAATTGCGATAAAATCACATAAAACCCTGCAGATGAAGCTTGACGGGCTTATAATGGAAGTGACAAGGCTTTCTCCAAACGTCAAGGCTGAATATGAGCTCCTGATTGCCCGTCATCGCAGGGTTAGACATCTCCTGGCCCCTGCATACATGATTGAAGGTATGCTAAACCTTACTATTGCAGCATATTCGGTCGAGTCAAAGACAGAAATTGAACTTTCCGAAAAGAATCTGTTTGGTGTCCGTGTGCCGGTGATAACCGGAGATAATGTCAGAACCGATCTCACCCTTCGTGGATATGGCCTTTTGGGAACTTCAATGGTTATTGATGATCTTGCTGATGCTTATGAGGGCCTGGTAGATGCAATTATAGCATATGCAGGTAATGCAGCTGCGCTAAGTCATCTTTTATTGGAGATAGAACGTATCAACAGGAGGGTCAAAGCACTGGAACACGTTGTCATTCCTTCGCTTGAGCAGTCGATAAAAACCATCTCTGCAGCCAGGGAAGAACTCGAACGGGAAGAACAGACAAGACTCTTTCACGTGAAAAAAAGGAGAAGATAGACCTGTTATCGTCGATTAGATCTCATCGCAGGGAAGGTACCGGCCTGCACACACGATATATTGTCTCTTATCACTACCGGTTACAAGGGTGAAATAGGTCTCTTTATAAAAAATCCCTGTTTCAAGAGGATTTGAGTACGAATAACGAACTGAGCCATGACCCTGCTTTAATGCATTTGTAACGATCTCATCCCTGAATTTCTTTCCTGATACATCTGTTTTTCCTGAAAAATTCGTTCCGGCAAGTTCTGGCTGGGCTGCATTTGCAATCATGTCAACTCCTGTACTAAAAATGAACACATATAATGAAGGATCATTTCTGTCAATGTATGGATGCCGCCCGCTTTGGATATCTGCAATGGTTCCTGTTGCATCCCGGCTCATCGCATCAGCCGTCAGGTTTACAAGATTAGTTACCTGCTCCATGGTCTGCGACTTCTCTGTACATCCAGGGCCGATATATTTTCCTACAATCTTTTCATAGGTAGTTATTCCGTCTATCTTGCGGTCTTTTTTCATTGCATCCAGTTCAGCCTGGAAATTTTCAATAATTTCAGGGTCAGAGTTCAGATTGAATGCTATATAATAAGGAAAATTGCCTAAATTGTCCAGGATGAAAAAAGAATCCGGATCTTCAGCGATGGTCTGAATGATGCTCTCTCCTGGATACTGGCCATATATCCAGACATCTGATGTTTCGTCTACCAGCCGTTGTATAGCTTCAGCAGGGGTTGTCACCTGGAAGATCTTCTCCTCCGGTATTCCGGCTTCCAGGCCTTTATAAAATCCGATATCATCTTTGATAGCGACTGCACGGAGGTCTTTATTGTCAGGTCTCTCTGTCTTCAGGGACTTGTTTTCAGCGAAAAAGACAAGTGGACATTGCATCAGGGGTCCTGCCCATCTGAAGAGTTTTTCACGTTCAGGTGTTCGCACTATGGAAAATATCCCGGTATTGTTGTTTTCCTGAACCATCCCGTATGCATCAGACCAGGCCATCAGGTTGATATCTTCGTCTTTAATCGTAATGCCTGCCCTTTCATAGGCGGTCTTTAAGAGGTCCACCGACAGCCCTGATGGGACACCATTTTCCAGGTAACTAAATGGCGGATACTCTTCGGTGAAAAAGGTCATCTCTTCTGGAACTGGTGCAGCCATGGAGAGGGATGAAACAAGAAAAATACATAGCGTAAAAAGTGTTCCTGTCTTAATTAATCTAATCATATTTTTCAATTCTCCTTCCTGTGATAAATAAACATTTGTCAGACCAGGGGCTTAGGGCATCTCTCACCTGATACAGGAAGATCTGCATGGGTTGTAAAGAGCGGGTAATCTATTGCAGCCATCCGCAGGAGAATCAGGTGTTTTCCAGCGGGTGTAAGAGCATAGACTGGCACTGAGGATCCTGCCTGAAGTACGGCATAAGGCCCGCAGATCTCACGGACAACACTTGAGGCACAGGCGGTGACAATATCTGTGTATTGCCTGACCATCTCTGCATCCCCAGCCGAATAGCCTGTGGTATGCACAGCTATAATAATGGCATCAGGATCATGTTCCCTGACTCTTTTTGCATCTTCTGGATCATGTATTGTCACGACCAGGTGTTCATGCCCGGCATTTTTTGCTGCAAATACACCTGCAAGAGGATCGAGGGATGCATTAAGGGGATCAGCAACGATTCCTCCACCTTCGATTATTCTATTGATGACTTCTGGTATTGGAGTGGTGCGGATAAGTCCTGACATGCGTCCTCCAATTCCCTGTGCCATATCAGGTCTGGTCACAACAACGGTCCCTGCGCCATCACAGGCGATGACCGCCGCATCGATAAACCTGCTTTTTAGTGATGTGCTGATGACTTCAGATGCCCCGAATCCGACGAAAATCTCCTCTGAAGTAAGCTCCCTTAAGGGAGTGCACATGCCATAAGAATCAATCCGGTTCTGGACATTATCTCTTACTGCCTCTGGTGTTATTTCATCGACCGGGCAGGCAAACCGGCGTGCAAGCGGGCAGCTACTTATTCTGGGCATGCCAACATCCACTACTCTGCCATCCCTGACGACAACCCTGCACTTTCCTACAGCTTCTATAATATGTTCGTCCATGGTTAATCCCTGAATTGTAAAAACACAACTCCTGCTCCTAAAATTACAACTAATGGGAAAAGTCCTGATTTTTCAGTTGGAACCGGCGTGGGAGGTGTGGGAAGTGGCGTTCTCCTCTGAATTGGGCTTATCTCCTCCTCATCTTCAGTATCATCATTCTTCTCATGCACAATCTCACCTGATCCGGCGTCTGGCAGGCCGGTAACGCTCGAAACCAGCGTTGGTGCTGGTGTGGGAGTATTCGTGGCGGTTGTGGACTCTGGTGCAATATTTACCATTGTTAGGGTTTTCAGGCTGATGTTGTCGATATATCCTTCGGCTTTTCTTCCATTTTGCCCTTCACCTATTGAAGTCAGGAACAGGTGAGTAAAGTCCTCCATTTTACCGGTAACCATTACAAAGTGGCTGAATAAGGGGGTGTTGTCACCAGGAGCAGTGACAGTCATGCTGACGCGGCTCTCTCCAGTGTACCAGGCAAGCCTGATATGGTACTCCTCACCGTCCGAAAATCGCACGGTGTTTCCACCATAATTCCCTTTTCCTGGGATAGAAAATGTCTGTGAGCGAAGGTTCTCTTTTGTTATGGCAGTAAGTGCAAAAGCCTTTTCGCCATTCTGATTATAGAGCTCTGCAATGATTGTCGATCCTCTCTGGCTGTCATATCCTTCAGTTCCTATCCCGAACCGAAATGAACTCTTCTCTTCAGTCAGGACAGGGTAAACGTCAAATTCAAGTGTGAACGGCCCGGCGTGAGGTTTTGAAAGAGGAATACATGCATAAGATCCTGTGCCTCCTGTTATCTGGTAATGGTACCGCCCTGACTTTTCATCATGGTAAAATGAAGACGGACTATTAGTCTCCCATCCTTCTGCATTGGAAAAGTCTGTTTCATATAATGTTGTATCTGCAATGACACAGCCCGCTTGGGCAATCACCAGTAAAAAACCTATTAATGAAAATAAAAGTCTGTGATCTGGCATACTATTGTATCTATGATATCGGATGCCAGGAATGAAAGGTTGCCGATTACCCGGCTTTTTCACCCCATAGTCAGTTCGGCAATTCCACCCTGGAAGTTCATGCTCTGGGCCGATCTTTGGTAAAAGAACCTGTTGTCTCTGTCGGGCCCAATCCCGGAAAAGGTGAACCTTGGGCTTTCAACATACTGGTAAGGCTCTGAGTTAATGTATAAGACTTTATATGGATCTCCCTTTGGAATGATAATATTCATCGTTGATGAAAAACTGTCAAACCCTCCGATAGAGAAGCTGTTAACCGGCCCCCGTGCAATGGTTTCTCCATTCTTGACAAGGGTGATATCGTTGAAATTAAACGCGGTAAACCTGTTCTTATCGGTGGATATGGTTCCATCTGTGGATCCTGATCCATAGATGAGCTGGATCATGTCCCCAGGTTCGAAATTGTAGATCTTACCGGCAATCTTCATGGAGCTTGCAGGGTCTGTTACCCTGAGCCTGATATATCCATCAGGGACCAGCGCACCGTTGATACTTCCTGCCAGGTATACATCCATGAGAGTTGGAGCTGTTACATTGATCCCGGTCTCCTGTGAGTACTTATCTGTTCCATATGCATTGGTGATCCGCAGCGTCACATTATACCGACCGGCACTCTGGAAGATGTGGACAGGATTTTTTTCAGATGACTGGGTCCCGTCGCCAAAGGACCATTCCCAGTTCTTTGGGTTGCCTGTTGAGAGATCAGTAAACTGTACGGTCAGGGGCGCCTGGCCCCCGGCAGGTTCAGCCAGGTATTTTGCAACCGGTGGTGATCCAATGGTGATAAAGTCTCCTGCTGTACGCCGGTTAGAGCCATAGTCATTTGTTACAAGAAGACTGACCGTGTAAGTTCCTGGAACAAAGTACGTATGGACCGGATTTTGCAGAGTAGAAGTAGCCCCGTCACCAAAACTCCATAGATAGTCTGTAACCTGTCCATAACTTAAATCATGGAACGTAACCGTCAGGGGTGGATCTCCAACCCTGGGTTCTGCGGTAAAGTCACTGATTGGTGGCTGGAATGGATTTGCATCCTTAAGATTGACAGGTATGTTTGTTGGAAGCGGTGTCGGCGTCACTGGCAGCACCATCTCAACCGGAAGAGGAGTTGCAGATACAACCGGCGGAGGATCAAGTCTTGTCTTGTCAATCAGGAGACTCTCCCCTTTGTTGGTCACATAATAAATCTCAACCAGTCTTGGAGCATCCGGTGCCGGATAAAAAAACTGGATCCTCTCACCAGCTGACCATGGCCATGAACCCCCCATAAAGTTCATGTTAGTGTTTGGCTGGACATCTCCATTCACCTTGATGATAAGACGATCAGACAAGAATGAATCCCCCTCAATATGCTGCATCACGATGGAGTCGCCCTCCCCTTCAATACTAATTTTAGCCTCTGGTATCCGTTCTGGTATCGGATTCCAGACAACCAGGATAACACCCAGTAGAAACAGCACAACCATAACCGCTGTCATGGCCATGATCGTCTGTATCTGTGTCATTGCACGTTCTTTTCTCATTTCCAAACCCATCCGGTTTCTGCATCTGTCTGCAGCTTAATCTGACTGCTTATTTATGGATTTATCTTCGATTTATAAATATTCAAAAAGGGGTGGTGACCTCGTAAGACTCAATACCACCCCTGAAGGAAAATCCTGCCCCATCCTGAATACTGAATAATAATTTCCCTGTTGAGTCTGTCCCTGCATTATGCAGAGTTATCATCTGACCAGGGCTTGCAACAATTGATGGAATTCCATTCACAAGTCCTTTAAGACCTGGTTCTCTGGCGATAATCCTGAAAGTGATGTCTGACGATGCAATCTGTTCATATTGGTTGATATTGATGTTTGTCAGCCACCCGGTTTCATATTCCTCTCCATTTATCCAGACTGATACATTATCAAAGTTGAACTGGATGATTGCATTGTTTATTATGGAGATGGACCCGGTTCCACCATTATTAATCATAATACTTACAAGGTCGCCCTTTTCAAGATAGTGATCCCTGCCACCTATCCTGATGATCATTCCAGGGCCCTTGACAGTGAAGAACAATACTCCTCCTGCATCAATGTTTGCAGTCCCGGGACCTGAAAGGAGCACGTCCTGCCTGTCAACCGGTAACACGGTGATCTCTTTTACTGGAGAGTCTGATGACTCACCAGGATCGCAAAATACCAGATCAAGGCTTGCCATGTAAGTTCCTGGGAA
>Ga0255342_1005294_pt1 | contig 12492 bp, 9 predicted proteins | sample wastewater_treat_3_FD_192416 | JGI IMG/M metagenome (GOLD analysis project Ga0255342, IMG submission 192416) | Wastewater microbial communities from Lulu Island WWTP, Vancouver, Canada - plant14 | ecosystem: Engineered > WWTP > Wastewater > Unclassified | place: Canada: Vancouver, British...
ATGCAAAATTCCCATTCTGGTGTGGCGGTACAGAATATGTTAAAAAATTTCCACAACAAGATTGGAATTTTTTTGATAAACTAGTGTTTGGATTAGATATGTTTAGCTCAAATCCAGCGTTAATGGTTATTGTATTTTTCGTACTAAGCGGATTTTTTATTGCCTATAGCTTTGAAAATAACAAATGGAAAATTAGACATTTTTACACAAATAGAGCTATAAGAATATATATTCCCTACATTGCTTCTATAATTCTAACAATAATATTATTCTATTCTGCAACATTAATAAACAATGAACTTTTTTATAGCCTTAATGAAAGAGAGTATAACCAAGGATTAGTTAGTAATTATCAAAATTTTAATTTTAAAACTGTAGCCTGGAATTTAATTTTTGTGGCTAACCCGTGTTATATAGGTTATAATGACCCTTATTGGTCGTTGCTAATAGAGGCTTTCTTTTATCTAATAGCACCATTTTTTGTAAAAAGAAAAAAAACGTTTTTACTTATAACTAGCTTATTGCTAATAGCTGGTCTTTTCTTTAAAAACATATTTTTAAAATATTTAGGTTTCGAACCTTTATCTAATTTCATTACTTTGTATGCTTTCTTCTTTGCATTAGGGTACTTCACTTATTGGTTAATTTTTGAATATAAATTACAAAATAAAATTAAAAGAATAAATGTTTGGTTCTATGACATTAGTGCTGTCGTAATATTATTAACAGCAATTTATGGTAGCTTTTTTATCAACTATAAATATGTATATCTATTAGGAGGAGTTTTTACTGTTATAGCTATTTATAGAGTAATAAATTATCCTATAAAAACCAATTGGATACATAAATTTTTTATCTCCATGGGTAAAATTTCCTATTCTATGTATTTAATTCATGTTCCGATATTTATATTGCTTTACTCATTGCTTGTGAAATTTACTGGAGTAGAAGTGTTTTATACTAGAATTTATTGGTTTGGTGTAGTAATTGCTGTAGGTATTTCGTATTTATTCTATTACGCTGTTGAACACCAATCATTAAAACTTATCAAAAAATTTAAAGAAAAAATTAAACCAAAAACTAAAAACTCACAACTAAAAACTAAAAACTAAAAACTCTTTAAATCATAAATTCTTAATTCCTCTCCTAGCTTACATGTTTTTAACCTTCTATTTTCAACCTCTCCTTCTCTATTTCTGAGCTTACATTTTCGACTTCCACGTATAAAACCCACAATATCACTTATTATCATCACACCCTAATTTGTTACAATTTTCTTGTTTTTGTAATATTTTTGTAATATTTCCTGTTTTCCGCATTGGGACACCCTAAAAATTTTCTTTAATAATTTTGTACAGTTCAGCTTGTTTTTCATCCATATTTAGTAATTTAGTTTTCTCATATTTTGAGTCGGGTAATTGGTAGGTAATTTGATACATATTATGTGTTAACTCGTTTGCCTTTTGAACTGAAATACTTGATTTTTCTTTTTGTAATACTCTTTCTAATTCCTTATAAATCAGGTATGCAGTAAATGCAATGCAAATGTGTGCTTCAATGCGGTGTTTTAGTCTATGGTAGATGGGGCGTATGCGAAGATCTGTCTTTGATATTCGGAATGCTTTTTCAATATGCCATAACTGCCCATAGTTTTCCAAAATCATATTGTCTTCAAGATTGCTGTTCGCAACATAACCTTTCAATCCATCCCAAACGCTATCAAATTCAAATTTTTGGTAATTAATGTTAATTGTTACATCACCTGTTATTTCAAGATACTTGTTATATCCTCTATTATTAATATTAGCTTTGGTAAGCCGTCCAAGATTTAAGCGTTTTTCTAAGCGTTCCAAACCTTTTTTGCGGTTATAGGCATCCTTACGCGCTCTTTTGGCTGAGTAATGAATAATTAGTCGTCGCGTTCTTAATTCGCCTTCAATTTCTATCTGCTGTTCGATATGATGAAAGCTACCATCATTGTAGTCTTGCTCAATTATTTCCTTCTGAATTACCTTGCTTTCATTTTTAAGCCTAGCTCCAATAATATATTTGTAACCGTATTCTTCTAATGCTTTTAGATTTTCTTTTGAAAGCAAGCCTGCATCAGCTATAACGATAGGCTTGTCTATCTTAAACTTTTCTTGCATTCTCTCCAAGAATGGTATCAAAGTTCGTCCTTCGTAAGTATTACCTTCAAAAATATCATAACCAATCGGATAACCACCTAATCCGACTAAAAGCCCAATAATTATTTGTGGATTGTCATGTTTACCATCCTTATTAAATCCTCTTTTACGCAAATCGTCTTCATCACTTGCCTCAAAGTAAAGCGTTGTCAAATCATAAAATACAACATTTATATTACCTCCTAACGTGCGTTTTGTATGAAGAAAAGCAATTTGTTCAACCTGTTCTTTAAGTTTATTACTGAGCTTATCCAAAAAACGATAAATTTTATCAACATCAATAACAACACCTTGATAACGATAAAGATATTCGCTTGTTTTTAGCTTGCTCAATGGGAAAGCCAAACGAGTAATTACCAAATGTCTAAAAATAGACTCTTTGATTAAACCAAACCCTATATAGTCATAAATCTTACCAAATATAAGTTCTGGACCGACAGTTCGAATATGCGAATTATTAAGTAAAGAAAATGCCTGTTCAACTAACGCATCGTTCGTAGAAGCGAAAAGAGATAATTGAGACTGCATTTTTTCCATTTCTTGCTGTGCTTGCAATTTTAACCGATCAATTTCGTGGCGCTCAGTGCCGCAACCTATCGTTTTTTCCACTTTATAACGACCATTATACTTGCTAATTATCTGAATACTAACACTTCCAGAGCGATTTTTCTTTTCTCGAATATACATATTAAAAAATTTGGGACACCCAAAAATAGTAAAATATTTTCATATCTTATTGATTAACAGCAAAATAGTTTGGGTGTCCCGAAAAAGTGCGGAAAACAGGAAAACTTTTTCAATTTTTAACTGAATCGCAGTTGTTTAGCAGACTTAATTCCCGTCAACTTCCCTTTATCAAATACTATTTTCCCATTTACAAAAGTAGTTTGAACAGAATGTTTAAAAGTTTCACCTTCTAAAGGCGACCACTTGCATTTATACAAAAGATTTTCTTTTTCTACTTTTGTTGGAATATTTGGATTAACCAAAACTAAATCAGCAAAATAGCCTTCTCGAACAAAGCCTCTATCAACAATTCCAAACAATTCAGCAGGATTATGGCACGTAAATTTTACAACTTCTTCTTTAGAAAAATATTTTTGTTCAGCAAGTTCTAACATTACCAAAAGAGTATGTTGAACCATAGGACCACCCGAAGGAGCTTTTGTGTAATCTTGCATTTTTTCTGATAATAAATGTGGAGCATGATCACTACCTACTACATCTATTTTGCCATCTTTCAAGGCTTGTATTAAGGCTAATCTATCTTTCTCAGTTTTTACCGCAGGATTCCATTTAATTTTATTTCCCAATCTTTCATAATCTTTGTCAGAGAACCAAAGATGATGAACGCAAACCTCAGCTGTTATATTTTTCTGAGAAAGAGGCTCATTGCTTAATAATTCTAGTTCTTTCTCGGTACTTAAATGAAAAATATGTAAGCGACCACCTGTTTTTTTAGCTATTTCAATTGCTTTAGACGATGATTTGTAACAAGCATCTTCCGAACGAATTTGAGAGTGAAATTTTGAAGGAATATTACTGCCATATTTTGCCTCAAACTTTTTAAGATTTGCATTAATTATTTCATTATCCTCACAATGAACTGCAACAATTGACTTTGTTGAACTCAAAATATTTTCTATAGCCTCATCGTCATCTACTAACAAATCGCCTGTTGAAGACCCCAAAAACATCTTTATTCCAGCAACTTCAGATTTATTTATATTCCTTATTTCTTCAATATTATCATTTGTTGCTCCTAACATAAAGGAATAATTGATGTAAGAACTGTTTTTAGCTATATCAAATTTTTCTTGTAAAAGTTGATTTGTTATTGTTGCAGGATTAGTATTTGGCATTTCTATAAAAGAAGTTAATCCACCTGCAACAGCAGCTGCAGATTCAGAAGCAATATCGGCTTTTTGTGTTAAACCAGGCTCACGAAAATGCACTTGGTCATCAATAATCCCTGGCAACAACCACAAACCTGTAGCATCAATAATTTTATCAGCATGGGGTAAATTTTCATTCTCAGAAAAAATCTTTTTTATCCTTTCGTCTTCAATAAGTAAACTAGCAATTTGTGAGTTATTTTCGTTGATTAATAAAGCATTTTTAATTAAAGTTGTCATAGCACATTATTAGAAATATCATTAAATTTTACACAAAAATACATTATTCATAATTATAAAAAGATTTTTACCGAAAATAATATGCACAAAAGTATTTTTCAAAAATTTTATTAAAATAATTATTAAAAAATATTAGTTTTGCAAAATTATGAATGTCTCGATAGAATTATTTGTATTAGTCATTTCAGTTCTCATTTTTATCAGTCTTTTGGTAGGCAAAATGGGAAGTCGGTTTGGCGTGCCTACCCTTCTCCTTTTTTTATTAATAGGCGTATTGTTTGGGTCAGACGGAGTTGGTCTTGAGTTTGATTCGCCAAAAATAGCCCAAGTTGTTGGAGTGGTTGCCCTTAACATTATTTTATTTTCGGGTGGAATGGATACCCGCATGTCTGAAATAAAACCAATTGCGGTACAAGGATTTATACTTGCTACTATTGGCGTAATGCTCACAGCTTTAATAACAGGAGTTTTTATATATTGGCTAACTAGCAATTTCTTTAATGCTGTAACATTCTCGTTATTAGAGTCTCTGTTGCTTGCCAGTGTGATGTCATCTACAGATTCTGCCTCCGTATTCTCTATACTACGTTCGCGAAATCTTGCACTAAAAGAAAATTTACGACCTTTATTAGAGTTTGAAAGCGGAAGTAACGACCCTATGGCGTATATGCTCACTATTGTACTTATTCAACTTATAAAATCTCCAGAAATAGACACTTGGGCAGCTGTGTTCATGTTTTTTAAACAATTAATTTTAGGTGGATTAGCAGGTTTCTTATTAGGGAAATATGTATTTGTTCGCATTATCAACAAAATTAACCTAGAAAACGATGCTCTTTATTCTGTTTTGCTTTTTACCCTAATGCTATTTTTATTTGGATTTACCACTTTTATTGATGGCAACGGTTATTTAGCTGTATATATTGGTGGTTTATTTGTTGGAAACAGTAGATTTGTACACAAACGTAGTTCGCTAAAATTCTTTGACGGAATGACTTGGTTAGTACAAATAGTGATGTTCCTTACATTAGGCTTGTTAGTTAATCCTTCTGAATTGCTACCAATAGCAGGTGTGGGAATTCTTGTTGGTTTATTTATGATTTTTGTTTCACGTCCAATAACAGTTTTTGCTTGCCTTCTACCATTTAGAAAAATGACAATAAGAGCAAAAAGCTATGTTTCTTGGGTAGGATTACGCGGTGCAGTACCTATTATATTTGCAACATATCCATGGGTAGCAGAAATATCACATGCAAAAACTATTTTCAACATTGTGTTTTTTATAACAATTATTTCGCTATTAGTACAAGGAACTTCAGTAAGCATAATGGCTAAATGGCTAAAAGTATCAGAAGATGCTCCGCCTAAAAGAAAATTGAAAAAATTCGATGTAGAAATTGCTGACGAAATAAAATCTTTTATGAGCGAAATAACTATAAAAGAAGAATATTTAGCAAATGGTTCAAGATTAATGGATTTAAGCGTGCCAGACAATACGCTGATTGTTTTAGTAAAACGAGACGACCAGTATTTTGTTCCGCGAGGAAATACAGAACTTTTTGTTGGCGATTCAATTTTGGTAATTACTGACGACGAAGAAGCTTTGGAAATAACACATAAAGTTATGAAAGGTAAAACAAATAATAAAGATAAACTACCTAAGCAATCCTAACCTACTACATTTCTTTTTATAATATTTAATAACTCATTACGATTAATTGGCTTAGCAATATAATCATCAAAACCTTGGTTAAGTAATTTTTGAGCATCTTCATTTTGAGTGTAAGCAGTGCAAGCTATTACTGGAATTTTATTATTTATTTTCTTTATTTCTAAAAGAGCATCACTACCACTCAAGCCTGGTAAATTTATATCCATCAAAATAACGTCTATTTTATCGTCAAAAGTTTTTACATGCTCTATAGCTTCGCTACCTGTTTGTGCTTCTAAAGTGTTTGCCCCTGCTTTGTTTAAAATAGTTTTTAATAATAAATAATTTATTCTATCATCTTCAGTAATTAAAATGTTTAATTCTGATAAATCATTGTCTAAATTTGATTCTGTATCCTTTGCATAATCTTTTTCCGAGCTTGCATAGTCAAGATAAAAACTAAACTCCGAACCATGTCGTAAACTAGAGTTTACAAAAATTTCTGTTCCAAGCATATCACAAAGTTCTTTAACAATTGATAAGCCAAGCCCACTGCCTTCAAATTTTTGATTGTCTGATTTTATTTGCGTAAATTTTTCAAAAATCATTTTATGATTAGTTGATTCTATACCAATACCTGTATCAGCTACAAAAATTTTTATTTTATTTTCTTCAATTCTATATCCAAGTTTAACATTTCCAAAACTTGTAAATTTTATAGCATTACTTATTAAGTTATTTAAAATCTGTATAAGTTTTTGCTTGTCTGTATAAAGTTTAATATCTTTTTGAGCTGGCTTTAAGACTACAAATTCAAGATTTTTTATTTCGGCTAAAGGTCTATAACAAATTGCCAATTCATCTATTAGGTCAGAAATATTAAAGTATTCTTTTTCAAGTTTAGTATTGCTTGATTCTAATTGATTGATTTCAATAAATTTATTAAAAATATTGGAAACTTGTTTTGATGAAGAATTTATTAGTTTGCTAAACTCTTCTTTTTCCTTATTGCTAACATCTTTACTGTTAAGCAATTCACTATATTTAACTAAGTTATTTACTAATGGATTAATTTCATCAATAATATTTGATATAAATATTGTTCTATTTACTTCTTTTTCTTCTATATTTTCTGTTTCTTTTTTTAATTCATCTTCTATAATTTTTCTTTCAGTAATATCTCTTCCAACAGCAATAATTTCATTTATTGTATTAGCAATAATTGCTTTACAACTCCAGCCATACCACCTCCAGCCTTTATTTGTTAAAATTCTATGTTCAAAATATCCTGAATGTGGAGCATCTTTTAAAGAACTTACAAAATTAAGAATTCGTTCTTGATCTTCTTTAAGAACAAATTCCATAAAGTTTCTATCAGCAAATTTTTCATCTTCACCTCTTGAAAAAACCTTATAAAAAGTTTTACTCAAATACGTAAAATTTCCATGTCTGTCAAATTTGAATATTACCTCATTCTGATTCTCTACTAAAAGCCTATATTTTTCTTCGCTATTTTTTAAATTTATTTCTGCTTCTTTTCTTTCAGTAATATCAAATATTACGCCTTCGATATAGTGTTCTTTATTTCGTAAAACAAGCTTTCCTTTTTCCCAAACATATTTTATTGTATTATCTTTTGTAATTATTCTATATTCTAATAAAAAAGGTTCTTTTTTTGCTATACTTTCACTAATAGTAGTCCAAACCCTTTCTTGGTCGTCAATATGTATTATATCGGAATAACTTTTGATTTTATTATTTATAATATCAGCAATATCATATCCTGTTAAGTTTTTAAACTCTTCAGATAAAAACTTCATAGACCATTGCCTATCGAACAAGCAACTGTAGGCAACACCTGGAATATTAGCTATTAACAAACTTAATCTTTCTTCATTTTCATGTAAATTTTCTTCTATATATTTTAGGTGAGAAATATTTGTTACAATATGAATGGTTTTTATAAACTTATTTGATTTGTCATAAATTGGAGTACAAGAAACTATATATGTTTGTTTATTAACTTCACATTCTACTGTTCGAGAATATGTTTCAACGGTTTTACCTGGACAAAATTCTGGTATAGAAGCAAAATTAGAAAATTTCTCACAACATTTTTTACCAATAATTTCATTTTTCGAGTTTACTCCAAAAAGTTTTATAGCTGCTTTATTTACCTCTAAAACAATACCATCTGCACTCAAAATAAAAATTGGATGTTCTATCGTATTAAAAACAAGACTCCATTCAAAGTCATTTTTTTTATTTTCTGCAATATCTCTAATGTGTTGATTTTCGTTTTCCATTGATTAGTAATAATTAAAAGCAAAATTAATAATTTTTACTCATTATATAGAATTTATAAGAAATAAAATTCCAAAATTTAAACGTTTTATAAAGTTGCTACATGCTTTGCTAGTGCAGTATATATTTCTACTTTAGGTTTTTTCTTATATGTTATAACATTTTTATCGCAAGCTCGGCTCAATACTAAAAACTAAAAACTCGACAACTAAAAAGAGTGAGCTTGCGAACTCTGCGAAATAATAGACGCGTCAGCCTACTTTACCTTCGGTGAGCTCGTAAACTCGGTTCAACTTTTAACACTTCAACTACGTTCAGTGCATCGCTTTTAACTTTTAACTGATTGTGTCTTTTGTGGTTTAAAACTAAAAACTCACATAACTTTGTGTATAAAAAACAAAACTTTGTTATCACTCACAGCTTTTTTTTATAATTTTGCAAAAAAAATATATTTATGACAGAAAATACACCTGAAATTAATTTCAAGAAAAAAGATAGACTAACAAAGATTTTAATTATTTTAATTACATTTATGATTGTTGTAATTGGTATTTTAGGATTTTTACTTTACGACGTTTCAAAACAAAAACAAGAAATAATTATAAAAACAAATGAAATTGTTGTTGAAAAAGACCATTTACGAGAACAATTAACAGACCTTTTAGATGATTATTCTCAACTAAGCTCTACTAACGACAGTTTAAATGCTGAAATTGAACGCGAAAGAGAACATATCGCAGAATTAATAAAAGAACTTGACGGTATTAAAAATTACAATTATAGTATTCAGCGAAAATATGAAAAAGAGCTTTCTTCTTTAAGAAAAATTATGCGTGATTATGTTTACCAAATCGATAGTCTTGACCAACTAAATAAACATTTAATGGCAGAAAACATAAATATAAAAGACCAACATTCACGAATAAAAAATGAAATGGATGAAGTTGTTGAAAAAAACGACGAATTAGAATTACTAATTTCTGGTGCTAGCGTAGTAAAAACATCTCATATAAGCATAAAATTTTTAAATAGAAGAGGAAAAGAAACAACAAAATCGCGCAGAGTTGAAAGACTGCAAACTAATTTTACTTTAGTAGCTAACGATTTAGCTGAAAGTGGTCCTCGAAAAGTATATTTAAGAATTATTAGACCAAATGGATATACTTTTTCTAGTGGACAAACTTTCGATTTCGGTTCTAAAAAGCTAACATATACAGCTTACCGCGATATTGTTTACGAAAAACAAAACCTTGATGTTGTTATATATTATGATGTAAACGAAACTTTGGAAATAGGAAAATATATAGTTGAATTATATATGGACGAAAATAAAATCGGAGAAAGTTTCTTTAATATTGAAAAATAAAGTTTATGTTAGCTAATGCTTATTTAGAACTTCTTGATATTAGCATGCCCATAATAGAAAGAAATTCTAATGATAATTATTTAATTTTAAGCATTATTGCATTTGTAGTTTTTATATTAATCATTATAACAAAATTAACTAATCAAAATTATTTGCAAAATTTAATTAAATCAACACTCAGATTTGAAGATTTGCAAAAAACAAAACAAAAGTCCAACTCTAACGCATTTCTAAATATTGTAACTATTAGCATACCTATTTTAAACATATCTGCCACACTTATGATGATTATAACTTATTTTAAATTTCCTATATTTAATATAACAAATAGTTTTATACTCATTTGCATTTTAATATTTGCTGTGTTTTTTTACTTTTTATTTACAAAAACAAATTTAATGCTGATAGGAAATTTAACCAATATGAAATCTTATGCTATAGATTGCACATTAATAAGGCTTAATAATATTAAAGTCCTATCCTTATTTTTATCACCTTTATATTTATTATTCCCTTTTGCAAATACAAAAATGCAGTCACACCTTGTTTTTGCAGCCATTTTGATATTAGCAATAATTTTTTTAATAAAAATAATTTCATTTTTTATTTATTTATTCAAAATAAAATTTTTAAATCATTTCTTAATTTTGTATTTTTGCACTTTGGAAATTTTACCTTTACTCATTGTTTGTAAATTAGTAGGTATGTGGTAGTAACTTAATGATAACAAAAGAAGAATGAAGATAAAAAGCGTACTTATTTCTCAGCCTAAGCCTGAAACAGAAAAATCACCTTATTTTGATATTTCTAAAAAATATAATGTTAAAATTGATTTTCGCCCTTTCGTACAAGTAAAGGGAATTCCTGCAAAAGATGTCAGGCGTTCAAAAGTTGACTTGTGTTCACATACTGCTATTATTTTTAATAGTAGAACTGCAATAGATCATTATTTTAGAGTTTTAAACGAATTAAAAATCAATATAAATGATGAATGGAAATACTTTTGCTACTCAGAATCTATAGCTCTTTACTTGCAAAAATATATTACTTATCGTAAACGAAAAATATTTTTCGGAAATGGTACTTTTAATGATTTAATGGAAAGTATTAAAAGATTTCCTGAAGAAAATTATCTTGTACCACTCAGCGAAGTTCACAAACCAGAAATTCCTATTGGTTTAGATAAAGCTAATATAAAATATTCCAAAGCAATTTTATATAAAACTGTAAGTGCTGATTTATCTGATTTGGAAGACATTAATTATGATGTTTTAGTATTTTTTAGCCCTGCTGGTGTTAATTCATTATTACATAATTTTCCAAATTTTGATCAAAACGGAATTTGTATTGGTGCATTTGGTGCTGCTACAGCAAAAACTGTAAAAGACTTAAAATTAAGACTAGACCTTTGTGCTCCTTCACCAGAAAGCCCATCAATGACAGCTGCTTTGGAAGATTTTATTAAAACAAGAAACAAATAGTTGAGCATATGATTTGTAATGAGTAAACTCAATAATAATTTTAAAAGAAAATCTTTTTTAAAACTAAAATCAGAAATACAATGTCTATTTTATGAGGGCGAAAAAATTAACACCTCAAGTTTTAGGCTTTTATATCATTTTGAGCTAAACTCTCAAGAATATGGTTTAAAATTATTTGTTTCTGCCCCAAAAAAACTTTTAAAATCAGCCGTTAAAAGAAATACCGCTAAAAGAAGATTTAAAGAAGCTTTTAGATTAAACTGTCATCATCTAAAAGAGATTTCTGAAAAACATAAAATTAATATTTTTGTGGGTATTATTCATAATAATTCAAACTTAATCGAATATAGTGATATAGAAAAAAATTTAATCTTATCTTTACAAAAAATTTATAACGAAATATATGAAAAATTTGAACAAAATTCTTAAAACACTAAAAGCTAATATAAGCTCAGTGCTTATTGTTTTAATGTTAGCTTTAAGTTCATTTACTTTTACAACCGACAAAGATATAAACTTTGAAACAGTTAAAAACTTGGATATTTTTTATTCTTTATATAAGGAATTAAACCTTTATTATGTTGACCCTATACAGCCTGGCGAAATCATTAAAACAGGTATTGATGCAATGTTAAAAAGTTTGGATCCATATACTGTTTATATTCCTGAATCAAAAATTGAAGATGTTAAGTTTATGACAACAGGTCAATATGGCGGTATTGGCTCTGTAATTAGAAAAAATGGCGATTATGTGGTTATTATTCAACCATATAAAGATTCTCCTTCTGATAAAGCAGGTTTAATTCCTGGCGATATAATCTTAGAAATTAATGGAAAAAACATGAAAGGTGCAAGCTCTGAAGAAGTTTCTGAATTACTAAGAGGAGAGCCTAATACAAAAGTAAATCTAAAAATTAAACGTTTTGGCGAAGATAAAAACTTAGATTTTGAATTTAATAGAGAGCAAGTTAAATTAAATTCTGTTCCTTACTACGGAATGTTAGAAGATGGTATTGCATATATTTCGTTAAGCGACTTTACAAATACTGCCTATAAAGAAGTTAAAGAAGCATACGACAGTTTAAGAACTGCAAATAATCTCAAAGGAATAATCATTGATTTACGAAGCAATCCTGGTGGATTATTGATTGAAGCGGTAAAAATATGTAATATGTTTATTCCAAAAGGCGAAGTAATTGTTAGCACAAAAGGAAAAGTTGCTCAATGGGACAATGTATATAAGGCAAGTGTTGAGCCTATTGATAAAGATATTAAAATAGCAGTAATTGTAAATTCAAGTTCGGCTTCGGCTTCAGAAATTGTTGCTGGTGCTATGCAAGATTTAGATAGAGGGGTAGTAGTGGGACAA
>Ga0255342_1005326_pt1 | contig 12435 bp, 10 predicted proteins | sample wastewater_treat_3_FD_192416 | JGI IMG/M metagenome (GOLD analysis project Ga0255342, IMG submission 192416) | Wastewater microbial communities from Lulu Island WWTP, Vancouver, Canada - plant14 | ecosystem: Engineered > WWTP > Wastewater > Unclassified | place: Canada: Vancouver, British...
TTTCCGAGAGCTTTAATCCGAGCATATTCTGTTCTAATGGCAAAATCAATGAGAGTTCTCATATAGAATTATTATAGTATTAATAGTATATAAACATTTCGATGGATAGGTTTTTCGAAACGCTCATCAGTGAAAAGGCCCATCTCAGGCCGGCGGGCTCGATTCCGCCGAAGCCATAGCTCCTGCCCAGAACCTGCTGACTGAAGGAGGCAAAGGCCCAGGTGATGTAAAGGATGACCAGCAGAAGGCTCCAGTGCAACTGCACCGGTATTCCCATAATCTTCCCAAGCTGCAATGAAGAGTTCATTATGTGCCAGTATTCCCCCGGGTATTAATAGGTCTTTTGACAATTTATGGGGCAAATAATGGCCATCGCTCTGAAAGCAGCTATTATTAATTTATTAAGTGAGCGGGTAGGAGAGTGGGGGTTCAGTGTGGATTCTAAAAACTAGGATTACCCGCTCAATTTTAAATGGCGCCGGTTAAGATATAAATTTTTCCCCTGGAAGGGATCACCAGATCAATCCTGATCTAATCCCCGCGGCCTTCCTTCCGGGTAGCAGCGCACCAGATATCTCACCTGAGAGCTATGCTCTGCCATACAGGCGGCAGTATACGCATCCCTCAGGCTCTTGCCCGCAGCAAATACGCCATGCCCCCGGGCGATGCAGGCCTTATGGGACTTGAGGGCGAGGGAGGCTGCCCGGGCAAGCATATCTGTCCCCAGCCGGCCCTTGATTATCGGCATCTCTCCCAGGAGAAGAACACCCTCGCTGTCGACGGGCTCTATCGTCTCCGCCTCCAGCATGGACAGGGCAACTGCATATGGAGAATGGGTGTGGATGATGGCTGTATTTCCTGTGCCCAGATAGATCGCCCGGTGAACACAGGTCTCTATGCTGGCCATCTTATCGTCCTCGCAGGGCTGTTTGAGATCGACATCTATCACCGTGGATGAATCCAGCTCATCGAGCATCGATCCCGTAGCAGTGATGAATATCCTGCCCTCTCGAAGGATGCTGATGTTTCCGAATATGGAGCTTGTAAGCCCCGATGAGACGATCTTCTTCCCGAACTGCGCGATCTCCTCCCAAGGCCCTTCTCTCATCTCAATCCCTCTTCAGGAGACGGAAAGGGACGGCCATTGACTCTCTCTCGCCAAAACCTCCCTCCAGGTCCACTGATATCTGATACTCCCCCGCCGTCCAAAAGCTCGTCTCCCAGCGGGCGGAGTATACACCATTGCCATCCAGGTCATCCATGGGAATCTCCAGATTTCTGTCCGGGCCGATGATATTGGCATTTAGGGACCTGATCTCCCCTGAGGCCCGGGCCTCGACCATCACCGGCTCGCCCTCTGTGGCCTCATCCCGGTTCAGCCTCACATCCGCCAGATCGGGAGGATAAAGCCCCTCCTCTGGAGCATTGATGCTTCTGAGAGCGCGGGTCAGATTGAGCGCCCCGTAGCCGTAGAGGTTGTCCTTTCCCTCCGCCCCCAGGTCATCCGCCGTCTTGAGAAGCAGCCTCTTGACATCTGCCGGCTGCAGCCCGGGCTCTACCTCCAAGAGGATGGCTGATGCCCCGGAGACCTGAGGAACGGCCATTGAGGTGCCGCTCACTGAACTCTGGCCATCCCTGGAACCGGCCAGGGCAGAGGGGACATCAACCCCCAGGGTGACCAGGTCCGGCTTGATCTCTCCGGCCTGGGTCGGACCGCGCGATGATAGATCGAATATCATTCCGGTGTGGTCAATGGCCCCCACAGTTATCACCTCCTTTGCGCCGCCGGGCATGACAATGGAGGAGGGCGCAGGCCCGGAGTTCCCGGCGGCGACGCACATGACCAGCCCCTCCTCGACCATCCTGCTGCAGGCCTCATCCAGCAGAGAAGTGCCATCAGAAGGGCCTTCTCCGCCCACGCTGAATGATATGACCTTTATCCCGTAACGATCCCGGTTCTCCAGGCACCAGTCCAGCGCCTTGAGGGCATCGGAGAGGTAGCAGGCTCCATTCCTGTCCATCACCTTGACCACCACCAGATTCGCTCCCGGTGCCACCCCCATCCCCAGGCCGCCAGCGATCAGGCTGGCGCAGTGCGTGCCATGGCCGTTGTCGTCATAGGGCTCGTCTTGCTCGTTTACGAAGTCCTGAAAGGCGACTATCCTCCCGGTGAGAGAGGCATGACCGGCATCTGCGCCGGTATCGATGAGGGCTACAGTCACCCCCTTCCCCACGGGGCCTGTGCTCTTCCGGGGATCGTCTATGATCGAGGGAGCAGGGTTCGGGCTGCCTTGGCTCTCCTGCAAGGATAGCAGGGTGAGCTTCTGATCGGTGTACACCCCCCTGACTCCGTCTGTCCTGGCGATCTCCTCCAGCCTGTCAGAGGGGACTGTCATTGCGCTCCCTGGCAGGACCTTGAAGCTCTTCTCCCGGGTGGTGGAGATGCCGGTCAGGTTTCCCTTCAGCTTCTCCTCATGAAGGACGATGACCTTCAGGTCCCTGGCTTTCTGTCCCTCCAGGCTATCTTCTATTCCATTGCCATTGAGATCTCTGGGATCACGGATGGTGATCTTCTTGGATTCGTCCTTAGCTGCATTGCCGAATCTGTCTATGGCGATGATGGTCACATTATAGGTCCCGGCAGGGAGATTGGAGCCGCAATAGCCGGTATAGGTGCCGTCTCGGTCCAGATCGAGCATGAGGTTCATGCGATTGCCTATCTCAGCATAGACCATTCCCAGGCCGGAGGGATCATGGACCCGGGCCCTTATCTCGCTTCTGGGGTCGCCGGTCTTAAGGACAGGGGGCCTCACGCTCACCCCATAGATGACCGGAGGGGTGCTGTCGTCGAGATTGGGCCGGAAGTAATTATCATACTCCTTTTGAAACCAGGCAGTGGCCTTGTTGTTCTCCAGGGCATTTTGCACCGGAAATGCTGATGCATAGCTGACCAGGGCCAGCAGCAGAACTAGATGGAGGATATGGCCAGGGCGCATTCTCTCACTTCTAACTCCAGCTATTATTTTTTGATATTCTTATATCTGCTGGTCTCATCTCACCTCGATCTGGAGGATATGGGGAAAGAGCCTGTTGATGTTGTCCTTCCTCGCCATGATCCCGAGGTTGTAAGTGCCCGGGTGGCTGGCCGCCCAGATGCCTGCGAACCTGTCATCAGAGATCTCTTTCAGCATCACTCCGTGGAGCCTGTTCTCCTCTTCATCCCGGATCAGCGCCCGGAGGGTGTATGGGCCACCGTCGCCCTTCATCTGCTCTCCAGCTGAGGGCTCCATCCTGCTGCCCGGGCTGCTCTCGCCCCCGCTGCCCTCTGCATACTCCTCCCTCTCCCTTATGGTAACAGTGATCTTGACTGCATCACCCGATGAGGCTGGATTGGGGTCTGCCTCCGCTTTTACGATATAGATGCCCAATTGGGAATGATCTGCGATCCAATCCTTCCAGGTATAGATCTTGGCATCATAGCCGAGAAGGATCAGGGGCAGCCAGATCATTGAGGCCTTGATACCGGTATTGGTGTAGACAACCACCGGCCTTTTCTTTTCCAGATCTGAGAAGAGCTCCTCCAGCTCTGGCCGATCCCTTATCCTCCTCCCATCCAGAACGCTCTCGTAGGGGATATTGATCGCCCCTGGTATCGAGCCGCTCTCAAACTCCTTCTCAGTCCGGGCGTCGATGATCATAGGCAGGCCGCTTCTCACGAACTCATATGTGGCCAGAAGACCGGCATCTACTGAGGGGGTGTAGATCGCAGGCGCGAGGACAACAGGCTCGGCAGAGGTGGGATTTGAGGCTGCCACCCACTCATCTATCCCTCCCTCCAGGAGGCGGACATCCTCATGCCCCAGATACTTCAATATCCAGAAGACATAGGTGGCTGCGGATGGGCCTCCGCCGCAGGGCTGGCATTCGCCATAAATAATGACTGAATCATCTTGGGAGACACCTGCCTCCCCCAGAATCCGGGCCATCACATTGGCCGGCTTGGGCCTTCCCCCAGAATCGATGAACCGGTCATAGGGAATGCTTATCGCTCCCGGAATATACTCAGCCGGGCGGGGACTGATATCGATGATTATGCTGCCGGCATCTGAGATGTTGATCTTTTCCAGGGGTATCAGGATAGAGGAGGCCAGCTCCCCGGAGGCATTGGAGCGATCGCCAGTGCGTTCAGCTGTGGCAGGAGATACGACGGATATGGATATGGAGATGATCGCCATCAATATCAGGATCACGCCAGCTCTGCCTGCCATCTTCATCATCTTGCCTCTAGGCACTCTTTTTGCTCTCACATTCTATATAAATTGAATTGTCCTTTATGAACGCCTTTGTGAAATGAAATCAGCCCCCTCTGGAAGCGACTGATATTCTGCCCAAAACCTCCTCCAGCTCAAATCCGCGAACATCCTTGACCTTCAAGACCAGGTCGTACTCCCCGGGATCGAGCAGCGCCGTGGAGAAGGTCCCCTGGTATGTATCCCCAGATAGCACCAGGCGGCCATAGCCTTTTGCCTCCCCCCCGGGCTGATATGCTCTGACCGTCGGCTGGTTGAGATCATATAGAGCCTCCAGCTGCACAGCGATTCTTATATCATCTCCCACCCGGGCCTGGGTGGGATTCAGGCTCTTTTGGATGATGGAGATCTGCCTGACCTGGCCGCCCATGATGGGATACTGATCGCGGGCCGTTCTGCTCACCTCATAGGGCTGATCGCCAAAGCCATCGGCACCCAGTACATCCTGCCCCGGCCCCTGGTACTCATCATTCCCATGGTAGTCGCTCCAGAGGTTGCCCCCCAGCGGATAGCTGGCATTCCAGGAGTTCTCTCCTCTATCCTCGGCCTGGATCACATTGTAGAGGATCTTATTTCCATAGATCAGATTCTTGTCCGAGTACAGGAAGATCCCGGTCTGGCTGTTGGAGACGGCATTATCAATGATGGTGTTGCCATCGGAATTGCTTTGAATCTGCAGGCCGTAGCGCCCATTTCCCTCTATCTGGTTGCCGGATATGCTGTTATATCCAGAATCCAACAGGGTCAGGCCGGCGACGACATTATCGATCATGCTGTTATTCCGGATCAGGTTGTGTGTGCAGTTGAAGCGGAGGTCCAGGCCGGAGTTGGTGTTCCTGGAGAGGTCATTGAATTCTATGAGGTTATGGCTGCAGTCTGTGAACATGTACAGGCCGTACATATTTCCCTGCAGAATGTTGCCCCGGATGGTGTTATTGCTGCAGGAGGGGAAAAGGTTTATGCCGTAGGCGCCATTGCCGTAGGCCACATTATCCAGGATCAGATTGTCATTGGAGTTGGAGAGGTATATCCCATACCATCCTTCGCCTCCCAGGCCGTTGAAGCTGGCATTGTTGCCCCTGATGGTATTCCCGTCGGAGAAGAGGAGGGCAATTCCTGGCTGAGTGCAGTGGATGACTGTGTTGTTGGCCACAGTGCAGCCCCGGACATTGTTCAGTTTTATGCCATAAAATCCGTTCTGGACCAGAAAGCCGGATATGCTCACACCATCCGCCAGAACATTGACGCATGCATCCCTCTCCCCCGCCTGGATGACAGCGCCATCGCCCACCAGGCTCAGGCTCTTATCGAGGGTTATCTTGCTGTAGACCCCCGGGGCCACCAGAAGGGTGTCGCCGGGCTGGGCGGAGTTGATTGCTGCTTGCAATTCGGAGCTGACGCTTATGGTGGCGGCGCTGGCCGTGGAGGCGATCAGCAGGGCAGCATAAAGAAGTGATGCCGCCCAAATTCCCGGACGGCCCCCTCCCTGCGAGGGGCGGCATGTATTCGATAAAGCCTGAGCATAGCGTCTCCCAGCGTCTCCGGGGGGAGTTGATGATCTTCTTATTTTAGGGCTCATAGAGATCCATCCCCTGATAAGGTATCCACTTATAAAGATTCATGGCTCACATCGATTGGGGGTGGATTCAGGGGGTTTGGGACAGGTTCAGCATGGTAGGCTAAGCATGCAATAGGCTAAGCATGCAATAGGCTAAGCATGCAATAGATTCAGTCTAGGTTTTGTATAGCTTTGGGTGGATCGGAGATGGACCCGGGATTCGCTTGAGATGGGCCTTCTGTTCTGGCATGGGATGGCCGCGGGCTGCTCCGGGATGAGATGCTGGATAGGATCTATCTCAAAGCTCCCTGGAGTCATCTTACATAGGATACATATGAAGGTAAGCTTTTTTATCAATTGACAGGTACATGCAGTATTGGTTAATTTCAACGGAGGAACGAAGTTTGAGATATTGGCTTGCGAGTATCGGCATACTCCTCCTGCTGGCGGCTGCCGGCAGTGCAGGAAGCTTCACAGTGGATATGGATGTGGACACCTATATCAGCTCAGCGGATGAGAATGCGAGCTTCAGCGAGAGCGATCTGTTGTGGGTCTCCTCTCAGGATGATGACGACGATGATGATGATGCAATAAATGAGACCTGCCTTGGCTTTGAGAATCTCTTCGGAGCGCAGGGCGTCTTCAAGCCAGAGCAGATCAAGTCTGCCACTCTCACCCTCAATGTGGCCCGGGTGGATGATGATGGCAGGATCAGGGCTTACTTCCTGGAGGGGGCGACTCTCTCCACACTGACCTGGAAGGATAAGGTGGATTACGATATAAATGTCTCATCCAAGTCCGTCAAGATAGAAGAGAGCGATGTGAAGAGTGCGATTGAGCTGGATGTCACCCCCATCATCAAGAAGGCAGTTGAGGTCTGTGCAGAAGGGTGTCCCTACAGCATAGTTCTGGTGGGGGAGGGGGATGTCTCAGTGGCATTTGTATCCAGCGAGGCATCGGATGAGGATAAACCCGTCCTGAAGTACGTCACTGAAGAGTAAAATGATACTGAAGGGCGGAGAAGATCTTCTGGCTCACCGCCAGATCACATGGCATTGCACTGCCGAGAGTCTCCCTGCGCTCTGGCCTCTTTGCTGTGAGGTCCATGACTTGTCCACAGAGGCACAAGAGAGGAGGGCGGGATACTGCTCCCTTGGCTGAGAGCAAGGGCCACTCTCTCCTCCCTTTTCCCCGCTATTCCAGCCGGTGTAGGGCCTCTTTTTTATATCACTTCCATACCATAAGGTGACTGATGCCGCCAAGCCGCCCCGGACTGCCTCCTCCTATCCTGCCAGCCAGAGGGTTCCTTAAGCTCATGATAATTCTGGGGATGGTTCTGCTATCCCTATGCAGTTGCATTTATGCCGCAGGAGGAGAGGAGAAGATCGATGTCATCATCCCGGCAGGGAATCATTCCCCCTCTGCTGGAATGGCTCCCGTGGGGGGATACGGGCCGAGCTCAGATCCAGTGGAGGTGATAGTCATCACCTCCCCCGGATGCACTAAATGCGCTGCTGCTGAGAGAACCCTGGAGAGGATCGGCCAGAAGGTGGCCCTCAATGTCACAGCCCACTATTATTATACCGATGAGGGACACCGGATCATCGATCAATACCACGCCCGGGATATCCCCGCCATCATCATCGGGTCTGAGGTGATAGACTACCGGGATTACGGAGGAGAGAGCTCTCTGCTTGAGAGCAAGGTCCTCCAGTCTCTGGCCAATCAGAGCCTGAACTCCGGGCCTTCCCCGGCCATCGCCCTCCCTGACAGGACAAGCCCTATCCAGGGCCGGGATGATGCCACAGCGGGATATGATTATGATCTGCAGGAGCTCTCCCTCTCCACTGCCCTGGCCGTCACTGCCGGCGGCTTTGTGGCCGGCTTTAATCCCTGTCTCTTTGGCATTCTCGTCTTTTTGGCGGCATCCATCCTCTCCATCTCCGGAAAGAGAGGGGAGCTGATGATGATGGTGCTCTTCTTCTCCCTTGGCATATTCACTATGTACCTTCTCTTCGGGCTGGGGATGCAGAGGCTATTGCACTCCGAGGCCATAGCCGCCTCATTCCGCTATGTTCTGACGGTGCTGCTCATTGGGGCGGGCCTGTCCCAGGTCGTAGATGCCGCCCTTCTCAGACAGGGCAGGCCGTCCTTATTCCGGACGGACTGGGCGCTGCAGTACTTCCAGGCGGGAGTGGACCGGGGAAGGTCAAGCTCCTACTTCCTGGCAGGAGCACTATTCTCACTGGTGAAGGCTCCCTGTGTGGGGGGTCTATATCTGGCCATACTGGACCTCATCTCCTCCAAGAGCTACCTTGTCGGCGCAGCCTATCTGATGTTCTTCAATCTGGGGGTGGTACTGCCGATCATAGTGGTGGGCGGTTTCCTAGCCCTGGGAATGAGCCCGGATAGAGTGGACGGCTTCCGCAAGGATCACCGGGTGGGAATGAGGCTTTTTACCGGTCTGATGCTCCTGGCACTGGCTCCTCTCATCTACTGGCAGATCATCTGAATCCTCTAAAAATCGGCAAAAGGATTAAAATAGAGAGATTGCTCACTCGGTGGCGAGGTGAATCTTATTGTTCTTGGTTGGAGAGGCTCTCATTGGAAAGGGGCCTGAGGTAGCACATATCGATCTGATCATAGGAGATAAGGAGGGGCCAGTAGGAGTGGCTTTTGCCTCCGGGATGGCCCAGCTCTCAGCGGGGCACACCCCACTCCTCGGGGTCATCAGGCCGAACCTGCCGCCCAAGCCCTCTACCCTTATCGTTCCCAAGGTGACGGTGAAGAATATGGATCAGGTGGCCCAGATCTTTGGGCCGGCCCAGATGGCCGTGGCCAAGGCTGTGGCAGATTCAGTGGCAGAGGGAGTCATCCCCAGGGATCAAGCAGAAGATCTGCTGATAATCGTCTCCGTTTACATCGATCCTCAAGCCAAGGATTATGATGCCATCTATCGATATAACTACGGAGCCACAAAGCTGGCAGTACAGCGGGCGATGGTCGGATTCCCGGATGTCGATAAAGTCCTTTACGAGAAGGAGCGCTCCACCCATCCTATCATGGGATTCAAAGTCACCCGTCTCTGGGACCCGCCCTACCTGCAGGTGGCCTTCGATCTGGTGGATGTGGCCGAGGTGCGCCGGGTGCTCTCAGCTCTGCCTGAGAGCGATCACATCCTGATCGAGGTGGGGACCCCTCTGGTCAAGATGCTGGGGATGAGTGTGGTAAAAGAGATCCGGGCCATCCGGCCGGGGGCTTTTGTCATACTGGATCTCAAGACCCTGGATACGGGAAACCTGGAGGTGCGCCTTGCTGCTGACTCCACCGCCGATGCAGTGGTGATATCGGGACTCGCTCCCAAGAAGACCATAGAGCTGTCCATCAATGAGGCCAGAAAGACGGGGATCTACTCCATAATCGATATGCTCAATGTGGACGATCCACTGGCAGTGCTCAGGGGACTGGATGTTCTGCCCGATGTGGTCGAGCTGCACCGGGCGATCGACATGGAGCATAGCGCCCATTCCTGGCAGAACATCCCCGAGATCAAGGCCCTGGCCGAGGAGGGAAGAAGGCTTCTGGTAGCTGTAGCCGGGGGGATTCGCACCGATACCGAAGGCGCGGCCCTGGCTGCAGGAGCTGACATCCTGGTGGTAGGCCGGGCGATCACCCGCTCCGGCGACATTCGCGATATGGCTGAGCAGTTCCTGACCGGCCTGAAGCAGACGCAGATCGACCAGTACAGGATCATGACCGACTTTTAACGGTTCTGTAGGGCGCGATCCAAAAGCCTTTTTTTTGCATATCTTCAGTCATCTCCTCCAGGGGTTAGGAGCAGGCCCGCTCTGGGGACTTGAGCTCTGATGGCTCAATCCATAAAATATGTGAAAGTTTTTAATATTTAGATGACTGAATCCAGAGGGATGCTCCTTGCCATTCTCCTCCTTCTCCTGCTGCTGCCCGGTGGAGGCGCTCTGGAGGTCCAGGTGGGACCCACCGACCGCCCTGCAGGTGCAGTCATACTGGTCATAGACGGCCTGGGCTCCTCTTATGTCTATCCGGAGCACAATGCCTATGCCCTGGACGGCTCGCCCCTGGGAAAGGCAGTGCTCTTCAATCTCACTGGTGGCGGGGCGCGGGCGGTGGATGTGCGGGTGCCCGTCCCCGAGACCACAAAGAGCCACTCCATTCTGGTCACCGGCCGCACAGGGGCGGACTGGAACCAGCTCGGCCCCACCATCTTCGATCTCGCTCGCGAGAGGGGATATCTCTGCCTGGCCATTATGGAGCGGGGAGACTCGATGTCCATCCTGGAGGAGATGGATGCTGTCCTGTACCTGGAGGATAACTCCCTGCGCGGCGCTGAGCCCATCCCAGGCTTCAGCTCCAGTGCCCCTGCAGGCCTGACTGTGCTCTTTCAGGAGTGGAGGGACAGGTTCGCCGAGTACTCCAACCCTCAGGGAATCCAAGGCTATGCCGGCTATAATGCCTGGGCTCTGGATGCTGCTGCGGATACTGTCGAGCACCTAATAGGAAAGCCGTTCATCCTGCTGGTCAATGCTGGGGCAGTGGACAGCGCCGGGCACAACCTGAACGCCAGCGGCTACCTGAAGACTGTGGAGGCTCTGGACGAGCCCCTGGGCCGGCTGGCCGGTGCCTGTCGGAGGAATGAGATCCTGCTGATGGTCACCGCCGATCACGGCATGGTCTTTCCCGATCCAAAGGGAAAGGGCGGCCATTCTGCTGAGAAGTATGCCGCCCGCCTGGAGGCTCTGCGGGTGCCCCTGGTCATCACCGGTCCGGGGATAGAGGAGCTGAACCTGGGTGGCCTCTGGTCGGAGGTGGATGTTGCCCCCACAGTGCTCTCACTGCTGGAGATATCATCCAATGAATCCACAGAGGGCCTCTCCCTTCCCATCAGGGCAGGGAGCACTCTGCGGGTCAGGGGGGCTCCTGCCGGTTTGGAGCTATGGCGGGATGGCATCCGCCTGGCTGCAGCCTCCGGCGATGAGGAGGAGCTCTTCCGGGGACTGGTGCGGGGAGAGTACACATTGAGGGGAGAAGGCCTCTCCATGAGGCTCCTGGTGGACGGGGAGCAGAGCGTGGACCTGAGAGGAGAGAAAGCCCTGCCAGAGGGCGCGCGAAGGGGCATGGGGGTGGCCATGATCCTGGCCATCAATCTGGCGGGGACGGCAGCGATTGTGAGGATCTGGAGAAGAGAGTGATGGGGGAGCAGAATGAAAAAATGGCTCTGTGATGAATTGAGCAATCGATTCTCGGGCGGGCCAACGCCGATCCACAGCGCCCTTCAGAGGAGCCATATCCACCGAGGTGGAGGGCCTGACCACGCCCAAGATCTCGACTTTATGCCTCTCTCCAGGCGGCTTTAGCGCCGGACTCTCACACGGCGTCCCTCTTACAGGAACCCGTAGCACCTTATGATGCTGGGCCTTCAGCTCGCCTTTCAATCAGCAAATGTCGCGTCCTGGACTGCTTTGAACCGGATCTCCTTTGGGCATGCTGCTACGCCCATCACGGCGTGCATCTCTTTCTGCCCTTCAAGCCCTTTCGAGCTTCCGGATGCTGTTCAGGAGCAGCACCTCTCAGGCATTGGCCCTTTGGAGCATCTGTGGTGGGATGCTTCTCTTGACCCTCTGGGCCTGAGAGCCCGGACGGATTGCCGGAATCTGGTTCATTCAGCTTAAGACGCGGCCTTTATCTATAGGCATGATTAATACTTATAGTTTGCGGGAGGCCGGCGTTCATGAGTCTGAACCAATACTGTGATCGCCCTCCTGTTGGCCTGCCAGAGCGCAAGCTCCAAATCCCATGCCTGCAACTCGAATGCCGGTGTATTATGATGAATCTGGAAGAGATGTCGGACATTTTGAAGTCCTCCCTGGGAATCCGGGACAATATCGTGGGCGTGAGACTTTTTAAGAGCGAGGAGGAGATCCCTCAGGACCTCAACATAATAGAGAGGCCCTTCCGCTACTGCTCTATGATCCAGGGAGCAAGGCGGGATGGCGTTAGCTATCTCGCCCACGCCGACTATCACGAGTGCAAGGGAGGTGCCTCCGGCCTGGGCCTGGTGGAGTGCCCTGAGAACATCCGCACTGGGGCCTTATACTTCGATAAACTGCACAAGTGCTCAACCAAGGAGGCCGGCACATTGATCGCTGCCAATATGCCCCGCATCCTTCCCGGCAGCACAGTGGCCAGCTATGTGGCCCCTCTAGACAAGATGGTGACCAGGCCGGATGTGGTCATACTGGTGGGCAATCCCCTCCAGGCGCGGAGGATCGTCCAGGCGGCCATGTTCGAGAAGGGGGGCAGGGCCACATTCAACACCGCAGGCATCCAGTCATTCTGCGTCGATGCTACCAGTTCCCCTTATCTGAAAGGAGAGGTGAATGTCTCTTTGGGCTGCGACGGCTCGGTGAGGAACGCCGGCCTGGAGGATGAGGAGGTGGTGGTGGGAATTCCCTATGAGATGATGGAGGGGATCTGCACCGTCCTCAAGGAGAACTATCAGGGCTGGGACAAATTCATGCGGGGATAAAA
>Ga0255342_1005331_pt1 | contig 12425 bp, 11 predicted proteins | sample wastewater_treat_3_FD_192416 | JGI IMG/M metagenome (GOLD analysis project Ga0255342, IMG submission 192416) | Wastewater microbial communities from Lulu Island WWTP, Vancouver, Canada - plant14 | ecosystem: Engineered > WWTP > Wastewater > Unclassified | place: Canada: Vancouver, British...
GGTATGGAAGGTGTCGATGAACAAGAGGTCGGTCGGCTCAATCGTTACGGTCAGCACATCGGCCTGGACGAACCGGAAGCTGGTCGCCCCTTTCGCGGCCTCGTACACTTCGCCGATGTCGCCCCGCGGAGGATTAATGTCGTAGGAGACCATCTTCCCCGGCCTACCGGCGAGCAGAGCCCAGGTCGAGACGATCCCGCGAAACACGAACTCGGTGACGTGATTGCACTGGCTGGCATAATGGCGAAGCACGGGCAGGTGCTCGTTGATGTCGCTCTTTGCGCCGCAGAGCTGCTCGAACTTATCCTCGATCCTGGCAGACGCGTTCCCCCGCTCGACGGTTCCCGGCTCGTACACCCGTCCCTTGCGGAGCACACAGCAGGTGTCTCCCCACATATCGCTGCCGTCGCCGAGACCGTTCCTGCCCCACGCGGTCTTCACGTCGACGACATCCAGCTTCGCCCACTTCGCAAGCGCGCGCATGCCGTCCGGGTAGATCCTCCAGCAGTCCACCGGATATCTGTGCTCTGGACCGCGAGACGGCGCGATAATGCAGGCAAGCCCGCCAACCTTCAGCTTGAGCCCGATCTGCTCCATGGTAAGCCACGGGAACTCGATATGCTCGAACGCCTGACCGGAAATGACTATATCGAACAATCCGTCCGGCACCTCATCCCAACGGTAAGGGTCGGCAGGGACATAATCCACATTCGGACCCGGAGCGACATCGAGACCCGTATATAAATACCTCTCGGCATTGGAGAAAATATCTTTATACGTCCCGTTCACATCGCGGCTCCCGACATCGAGGACGCGGAGCTGTCCGGCAGGAAACGCCTTGTCCGCAAAACCCCTGAACCGCTTGACTGCCTCATAGGAACTCCGGTGCATGCGCCCTCCTAATTCTTCATGACCAGCACCTTGTCAACGCGCCGCGTCGTCAGATCCGGCCTCGCTTTCATCACGTCCTCCAGGAACAGCCAGTCGGCATGGTAGACTGCGCTGTTCCAGCCAACCGCCTGGGCGATCTCCGTCTTCACCACGCAGCAGCTTATGTCGATACCCGCGCGCCTGAGTTGTGACGGTCTTGCCTGATACCCCCAGTGGTGGTGCGAGCAGTCGCAGTACACGAGATCCTCGTCACCGCAGCACATCTCCTTGACAAACACCGGAGCGAAATAATCGTCAGCGTTCGTTATCAGGGTGTACTTCGAGTCGCCGAGCCGCTGGATGCCCACCTTTCTGAGCGAGTGGCCCCAGTCGTTGTGCCGGTCCGCCATGCACATCTCCCTGATCCTGGGGTCTGTCCGATACGCCTTCATCAGCTCGGAAAACCCCAGGTTCGGCCCGTCATGAATGACGAGCAGCCTCCACTCCCGAACCGACTGCGCGAGGATGCTCTCGACGAAGCACTTCAGTTCGTGATTGTGTCCGTACGTCACGGTGATGATGTCGAGGACGGGCTTATCGCTCAAGGAAACCATATAGTTACGCCCCCGATGCTCTCGAAATCCTGGCCGTCCCTCACTTTGCGGAAGTAGAGGATCGAGCCGTCCTCGAATTTCCAGAAATATCTGCGTTTCAACTTGCGCCTTTTCATCCGAGCACCTTATCCACCCAAGCGTACGGGTCGAACGTGTCTTTCGCTATTTTCCGAGCTGTCTTGCCCTTTGTGGACAAAAGAGAGGGCAGTTCGGCTATGTCTTTGAGCGCCTGCAGATAGTCCTGCAAATTGTCGCACAACCACCCGCTTTCTTCAGTCACCCGGTCCTTCGCCCCCCATCGATTGTCCGCGATCACCGGAAGGCCGGTTGCCATGGCCTCCATGATGACCCTCGGACCCTGATCCTGATAGCCGTCCGGCAGGTTGTAGATGAAGCAGTTGCCGCGCGAAAGGAACTCGTGCACCGGCAGCGCGTTGACCTTGAACTTGAAGATCCTCGGGTCCTCGATCATCCAGCTTGCCGCAGGCATGCAGTGCCATTCGGTCTTCGGGTCGATCTCCCATGCCTTCTGTAGGAACTCGTTGATGTCCTTGCGCCACTTCGCATCGCCCTGCGCGTTGTGCCGGATCAGCCTGACGTGACGGTATGTGTGATAACGGCGCTTGACCGCGAAGAAATCCGTAAGGTCGGTGGGGGGAGGGAGTACCGCAGTGTGCTCCGCCCCCACCTTATCACGCCACTCGGCATCCTTTTGAGAGCACAGGAACAGGTAGAGATCCCATCCCTTCGCCCATTCTTTTTCCTTGAGGTGGCCGATCCGGTAATTGACGCACATCGCCTTCCGCTCGGCCCTGATTCCGCCCATGAGATCGTCGAAGGCGGCGTCCTTCATCTCCGGGAAGTACACGGTGTCGGTCGTGTAGTAGAGCAGGGCGTCGCACTCGCTCCGCAGATCCTTCGAGATGTTGACCCCCTCCGGGATCGCGGCGCGGTACGGAGCGCAGACCTTCTCCTCGCCTCCCCACGGAATGAGGTCCACGCGGTATCCCCTCTCCAGAAACATCCGCATGAGCATGATCGTGCTCTTTTCGCTCCCGCCGTATCCCCGGCACGAGGTCAGGATCTTCACCAGCCCCTTGCCCGACCTCCCTACCACGCCCTCTGATCGACGTGCCTCCTCGGTATCCCGATCACCAGCCCCGCCATGTTCGTCAGGGCGTACATGTTCATCTGGTCTAAAGTAAGCCACCATGCCTCGGTCAACTCGAAGGTCGTGCTCCTTCCATCCAGCGAGGAGTGCGCGACATACTCGACGTTCCGCGTCCCGGAGAGCATTGTGCAGAACAATGCAATCGGTGTGATCTCTTGCTGTTTGCACGGGTAGGTAACGACTGTAGTTTTTAATGTCGTCCTTGTCTCCGCTCCATGCACCCCTGGGTCCGTCGACAAACACGAAGTCGTACCTTCCTTCCGGCTTGCTGACGAGTGTGTCGAGTCCGACGTTGTACGTCTGAGGCTCGCTCTCGATGGAGTGAACGACGGCTGCGTGCTTCTTGAAAAGAACCGTAGAAACCCCAGGGCCGTACTCCAGAATCCTTTCAGGCTTTTTCTCCTTGCAAAATCTGTCCAGCGCATCCCATCCCTCCCTCGATATGCTTACGCCGGAGAACGCGACCTGAACCTTCTCGGTCGGCTTCCCCCGGGCAATATTCTTGAACAGCGTGTTCGCCACCTTCCTGCCCATCTCCAGCCTGCCGCCCTCGTAATACTTGAGGATCGCCCTGGTGATGTCCTCGGGCGCGATGATGTCCGCGCACTTGGGCGTCTTGCCGTCTTTCAGCAGGTTCTTGCACGCATCCAGCCCGCAATGCCAGCAGGCCCTCTCCGTGGCGCAGGGCAGGCACCCGTTGGTATGGAGGTACTGATGCCCCATGTACTGCGTGAACCACGCAGGCTCTCTCGCGCCAGCCACCACGACGCACGGGTTCTGAAACGCCGCCGAGAGGTGCATGTGCATGGAAACGAGGCCGACCGAGCCCTGCGCGTGCAGGAAGATCCGAAACAGATCCCGGATGCCGGTCTGCGGGTCCTGGGTCTTACCCACGAAGTCGATGACATTGCCCTTGTTGTTCGACAGCCGTCCGTGCGCGTTGGTATGCTCCTCCGCACCGAGCTGCACGAAGGTGATGTCAGGCAGGGAGTCGACCACCTGCTGCCATTTTTCCAGCGGATACATTTTGAGGGGCCACCCTAGCTCTCCCCCCAAAATGATGACCCAGTACGGACCCGGAATGATCGGCTCTGCGTTATACTCCTCCTCCGAGAGCCAGATGTCCGGGCGAATCGGCCCCTGCTCGAAGGCAAGGCCGGTCTCGTTCTGAATTGAAATCCTGTAGGCGTTCGCCATGTGCGTGTCCAGCCGGTTGCTCGCGTTCGTGAGCCATCCGGTTCCCACACTGAAGACCCTCTCGGGCTTGTCGAGGGACTGATCGATATACGGGATGTTGTCCCATATCCTCGGCGCGGTCGATACCACCCGGACCTTCACCTCCGGGAACGCGGCCTTGAAGTCGCGGATGCCGCAGGTCATGGTGAGCGCGTCTCCCAGGGCAAGGCGGCTGACGAACTCGCAGCTCGTGAAGTCGGGCTCGGCAATCCTCTTCTCCGCAATCCCGAGGTATGCCTTTGCCGCGTCGTGGAACAGCTTCTTGTCCAGCCCCTTCGGGACGTAGGCGTGAAAGTGATGCTGCCCTCCGGGTCTCTGGCAGGCCATAAGCATGAAGATGTCCTCGATGTCCTCGTTCTTGAAATGAAGCGGAAGACGCTCGATGTCGGCGAGCACCTTCGAGAAATAGGCAATAGGTTTCAACGACAACCTCCCATAGTTTAACTACATTCTAGCACAAATGGCTCTTTGTGTCAACCGAGCTATTGCTTAATTGTTTTTCCTCCCCGTCAAGCCATTGATAAGAGGACTGTTTGAGCCGAGCACCTCGCCGAGAACCTTCTTCTCGTCGTCGCCGAGCGACTCGTACCAGATCCGGCCTGCCTTGTCGGGGTTCTTCATCTTGTAATACTCGGTCGCCGTGGAGCGGACGCTCTTGAGCAGGGCCTTGAACATGATCCGCTGCCTCGGCTCGCTCGCGTGCTTGTAGCTCGGATGCCCCATGAGAACCGAGCCGAACCGCTCCATGAGGGGCGCCATGTACCGCGTAATCTGCCGGTCGGCATCCTCCACCCGCGTCCTCGGGTAGATGGACTCCCATCCGATCCCGAGCCGGTCAACCTCGCGCTCGACCGCGTTTCTGGTCGTGACGGAAAAGCCGGTGAACTGCCGCAGCAAAGGCGTCTCCGCGACGCGCTCCCGCGTGGACAAAGGAGATACCGACTCGGGAAACCGCCTGCCGAGCCCCGGCACATTCGTCATGGCCCTGCCGAGAGGCCCCCAGGTAGGGTCGTTCTTCGCGTCCCTGAACGTCGCCTCCTCCTTGTCCCAGTGAGAGATGATGTCCTTCGGGGTCCGCAGCGGCACGGTGAACGACCCGACATATTCGCCCACGAAATTCTCCAGGAGCTTTGCCGTGGTCTCGGGCTTCTTCGCCCTGAGCAGGTCCACGAAAACCAGTCCGGTCCCCGCCGTGCGGTTGAGCCCGATTGCCGCCTCGATATAGTCCTTGTTCGTCATGCGCTCCGGGCGCAGCATGGCCTCGGCCAGGAAGAAGTAACTGCTGAATGGAGCAAAGGGACGTATATCAATGTACTTCGCCTCGCCGGTCCTGTGGTCCTCGCTGATCTTGATCTGATACCACTTCTCTCCGGCGTACTCGGACTGCCGGAAATGCCATGCGCTCTTGAGCATGAGCGTCCCGAGCGTCGCGCGGGAGACAGCCTTGGAGAACTGAGCGGGGTCCCCCGACTGAAGGGCCTTGATCGTCTTGGGATGCATGGCCCTGAGATAGCCGAGCGGAGAGTGGTTGAAGACAAACGGTAATGCGTTGGCGAACGCGAACCGGGGAAACGGGTTGATGGTAGTGAGCCCCAGTTTGCGGTAGGCGTCCAGAAACTCCTTCCCGGTCCTGGATGTGGGCGACGCGGAGAAGGTCATCTCCAGGGCGTAATCGACCGCTTCCCGGTACACGCCCTCGGGGATCTCGGAAGGATCGACAGTGCGGTAATCCTTCCCCAGGTCCTTGATCCGCTGCTTGAGCTTGGCCTCGAACGCGATCTTGCGGAAGAAATGCTCCTGCCCACGGTTGACCGTATTCAGAACGTACGACAACCGCTGCCCCATGTGCGCGGCCCTGGAGAGAACCGTATCGGGCAGGGAGCCCGTCCCGCTCGGGACCTCGTGCACGCTCTGCGTGAGCATCCGCGCCTTGTGCATCGCGGCCTTGTCCGAGTCGAGAATCCGGGACAGCTCCGTCCTTCCCCGGGGAGACAGCCTGGAGTACAGGCTGTTGAAGACGTTGATCCCGTTGGTCGCCTCGTCAGCAAGCCCGACAGCCTTCAGGCCGCCCGTGATCGTGGACTGGAGGGCCTCGTCGAACTGCGCGAGCACGAGCCTTCCGGCCTGCGAACTCATGTTCCTCATGGCCGTCGCCAACTGAGTGACGAGCATGCCGCGCCGGAAATCCTCCATCCTGGCGAACCCGTCGAGCGCGCGCTCCCACAACTCCTGCCCCTCTTTGTACTTATTGTAATGCTTTTCGAGCGCGGACGCGGCGAGCTTGTTGTCCCTGAACACGACCCCGAGATCCTTCGAGAGCCGCGAGAGATAATTCAGCTCCCGGCCCGCGCGCGAGATGGTCTCGGTCCAGATGTCGGCGAACTGCTCGGGCGATATGCCCTCGGCCTTGATGATCTTGGGGATGTCATCGACCACGAGTTCTCCGGTTTTCAGAAAATCTGCGATGTTGCGAAACAGGCGTTTCGACTTGTCCAACTGGGTCGCGTCGATGGAGAGCTTCGTAGCATCGACCACCTGCTTGACGACCGATTCCCTCAGTTGTGGCTGCAGCAAAAGAGACGAGGCGGGCTGTGTGCGGAAGACATCTGCCCCGAGGGGCTTCTTCTGCATCCTGAGAGTCTTCGATACCCCCTCCTCCACTTTCGGGAGGACGCCGGGAAGGATGCTGCTGACCGGCGCGCCTTCGGCCTGCCTGATCGCAAAGGTCGGCTTGACCTTCTCCAGTTCCTCGATAGACGCCTTGGTCAGATTCTTCGCGGCCTTGAACCCCGGGCCTGCTCCCTTCTCGATCCCCGCCTTGACAAGCCCTCCGGGTCCGGCAAAGTACGTCGCGGTTTCTGCGGTCCTGCCCACGAAATCCGCCAGCTTCGGGTTGACTCCCGCGCCTTCGAGAGCGCCCGTGACAGGCTCTCCCACGATACCCTTGGCGACTCCGGCCACGGGAGAGAAAACGTACTGCAGCCCCCCGAGCCCGCCCAGTACGGTATTGACGACGCCCGGATCTTCGACGGCCCTGGACATCGCGCCCTGGCCCTGCTTCCGCTCCTCCTGCATGACATCCCATGCGCGCTTGACGGGACGAAGCGCGGGGTTGTCCCATATCCCTGCCGCGCGGATGACGCCGTGCTCCCGCTCCCGCTTCGCCTGGGAAGGCTTGTACTCGATGCCCCTGCGCTTGAGTTCGGCGAGGACGGCTTCCCTGATCCTGGCCTTCCGCTCCTGCTGGATCTCCGCCTCGATCTGCGCGCGCTCTGCCGGAGGAGCGGTCTGCGCCGCGCTGATCTTGTCTTGGGCGGTTACGGGTCGGATCTCGCCAGCCGCCTCCTCCCGGGTAGGCGCGCGCATTGCCCCGTGCGCCTCTTCCCGGGTAGGGGCGCGCATGCTCGCAGGGGGTTTTCCGGTGTAGGGATCGAGAACGCCGCGCCGCATGAGTTCCTGCTTCGCAAGATCCTTCAGCATGGCCTTCTGCTCTGGCGTCCGCTCGGGCATTTACTCCACCTCGTCCATCAGCCTGATGAGATCTTCCGTTGACGCGTCTTCCAGTCCGGTCGGCTGATCCCATCCGGCTCCGGGAAGGTTCCCCCTGAGAAGCATGTTCAGGAGGTTCTCTGACCCGTAATACTTCTTGTATGTATCGAGCGTCGCCTTCGCGGACTCGGGCGTGTACCCCCACGGGTTGTTCGGATACTGGCCCGCGAGAATGGCCGACATCTCCAGGCCGGTCGGCCCGGGCATTTTCCTCGACGAGGATGTCGGCGGCTTGACGTTCGTCCAGCCTTCCTTGAGGTATTCCGGCACCTGCGACCGCTTGATCTTGACCGAGGCCCCGTCGTCCTTATACAGGATAACGTCCTCGTCCATGGACGCCTTGTGCGCCGCCTCCGCCCTGGCATCCGCCCTCTCGCCGCGCGCGTCGGACCTGCGCTGTATCTCCCGATACTCCTCCTTCCACCTCTTCTCTTCCTCGGACTCGCCTCTCTGCTGGTGCGCCATTGCGCCCGTGGAGAGAGCGTTGAGAAGGCCGAGGCCCTGCGGGACGGAAGGATTCTGAGAGGACTGGAGCGCGGCGTTCGCAAAAGCCAGGAGAGCCGACTGCCCCTGCGGGCTCTGCGCGAACCCCTGCGCGGCAGAAAGCCACGGATGAGCCTTTTCCTTCAGCGTCGGCATAATTCCACCTCCTTAAAGGATTCCCGACCCGAGCAGGGCGCCGCCGCCGATAGCCAGCGGCCATGCCCACGGACTCGCCATCATCGCCGCCGGGAGCATGCCGCCGATCCCGGCCCCGAGCGCGGCGCCCCCGAGCATGCCGGTCGGACTGAAGCCCCCGGCCCCCGCCTGCGTCGTGCTGGTCGTGCCGCCAGGAGTTCCCATGCCCATGACGTTCGTCGTGTACGAGCCGAGCCTGCTCCACGGAGCCTGCTGGTACTCGTTCCAGTACTGCTGCATGGCGTCGAGTTCCCGCTGCATCATGTCCTGCTCGATCCCGCCAAGACCCATAAGCTGCTGCGCGTCCCAGTTCGAGAGCGAGGGAGCGAGCCCCGCAGCGGCCATCTGCCGCTGCCGCTCGTTCTCGTATCCGCCCTGGTAGAGGTTCGCCCCCTGGAGCAGCCGGTTGTAATAGTCCTGTTGCGCTTCCTGCTGAAGGCCAGCGGCCTGCATCTGCCTGCTGCGCTCGGACTCGTACGCCGGAGCGTAGATGTTCGCCGAGAGCTGCGCGAGGTTCTTCTGCGCCTCTCCAGCCGCAAGCCCCTCGGCGATGCCCTGCCTGCTTGAGTCGTACATGCCGGACTGAACGCCCGCCGCCCTGATCGAGGGAAGGATGTTGCGGTTGAACTGGTCCGTCACGTTCTGAGCCGATGTCGCAAAAACCTGATCGAGATATGGGTTGCCCCCGACGTAATCCCCCCGTATCGTGCTGTCGAGCAAGCCCTGGCCGCTTCCGCCAGGAGTTGCCGTCCCGCCCGACAGATACGGGTTGTCCAGCGAGTACCCTCCCTGGAGCGTCTTGTTGAGCATGCCGCCCGCAGCCTGAGCCGGGGTGTTGCCGCTGAGGATGTTCTGGTAGCCGGTCTCCATGCCCTGCCGCTGGATGTCGCTCAGTCCCGCGACGCGAGGGCCGGAATACGGGGTGTATCCCATCCCCGAACCGTAAAGCCCTCCGGTCTGCGCGTAGATGTCCTTGAGATAGGGCTGCTGCCCCTCCCAGGGATCGGCCTTCTGTACCGTTGTCGTGTTTCCGCCGCCGCTGCCTCTATTCATCTTATCGCCCTCCTACTCCGCGCCCGGGACCCCTGCTGCTGCGCTCGTGGTCGATGCCGCCCCACTCGTTCCTGGAGCCGCCCCAGTCCGACCCGACCCCGCTGTAATTGCCGACAGAGGTGAGCGCCGGATCGTTGATGCCGCCGTACGACCCCGGATTCCCGATGCCGAGCCCTCCGTACCCTCCGCCCCCGTAAGGATTGTTGCTGAAGCCCCCTGTCGGATTGGCCGCGCCGGGATTGATCGCGGGACCGCCTCCGCCCTGGCCTGCAGGCGATGCTACCGCGTTCAACTGCCCGAGCAGCTTGATGATGTCGTCAATCGTGTACCCCTGCTGCTGCCTCGCGTTCCCGAGCAGGCCCATCTTCTCTATGGCCTTGCCCTGATCGAACCCTGCGGGAAGCGTTCCCTGGTATGGCTGCGCCGGGGTCGGCATGGGGATCGACCCTGACGAGCGAGGAGTGAGAACCGAAGACGACGGGGCCGTGAACATGGGACTGCGCCCGATCATCGAGGGGTTCGAGATGCGGTTCATGACGTTGTTCATGACCCCGTAGGACTGCGCCGCCATGTCAGCGGCCTGCTGAGGATCGACCCCTACCGGAGCCGCCATGATCGGACCCGTGGGCTGACCGTACTTAGCGAGTACCGCCCTGATCGCTTCAGTGTCGAGTGCCATCTTGCTTCACCTCCATGATGTACTGCGTGTACCCTTCCCTGAACCCGTGGCGTTTCGCCTCCCTCGCCCATCCCTTTCTCGGGCTGTAGAATGCCATGCTTTTACAATCGCACTCTTGGCTAATTGTTTTCAAGCTCAAAAAAAGTTCGTTGTCCAATTTTTCCGCCTCCGGGATCTTGAAACCCTTGTAAATGCAGAGCTGTCTGCCCTGCGCGTTTTCGTCGATCCTCAGAATGACGAACCCGATATACTTCCTGTCCTCCAGCACGAAGTACAGGGCGAACCGTGGATTTGTCATCAGAAGATCCCGGATCTGCGCGTCCGTCTCCTCTGCGGGACCGGCCTTCTTCGCCAGCGTGTCCAAGCCCTCCTGAACCAAAGGCCATACATACCCGATTCCGCTCGGAAGAATGCGTTTCAACTGGTATTTTGGCATACCCTATCTCCAGGCTGGACAATCGTTCAGTTTTGTGATATAATACTTGTTCATGAAGTTGATTGTATGCATTGTAGGAGGCATCATCCTTGCATTTCCCTGCTTCGCCTGGGAGCCCGATCCGTGGAGCAAGACGGATGTTGCGCTTGAGGTAACATGGCAGGCGTTAAACCTGATGGACTGGCACCAGACATGGCAGATTGCGGATCGTCCCGAAGAATACAGGGAGCGCAATGTCTTATTGGGCGAGCATCCGTCGAAGGGCAAGGTGAACTGGCTCCTTCCGCTATCCTCTGTGGCCCATGCCCTGGCCGTGCATTTTCTTCCCAAGAAATACCGCACACCCTTTCAGGTGATATCAATCGGGTGGTCCGGTAAGGCCATCCGTAATAATTGGGAGGCGGGGCTGCATTTCTCATTTTAACGCCCTGCTTCCTCGCGTATTGATTTTTTAATCATTCGGCATCGGTATGAATCGAATCTGAACATCATAGACATAGGAAGTTCAATCCGGCTGTCGTCCGATAGGATGAAATATCTCATGGGAACAACCTGCCCGCCTTGCCCAAACAGTATTCCGTCACCCTTCACGTTTTTGATCTTGCGCCAGAACCACCATTCAGGCTTCTTGTACTTCACTGTATAGGTCATTATTTCACCCTCATGATATAGAAGCAGGATAGATAATTTGGCCTGTTCTCAAGGCTGGAACTCCCAGCGCTGCCGGTAGATCCGTGGTTGTGGGCCGCTCCGCCGCCGGTGCTCGAAGCCGTGGCCGTGTGGGTATGCGCTCCGCCCGATGTAGTCCCCATGAGTCCGGTAGCACCCGTGGCAAGAGAGGGATACCAATCCCCGCCTCCTCCCACCTCAATTACACGTATATTATGCGCATGAGATCCGCCCGAGTTCACCGTGATGGTGTGCGTGTGCGACGGGATGTGAGACGTAGTAAGGGTGAAGTTTCCCGTCGTGTGAGTGTGGGCAATATTGTTGCTGTTCGCTCCACCGATCCCGCCAGCCACCGTATCACCCATAAAAAAGCGGTCGTCAGTCAGGTTCGGCAAATACCTGCCTGCCCCATTAAATATCCCGCTGCCTGCGTCGTTTAAGGCTGCGCCGTTGCAGACATACCACCCACTCGGATTCAGAAGGGCATTGACGGCGGCAACAGTGTTTGCAGAAACCATCCGGTAGGTGAACCCGGCATTGCTGCCGTTGGTAAAATAACCTGGAACGTAGGCAATGATCGAGCCAACCGGCGGGACATTGTTGATGAGTGCATTGATCTGTGCATATGAAAGTGTGATACCGTGCAGCTTCACAAGGTCAGCCTTCACGACCCCGGACCCATGAAGCTGGCTCAGTTCTTCTTCGGTCACGCCTGACCCGGAAAGCAAGTCCGCAAGCGCCTTCAGATACGCGAAATTCTCCCTGATCTCCTTCGAGTTCGGACTCGACCTATATTCCGGTTTCCCTTCGTGCCATGCCATAGTTGTTCCTCCTTGCTTATGGATGATGCCGGTGCTTGTCTTCCCGCTTTTCCGCTGTCATTCATGCTCCCTCAGAACGGCCCCACAATGGAGATGTAGTTCTGATATGAAGCCCCCGTATCTAATGCCAATGCAGATGAATGGCTGTTGTAAACGGTCAACTCCAGATAATCCGTTTCGCCGTTCATGTAGATGAGGCCTGACACAACAGACCCGCCATAACCTTGTGCACCGCCTATTCCACCTGAACCCCCGGATACGCCTATGCCGTTCTTGAGAATACTAGCAATAACCAATACTCCATCAGGTATGTTCTTGATGTAAACCTGAGCGCTGAATTGGTAGTACCCAGGTAGACTCGGCGTGATGCGGCTGTTTGTCGTATCAACGACCCCCTCCGTGTCGAAGCTGATGGTGTCTATGGCTACCTTCGTATGTCCGTAAGCAACAATACTCTGCGCCGCTTTTCGATAGGCCCTGGCCTTGATTTTCCCGACATTCTCCAGGGCATCGATCTGCTGCCCGTGATCGGTCGCCTGTCCCAGGATTTTCGACACCTCCTGGGAGAGCCACTGCTGAAGCTGCTGCGACCATGCGGCCATGCCCTGCTCAAGGGCGTGCGTCGCGGGGTTGCCGCCAGCAGGCAGCT
>Ga0255342_1005332_pt1 | contig 12422 bp, 11 predicted proteins | sample wastewater_treat_3_FD_192416 | JGI IMG/M metagenome (GOLD analysis project Ga0255342, IMG submission 192416) | Wastewater microbial communities from Lulu Island WWTP, Vancouver, Canada - plant14 | ecosystem: Engineered > WWTP > Wastewater > Unclassified | place: Canada: Vancouver, British...
ACTTTATTGAAACTCCGATCTTTGATTCGATTGAAAGATTTTCAATCATCATTTTCTGATCTATCATCAAAACTGATTTGTCGGATCTTAAATGTTTTATGCCGATAAAAACGGCAGGTAATAATATAAGAAACAAAACTGATATTTTGATTTTATTCATTTGTTATCACCCCCGGAATATTTTGAAGTTATTGAAGCAGCGCGTTTTTTTCTTAAGAAAAATGATGCAAATCCCAATAAAGCAATTAAAAGCGGAATACCTGCGATGTTAAATACTTTTGCCGCTGTACGGAAAGATTCACTTTTCATATTAACAGGATTATAAACCATTCCTTTGCTTCTCATCGACGCTAAAGATTCATTTCCGTTCATATAATCAGTCAAATTATGAATGAATACCGCATTGTTATAAAGAAACAACGCCTCAGGATTCATAAGCGCCGCTGCTGAATTCATATTGGCATCAACCAGATTTCTTGTGGTAATTTCCGAGCTTGATATTAATGCGATCCTAGCAGGAGAGACTGCTTTGGTAATAAGTCCGCCGGTAAAATCGAATTGATTACTATCTTCTTTTTCTGATTTATATCCGTCTTTGAAATAGCTCTCGAAATTTCCTTCTGCTACAGCCGCAATATTATATGCTTTAAGTTCACTCTGCGGAGGAGACTGCATTCTCATTGGTGATAATTCGATATTATCTTTCATTGTCCATGCAGAAGCAGATGATTTTAAAATGTAATCATAACTGATGTTGTTTTTCTTCATTAGTTCATCATTAAGTTCAATTGAAGAAACTTTTGCAACAGCCATTCGTTTAAGATCTTTAGTAACAGAACTTTTACTGCTCATTGAAGAGCGTTCAATAAACGGAACAAAGTTAAGCGGAACTTCAGGCATGTCCCGTCCCCGTGCAATATAACAGTTTTTATCAAGAACATAATCCTTATTGATTTTAAATCCATACGAGGAAAGCAGTCCGTCCAATCCTGAATCGATTGGAATAAACATTCCGTTTCCGGCGTCATTGAAAGAATCAATAAAAAATATAACAGAACCGCCCTTCATTAAAAATTGATCAAGACGGAATAGTTCATCTTTTGAAAACGGCGATTTTGGAGAATTGATCACAAGTGTTTTTACAGAAGAATCAATTTCACTGTTAAGGTTTACATTTATAAAATTATAAAGATCGGAATTTATCGCTTTAAACGGAAGGTCGCCGTTTTGATCTGAAAGCGGAATTTCACCATGACCGGAAACATAACCTATCACGGGGTTCTTTGAAAGAAGCGAATCGACTGCCGAACGGATATCCCTTTCAACATTATTAAGCACAACTGATAAACCAAACACAGTTTTAGCAAAAGGTATCTGAACCACACGGAATTCATTTCCAAGCGTAACTATTATTCCGGCGACACCCGTACCCGCTGAGATATTTCTTCCGTCCGGAGTTTTAACATTTTTCCAGCGGCTTCCCGGAATATTGTATTTTGTTATTAAATCTTCAGCAGTTTGATTATCCGAAACAGGAGAATACGAATATTTAATTTTTCCGTGATTATCCTTATTTATCTTTTCAAACATTTCTGAAATTGCAGAATTAAGTTTTGAATAATCGCGGATTCCGAAATCCGACATGTTGACAGACTGATAAAGTGTAATTTTCATTTCATCTTTGATGCCGGCAAAGGCATTTACTTTTGAACGGATTTTAGTTATAGATGAAGTAATTTTATACTCAAGTCCTTCAATGTACGCTATTTCATTTATCTTTTCGTGAACATCACCATGCAAAATTACAATTCCCATATATGCAAGACTCTGCTTTGCCTGATCCGCGCCGCGTTCCATAATCTGCATGGGAGATATTCCGTACGCTTCGGCTTCTTCTTTGTCTTCCTGCGATTCCATTTTATGTACTTCGTATTCAAGCATTCCGTTTGATTCATCGGCATACTCAGCAACGATATCTTCTACATAGCGGCCTACCATATTGTAAGGAGACGCGAGATTTTTGCTGAAATAGATTTTTATTATCATAGGATCTTCAAGCGATGAAACGGCGTCTACGCTCGCACTCGAAAGCGAATACGAACCGTCCCTGGTAAGATCCAGCTTAAAATAGAATGAAGAATATATTATGTTTATAACGATAACAGCAATAACAGCAAAAGTAAAATTTCCTTTATTGCCGATAAAAAATATTTTTGAACTATTTAGAAATGATTTTATTCTAAGTAATAAATCTGTTTTAAAAATCATCTTCATCTCCTTTTATCAATTCCGATTTTAGCGGAAAAAAGAAAAAGTACCGACATAGAAATAAAATACAGAATTTCGCGCGAATCAACAATTCCTTTTGCGAAGTTTCTGAAATGATAACCCGTGCTAACAAACTGCAGAATATCAGCTATCTTTCCCGGAATGAACTGAAGTGCAAAAAATATAAAATAGAAAAAGAAACAAAGTGCAATCGAAACTATCAGAGATATAACCTGACTCGACGTTATTGCTGAAACAAAAATGCCGACTGCAGAATAAAGCGCGCACAGAAAGAAGGCACCGAGATAGCCGCCGAAAGTAACTCCTAAATCCACCTCACCTGTCAGAGAAACAGTTATTAGATATAAAAGAGAAGGCGAAAGCATTAACATAGATAGAAACAGAGCTGCTGAGAATTTGCCCGCGATTATTTCCCATAAAGTAAAAGGCGATGTCAAAAGCATTTCGATTGAACCGGTGCTCCATTCTTCAGAAAAAAGTCTCATTGTCAGAGCCGGAATAAAAACAGACAAGAGCCATGGAAGAAGCTCGAAGTATCCTCTGAGGCTTGCCTCGCCGTTCATGAAGTAATTATAGAAAAATACGGCGCCCGAAAAAGTCATAAAGAAAAACAAAACAATATATGCAACCGGAGAAAAGATGAAAGACGCAACTTCTCTTTTTGCAATTATAAACGGATTTCCGAAAATTGTTTTAATCATTATTCGAACCTCCTGATGTAAGATCCTTAAAAATATTTTCGAGCGTGTTCTTTTCTTTTTCGAGTGAAAGAAGAACCCATCCGTTATTTTTAGCGCAGTTAAATAGTTCTTCACGGATATCGTGTTCCGATGCGGCAGTTACTTTCAGTATCCCTTCTGATTCAGAAAGCACTTCAACAGAACTGCAGAAAGCATTCAGAGCATTTTTTACATTAGACTTTTCAGCATACTTAATTTCAGCAGAAACAGCATTTCCTGCCTTAAATTTTGCAGATAAAGATGATGTTTTATCATCCGCCGCAATTTTTCCTTTGTTAATAATAATCACGCGATCACATGACGCTTCAACTTCAGAAAGAATATGCGTCGATAAAAGAACGGTCTTTTTTTTACCGATTTCTTTTATAAGATTTCTTATTTCAATTATCTGATTCGGATCTAATCCGTTGGTCGGTTCATCAAGAATAAGAATTTGCGGATCATGAATCAAAGCATGTGCAAGACCGACTCTCTGCTTGTAGCCTTTTGAAAGGTTTGATATTTTTTTACCCATCACGCTTAAAAGACCGCACATAGAAGAAGTCTCGTCAATACGTCCGGGATTCTTAATGGAATGCAGTGATGCAATATATTTCAGATAATCATAGACCAGCATATCTCCGTATACAGGAGCGGATTCCGGAAGATATCCCGTCTTTTTTTTAACAGCAACCGGATTGGCAGAAATATCGATACCGTCAACAATTACTTTTCCGGCAGACGGAGGAAAATAACCTGTAATCATTCTCATTGTAGTGGTTTTACCTGCTCCGTTAGGTCCAAGTAAACCTGTGATTCCGCCTGAATCAATCGAAAGTGAAAGATCATCCACAGCGGTAAAATTTCCGTACCGCTTTGTAAGATTTTTTAGCTCAATCACTCAAAGCCTCCACAAAATTTCAGTTTTCCGCAAAATCGCGGATTCTTTCACTGATCAGAAAAAAGATATCAGGGGATTTTGTCAATAAAGGTTTTTCAGGGCTTCGCCCTTTATATTCTTTTACCAAAATTTGGGCGTGCCCGTGCCTCTGTTTTTCTTCACATATCTTTGACCGTCCACGCACGGTCGGGCTTTTGCTTCAAGGCGTTCCGCCTTTCCGCGCAATCCCTCACGCAGTTTCCGCACGGAGGCGGAAACATTGCCCGCGAGAAGAGCTTTAGCTCTTAGCGGGAAAACGGAATAATCACCTCAAAGATGGGTGCGAAAAATTCAATTACTTCACTATTACGAAGCGAACAGGAAGTTCGCTGAGAATAACTCAAGAATTATTGATTACTTAATTTTTCCCGAGTGCCGGGATACAATCAAAGGCTTCTGGCGATGCCTCATATTGCAACCTCCTGTTGCGTAATGAAGGCATCGCTTTGCAGGGATCGTTCCTGCATACTTTGTTATCCGTTTTTTGCATGGTGTCATGCAAAACAAAAAAAGGCGCTACGCACCTTTGATATCAGGTTTCGCATGGATCATGCGATAATATTCAAAGGGCGTTCCACGCCCTTTACCCGGTAGCTGCGTGGTGTCACGCAATTACATCAAAAGGGACAGGGCTTCATCCTCGGCGGCTTTAAACATCGTGTTGCCGCCTCGCTCGTGCTCCTCATGAGCACACGGCCAGCCCTGTCCCTTTTGAAATCCCTACCCGGCTTTTTTGTCGGGCGAATTCCTCGTACCGGCTTTGCCGGATACTGCGGTCGCCCGAGTTGAGTCCGACTGCGTCGAACGTTTAAATTATTTTTCTCCCACTCATCTCTTTCTGAAGTTCTTAGCGCACTTTGGAATTTCATCTATCATTAAATTATTTCTTTTGTTCAACAAATATATTGAGAGAAAGCCTTCTCTCTTTTTCTCTTTCCGTTGGCTTTTCTAATTTTTATTTCATTTTGGGTGAGGGCTCTGTCTTCCTCATGATATCCCAACTTGCAATCAACTCAGCTCTATTCATTCATCTTCTTCTCGTGCTGACGCGCGATGGGGATTTTTGATTTCAGTCGACAATGCCGGCATTCATCACATCACCGTTTTGCGGATGAAAGTTAAATGTGTCAGGTGAATACCATCATTGTACAATATATGAAACTATCTAAAACCCTAACTTTTCCAGTTTATCTTAATTTTCTTTTGAGAAGAGGCGCAATCAGACAAATACAAGTTAATCAGATTCTGATAAGTTATGCCGGTTTCCTTCGCGAGATTTTTGAAGTATTTAATCGTTTCATCATTTATTTTAATAGTGATCTGTTTCTTTAAATATTTCGCATAAGGATTTTTAATACTTTTCATTTTTGAAAAATCATATTCTTTTTTCATATATTGACTCCCCCGTAAAACTTAATCTCATTCTTTGTCGCCTTTCTAGCAGATATTATTCGTATAATATTTTTATTCTCTATAATGCAATGACAAACTATTAAAATTCTTAAATTTGTGCTCATTCCGAGCAAAAGATATCTTTCCTCATCCTCAGAATGATCTTCATCAAAATACAAACTCGCATTTTCATCAAAAAAAACTGTTTTTGCTTCATCAAAGGATATTTTATGCTTTTTAAGATTTGTCTGATATTTGTTATTATCCCAAATGAATTCTATCGATTTCATAATAATTATAATATAATTATTCAATCCTAAAATCAACTATTTTTTCCAAAATAATGATATTATAAATATTGCATATATCGCCATACAAAAACTCAAGTGCTAAAAGTGACACTTGAGTTTTCGAAAACCGACAAGATAATTGCTTTATCCTATTGAGTCGACAACTATCTTTAATTTTCTCCCCATCGCCTCAATAAGCTTCAGTTTCTCGACCCTCTTAACATTTTCAATATATTCTTCTTCGGCTTTCTTCTTTGCATTATCTGCGTCTTCCATCACTATTGCTCTCAGCTCTTCATCTTCGGGCTCTACATCCATAAATTCAAGGTCTTCTATCTTTTCTTTTTTTATAAGCATAGAGAGCTCCTGATTATTTGAGTTTGCTTTGGTTCAGGTTATTCCCAATCTTATCAGTACCCCCGACTTCAAAGAAACCAATAAACTTAACATCCACTCCGGCGTTGGCTTCTCGCAGATTATAAATTATGTCTCCGTCATAATCCCTGTCAGAAACTCCTACATCTTTATATGACCAAGTACCATCCGGATTCTGTCTATACCACAAATCTCCAAATTTCTTTGATACATACAAAGCAACTTTATAATTACCTTCTCCGCACTTCGCATTTTCATCAATCGGTTTAAAAGTATAAGACATTTTTTCAGCATCCATAATACAACATTCGATTATATTACTAAAATCATCATTCAATTTAGTGCCAGAAAAATCTCCTGGGTTCAATCCGTGTTTCCCGGTCTTTTCATTCGTTGAAAAATATTTCCCCGTTCTCGGATCTTTTATTATATTCAATGCGTAATTATATGAACTAGTTAAATTATAAACATATAAATATGTATTTTCCGATTTTAAAGATTCTTCCCATTCATCTTTACAATAAAAAGCTTCAAATCCTGATACAGGTAATACTATTTTATTTTTTTCTTTATCACAATCTTTGCAAAACATCTTGTGACGGAATCGATCAGAAAGAAGCACTGTACTTTTTGGGCCATCAGAATATAGATATGGCTCTATTTTAAAACCATTTTCAACATACGTAACAGAAGAAACTCCATTAACTTCATCATATGCTATTTGAATTGATCCACCACCAAACAAAAAATATTCGGGGATATAAATGCCAGAAGCTGCATTATTATCAGGAATACCTTCTAGTTTAACTAGTTCTTCATATTTCATTCCTATGCGAATACTACAGAAATTATTGATAGTTTTTACTGTTGTCACACGCCTTATATAACGTTTTAACATTATTTTATCATAAGGTTGCAAACCAGCATAAAACATTTTGCAAAACAATGAAAGACAAATAACTAACAGTATTATCAATAGAAGTATTACTTTTCGCATTCTTTTGCTTATCTTATTTTTCATTATTATCAAATCCTCCGACTTCAAAGAAACCACCAAAGGTTTCATAAGTGCTATTATTTATTTTTCTTGGATCTGATACTCTCTTCCCATTTATCATATTAGTTGCTGTTCCCGAACTCATTTTTTCTGACCAAGATCCATCTTCATCTTGATAATAAAAATGGAATCCGAGACCACCTTTCTTTTGAATTTCTCCAGATGAAGTCTTTGCATCTACAAAAAGTGCAATCTTATGATTTCCTTTTTCGGTTTCATCATCCATACCAATAGGTTTGAATGTCGCTCCAAGTATTTCTGCATCGGCTTTCATTCTCTCAATTATTATTTCAGGCTTATTAGATTCTTCAGGAGTTAGCGGCTTTCCGGAAAACATTCCTGGAGTATAACCAAATTTTGTGTTCATACTATTCTTTTTAGGAATACCGTCCGGGAATAATTCATTACTAGATTTCTTTAGTTTGCCTACTGCATACGAAGCACAGTTATTTGTGCTCTGCATAATTTTCCCATCGTTATACTTCGCTCTTCTCGCCTCAGCTTTTTGTCTTAACTGATCTACGGATTCTTTATCATTTACAAACTCTTTATCTACTCCGAAATTAGCCTTATTTTGTTCTTTAGTTATATGCCCATCCGGATCATTAAAGTTAATCGGATTACCGTGGCAGTACATATACATGTTCTGTCCGGCGGAAGTAAACAGTCCGTCTATTCTGTCATCTGGTGTTAAGAATTTCCCTATCTTCGGATCATAATATCTTGCATGGCAATAATAGAATCCTGTCTCATCATCTTTCAAATGGCCGGTAAACCTAAACTCCGTCTTGTCCACCGTCGCCGCTTCATCATACAATGTCTCACCATACGGAAGATACTCAATCATCTCAAAAAAGTTTCCTTTCTTGTCGGTCACGTAACTCGAACTTCCCAGATGATCCGGATGGAAATACATCGTATTCTTTTCACTTACCGTTCCGCAGTTGTCCTTCATGCTCACGGTACTCGCCACCCGCTGATTTCCCGCGAAGATGTGTTTACTTATTACCGCCTTATTTCTGACGATATAGTTCGCACTTACGTACTGCGTCTCGCCAAGTTCGCTTTTCTTTATTATTCGTTCGCCGTTTGCGTCATATCTGTAATCCGTCGTGTGCAGACTGTCCGTCGTCTTTATTAATCGGTTCTCGTCATCCCAGACCAATGTCATGGTATTCTTCGTCTCGGTATTCTCGCGCTTTATCATGTTGCCGTTGTCGTCGTACGTAAATACCATCGCTCCCGCTTTCGTCACGGCGTGCGGCTGTTTTCCGCCGTATGTGTACGTATCGTTACAGCTCAAGCTCGATTCGCCTCCGTTCACTGCCTGCGTTTTCGTGAGTATGTTTCCGATCGCGTCATAGCTGTACTTGCTCTTATAGCTCACTATATTAGGCCTCAATATTCCAGCAGTCGTCTTCTCGACCTTTCCGCTTCCTTCCGTCAGTCTTCCGCTTGAATCATATTCATACTCATGAACCGCGCGTTTCATCCGTCCGTCAGTTCCGAGCATTTCACTTTCTCTTTCCGTCACGTTTCCGGTATCGTCGTATTCGTACTCTATCGTCTGCAATATGCTCTTCGCGTTTCTCGTCTCAAGCCTTTTCAGTCTGTGATTCCGTTCGTCGTATTCGTAACTCGTTCCCGTTCCGTTTCCGTAATTTATCTGTGTTCTCTGTCCGGTCACATTATATTTTATTCCGCTCACGTACGGATTCCCTTTACTGCTTCCGACTCCGCTCAGCTGTCCGCCCTTGTTATATCCGTATGTTACAATCTCACCGTCAGGAAGCTTCATCGTCTTCATCCGTCCGAAATAGTCATAGCTGTATGAAGCGTTATATTCCGTTTTCTTCCCGTCAAGTCCCTTTATTGTGCGCTTATGCCGGATTACATTTCCCATCCAGTCATAGCCGTACTCATCCACGCAGTTGCCGCTTTCCGTCTTCACCAGTCTTCCGGCTCCGTTCATATCGTCATTGCTTTTTCCGTACGTATATTTTACAGGCTCTCCCTCTCTGCTCGTCACGGCTATCAGCCTGCTGTTGTCATACACATAATTTATGGCATATCCTTTCTTGTCCGTGTTAGGTGTCGTCTTCGCTATCAGGTTTCCGGCTCCGTCATACGTATACATTATCTTTCCCGTATCCGGATTTTCCGTCTCAAGCCTTCTTCCCTGCTTGTCGTATTTGCATGTCGTAACGTTACCCTTGCTGTCCGTCACGGTCAGAATCTGCCCCATTCCGTCATACGTATAGCTTGTCGTTTGTCCGTCCGGTTCTTCTATTCTCTCTATGTTTCCCTTTCTGTCCGAATAGCTCGTTCTCACTTTTCCTCTCGGATCAGTTACCGATGTTATTCTTTTATTTCCGCTCGCCGAATACGCATATTTAACAGTTGTTCCATCAGGGTTTTCCACTCTCGTCTGTCTTCCCCGCACGTCATATTCTATCTTCGTAGCGTTCACCATCGTGTCGTCATAACTTCCGGCTCTCGTCTTGTAAGGTTCGCCCTGCATCGTTACTCTTCCGGCTTCGTCATAAACCGCCCCTCCGCTCGATACCATGCAGTCCTTTCCGTCCGCTGTCGCGCTCTTTTTTACCTGCAGCACGCGCTTCAGTCCGTCCGCATACGTTTCGGTTTCCATACTATGGCGTGCCCGCGCCTCTATTTTTTTTCAAATATCTCTGACCGTCCATGCACGGTCGGGCTTTTGCTTCAAGGCTTCGCCTTTCCGCGCAATCCCTCACGCTTTCCCGAGTGTCGGGATACAATCAAAGACTTCGTCTTTGGAATCTGTTATTTGCATGGTGTCATGCAAAACATTAAAGGCTTCGCCTTTGTAATCCTTTTTCGCATGGATCATGCGATAATATTCAAAGGGACGAGGAGCTCAGTCGCCGCTCCTCATCCCTTTGAGATCCCACTCCTGGCTTTTGTCTCGCGTATTCCTCGCACCGGCTTTTTGCCGGATGCTGCGGACGCTCGAGTGGTGTCCGACTGCGTCGGACAGTTTAGGTTCTTTTTCTGTTCACTCAGCTTTTGCGTTTGTGCCAGTTCTTTATCACTCATCTCTTGCCCCGGCTTCTGATAAACGGATCCTTATGCCTCATTGTTTTCCAATGACGACATAAGGCCGCTTATCCGTAAGCCGGTTGGAAATTTATACTATTCAAAGAAATCCCCCCACTCACCTCAACTCTCTTCATTGCTTCCTTGAGTCTCTTTTTCTCCGATCTCTTTACCTCGAAATCATATTCTTCTTCGGCCTTCTTCTTCGCCTTGTCCTCTTCTTCCATCACAATCGATCTCAGTTCTTCGTCTTCGGGCTCTACTTCCATAAATTCAAGGTCTTCTATCTTTTCTTTTTTTATTAACATAGAGAGCTCCTGAATATTTGAGGTTGCATTGATTCTGGTTATTCATCATTTTTTACAAACTGAGTAATTTGTTTTTAATCTGTAAAAAATTCTCCGACTTTAATATTATATTTGATCAATTCAACATTTTCATCCCAATAATCATAAACGTCATCTTGTACTGAAATCTTTATTTTGTAATCGACATATATTTTTGAACTTTTTACAATACTACTTTCACACACAAAATATACTTCATTGAAATCATATTTCTTTAATGCATTTTCAAAATCCACATTTTTAGCAACCAATATCCCATTTTTAACAACATCAATTCTTGTTATCTTTACATAATTATGATTTTCATCAAATACTTTTAAATCAATTGAGTCATAATAGCATTTATTATCTTTACAATCCATATAAATTTTCACATATATATCGCCATTGAAGTAATAGTTTTCATCTGCAGAAAAACTTTTCGGCGAATCCATTGTTATATCAAAGTTCGTGTTATTTGAATAAAATATATAATCTATATTTTTATCTTTTCTAAAATCAGTTACATTAGTACTGCAAGCAAATAATACAAATGATAATATCAAAACCCATTTTTTATTCATTTTTTCCTCCGACATAATTGATATATTCACTTAAATCATAATCGATTTTTTTGGTATATTTAGTTCCTTCATAAAATAAATGTGCCGGCAATAATAACAGATTCATTCCATTAAATCTATCAGAATGTACTTTGTAAATATATGGTTTTATTATTGTGTTACCTGGAGATAATTGTCCTTCATCAAATTCGAAATGCAAATTATCAACACGCATTGAACCTTTATGGTTTCCGCTTATTCTTATAAATTCTCTAACTTTCCAGTATTTTAATTTTTCAGCACGAGATTGCATTTCTTTCAAATATGACTGTTCAGACCAATTATAAGTTGTTTTATTATTAGAATCATTTATTGAAATGCCTTTTGGTCCCCAAAAAACATCACCTTTGCTAAACGCTTGTTCCCTCCATTGAGTTCTTTGATAATGAACCGCTTCATCACATGCTTTATCAATTGCAGTTGCTCTTTCGCTTACAACAGGATCTTTGCTTTTTTTCTCTTTTTGTAAACTATCATATAATCCTTTTGATTCTTTTCCTGTTACCCATTTCGGTCTTGTTTCCTGCCATCCTTTCAAATCATAACTAGGAGATTCTACTTCATTAGATTTTCCAGTAGGGTCAGTTATTTTTACTGGATTATTTCCTGCATAATGATAAAGGTTTAAATTGATGGAATCATAAATTCCTCCATTTGGTTCTCCTTCCAGATACATTTCCAATATCGGATCCACACTCAACCAGACACCAGTCTTCGCATCTCTGTATCTAGCTCCATGGTAATACAACCCAGTCTCCGCGTCCTGTTCCTTTGAGGTAAATCTAAAATGTTCTCAAATTTACGAAAGACGCGCGCGCCATACAGCTCTTTTCCTGAAACATGTTATCAAAGATCAGATTAACTAATATGAGTATTTAAAAAGGAATCTTTCAGCGCGTCAAGTATGAATTAATCAACAGATCGCGCCGCGCAACTTGCGAAGCATAGCGAGCGCACCGATAAATTACGTTATGTAGTCATTGCTTGCAATGCTGCATAACGTAATTTATCCGGAAGTTGCGCGTTCACTGTGTTATTTCTTTTCCGTCAAACGCGTAATCGTGGATGGATTTTTGCTTGTTTGTTCCGCAAAAAGGAAGAGCTCCCCTTTCTTCTTTCTGACTGCTTCGACCGTATCTTCGCGGCGGATAAAAAATATTTACAGCCTGCCTCACCCGGATTTCTTTTCTCAGGTTTTCCAGCGCTTTAATATATCCGTCATCTATCTCTACATAATAACCGTTCTCTCTCGGGTGATACTTCCGATACAGTTTCTTCAGGCTCTCGATTTTCAAACGGGTATATTTTACAGTCGTCTCGATGCTCTCATGCCCCA
>Ga0255342_1005336_pt1 | contig 12414 bp, 9 predicted proteins | sample wastewater_treat_3_FD_192416 | JGI IMG/M metagenome (GOLD analysis project Ga0255342, IMG submission 192416) | Wastewater microbial communities from Lulu Island WWTP, Vancouver, Canada - plant14 | ecosystem: Engineered > WWTP > Wastewater > Unclassified | place: Canada: Vancouver, British...
AATAAAACCTCCAATTTCAGATAAATATCCAAATGATTTTGTAAGGTATTATCTTCACGATGGAGTAATCAAAATGGATTACAGACATCGGGGAACAGATTCCCCTTCTGCAAAGGTCATATTTCCGGAACCCGGCCTTAAGGACAGAGTGATAATTGAGGACTTCTTAATTAGTGACGCAAATGCGAATAATGCCATTTTTGCCTATAAGCCGGATGAGAAAATGTGCGTTATTAATGTAGACCTTAAAGCCAAAGTTAAAATTAGAAAAGATGAGTATAGAAAAGTCCATTTTCATACTATTATGGCAATGAAAAATATGGATAGACCATCTCCATGAAATTCAGGAGGTTGATTTATGAAAAACATCCTTAAAAGTCAAAGTGGCAATATTGCTATCGCAATGCTCTTGGCAGTTATAGGTGCTATGAGTGGATTAACTATGTCCAGTTTGGCCCTACGCAATAGCGTAGCTGCTATGTCTGAATTGGAAGACATTCAGAGTGTTCACTTTTTGAGAACAGAAGCAGATAGAGGTCAAGCATATCTATCTGTAGCAGCAAAAAGAGATCCTGATATTGTTGGAGGAGTAAGAACTCCTACCAGAAAAATTCAGATGAATGGAAGTAATTACCGTAAACTCTATTCTATGCAGTCACTTATAAATAAAATTTATAAGGAAACTGATGCAGATTATGTAGAAGTTGGCGGTGAATTACAAGCCACTCCAACTGGAGCAAGTATTACTTTTTATCAAGTTCGTTCATTGGTTGAAGGAAGAACCGGAACAAGCGATATTTATTATGGCAGAAGAGATTTATCCCTCACTCGTAAATATGGCGAATTAACTTTATTGCAAGATACAGGCCCTGTATTTATGTATTTTACCGATAGTGAGCTCTCACCTAATGATACAAATGTGTATTTCTATGGGTATGATGTGATCAACGGTCCTGTTCATTGTAATACTGATATTCAGATAAAACAATTGGGTGGCGGAAATAATAATGGTTGGCCTACTTTTTTATCTATCGTAACCACCTCTGGCGTAGTTATATCTTCTCCGCCAAGCTATCCTCGCGATAATGTTTTTCAAGGAGGATTAATCGAAAATTATGATGAATATGAATTTCCAACTAATATGAATGAAATTCGAGCTTTTGGATCCCAGATAGGGCCAAGCGGTGAAGACAGAATATTAATGGTAACGGTAGATGACACACAAGTATCAGGTTGGCAAGGTCAGATTACAACAAGAAGAGAACACAAGGAACTATATCCTAATTATCCAATGGGCTATCCTTATACTGATCCCCCAACTACTGTTAATTACTTTCCGACAACAGATACACTCTGGACTCCTTTCAGTATGACTGCCCATAATGGGGGTGCTTATTGGGCAAATTGCAAACTCTGGATAAAAGGAACATTTAAAGGCTTCCAAACTTGGGCTTCCGCTGATACTATGTGGCTTATTGGAGATTTAACATATACGGATACAGCATTAGGTGCTTCACCTTTACAGAATAAGAAAGATATGCTTGGCTTGGTTTCGGAACAATCAGTTATTATAAAATATGCCTATCGTGATCCTTCTGATTCCTTACGAGTTCATACTAACATGGGTTCGGATGGAGATTTAGATAATGGTATATGGATTTATGCCGCTATGGCTGCCCTTGGAAAAGGAGTAAATGATCGATATGGAGATGGTGTATTTACTTTTGAATATCAACATCCTCATGGCTCAATTCCAGCCGTGAAATTTAATCCTCCGACTGATGATCCCGATGCAGGGATGATCGTATTTGATTGGATTGATATTCACCGAAACTATTGGCCTCAATCAGCCGCACATTCATGGCCTGCTTGGCTAGATTTTCCTTGGTATAATCCTATTTGGCCGGAAGCTCGTCCCTACCTTGAAAGAGGAACAATTAATATTTGGGGAGGAGTAAATCAACGCCGGCGTGGTTTTGTTCATAGAAGTATGAATGATAGTGAATACCCATCAAACAGTGGTGTTTGGAATCCGCCTACAGATTTATGCGGTGGACCTTGTGGCACTACAGCTACTAATATTCAACTATATCAAAATCCTGCTGTTGGTGTTACTTTACAGAGTCGTCATTATCCTGGAGCTTCAGGCTCGGGTGTAGGTTATAAAAAGAACTACAACTATGATACACGGATGTATACAGTGAAGCCACCCTTCTGGCCTTATTTTAAAAAGCAGGGGGAACGTCTTCCCTTAGAACAGGGTAGCTGGTATTTGAAGAAACCACCTCGCACTTTAATATAGAATACTATGTGATATAATATGATAAATAAAGAGGAAGAATGAAGAAGAAAAAGCAAGTTCGATTTAAAGAAACTGTGGGAATAGATATTGGAACCCACAGTATTAAAATTGTTCACTTAAAGAAACTGCACGAAGGATTTAAGCTTTTAAACTATGAAATAAGTCCTACGATTCCAACTGGAACGGAATATATTCCAAGTGACTTAGGTCCAGAGCGTTATGGTCCCGTGCTAAACGAAATGCTGAAAACGCTTAAGATAAATCCTAAGCATATTAAGCATCTGGTTACATCCATTGGAGGCGATAACACCAGTATCAAACAGATCAAAACAATCTTCCTTCCTGATGAAGAACTGGAATCTGCCCTGTTTTTTGAAGCCAAAAAACATATTCCTATCAGCGGATCAGATATGATTTTAGATTACCAGGTTATCAATTTGGAAGAGAAAACCAACAATATGAATATACTGCTGGCTGCTACCTCCAAAGATCTATTAAACGAGCATACCAATGTTTTGATGACTGTTGGTTTATCGCCTAATATTGTAGATATCGATTCTTTAGCAATAGCCAATAGCTTTATCTTAAATACTTTTGTTGAAGATGGAGTTTATGTATTACTAAATCTGGGTGCTCACCGAACAAATATGGTTATCTGGGGTCCAGAAGCAAAATTCTTTGCTCGTGATATTCCATACGGCGGATACAATTTTACTCGTGATATTATGCGTAAACGTCAACTGGAATGGAATGAAGCTGAACACCATAAACTGGAATTCGGTTTAGGCGAAAACCCTGCTGTGGAAAACATACAAACTGTTAGTATGCTTGATATTACTGAGAAATCAACAGAAGAATCCATTGCTGAAGAAGTCCGCCGCTCCTTACGCTTCTATGTAAAAGAAGCAGGAAACAGTGATTTCCGCAAGGTATATCTTATGGGCGGAACCGCCAAACTGAAAGGTTTAAAAGAATTTATCGAAGAGAAAGTAGCTATTCCAACAGAGATCTTTATGCCTTTTATCAATGTGGAAATGCCTGAAAAATTCCAGGATAAAAAAGATCCACAACTTGCTTTGGCTATCGGCCTAGCAATGAGATTGGAATAGGTAAGGAGTTTTCTGATGGAAAATATGTTTTACTTCAAAATTAACCTAAATAAATATGGTGAAATGCGCCTGCAGGCAGAACATGAGAAAAAGGTCTTCATAAATTCAATAGTTGTCTTTGCCGTTGGGCTTATTATTATTTTAGCCTCTTGGTTTTATATTAATGGTATGGCAAAGGCAAGAGTTGAAAGCCGCCAAAAATACTTGAATGAACTACAAAGAGAACTGGCAAGCTATGAAACCAGTAAAGATTATCTTTCCAGTAATGATCTCGATAAGCTTGCAGAAACATTCAATAATAGAATATTCTGGGCAAAGAAAATGGTTGCCTTAAGTAATGCAATCGATGAAAAATTGGCAGTTCGTAAATTTTCTTATGCCAATGGAATCTTAACTCTAAATGGTATTACTGAAGTTAATAAGAATATTAGGGAGTTAGATCTTATTCAATCTTTCATCGATCGTTTGAAAGCTAATGAAGAAATCAGCAATGATTTCCCCCGAATTAAATCCGGATCTATTACTAGACAGGTTGTAAAGGACACAGCTATTCTCGAATTTGTTATTGAATGTTATAGTAGGGAAGTAGCTGAAGGAGGCGTGAAATGAGAGAAAAGTATTTGATCTTCGTCCTGTGCATATTGCTGATTACAGTACTGTTCTTTGTGTTTACTATTAATAGTGTATCCACCAATCGCAATAAGATTAAAGAACTGGATCAGAAAATCAAAACCGCTCAGGAACAATTAAACAGCGCCCGCATTATGGATCAACAACTCAGTCAGTTTGCCCTGATAATAGATAATTCATTAACCAGGGAAGCTAGTTTTAGTTTTGACGAAATCAACGCATTCAAAACCAAAATTGGTCAAATGGCAGATCAACGAACAATTACTATAAACAAACTCTCCGATAGTAATAAATTCTCCTTCCCAGGTTTAGTAGAAACTACTTTTAACCTGGAATTAGAAGCTACCTATGTTCAGATTGGGCAGTTTATTTCAGATTTGGAATCGATGGATAACATCCTGAAAATTCACGCCCTGGATATTAGTCCTCTTCAAGCTTCTGATAAAGAAGTTACTGCTGCCAATGCTCCCAACCGTTACAGAGTTACCCTTGAATTTTCTGTGTTTAAAGTGAAGAGGGAGGCATAAGATGCAACTGAGATTTATTAAAGACCTTACAATAGCTCTAATCGTGATCTCACTATTTGCTATGGCAGTTCAACTGGTTGGATTATATAGAAGCTGGGAAGCAATTCCAGATAAATCGGTTCATACAAAAGAATCTGTTTCCGATACTCTTCTAAGCAGAATAAAGTCCATTGAAAATTCCATCCAAGATCGTAAAATGTTTGTATTTAATTCTAACAAAGACCCCTTGCGACAAGGAAATATCATTAAGGACAAAATAGATCGGGAAAAAGAATACCAAGAAATGCTGAAAAATACTTTTCGCTTAGCTACTACCGCTCGCGATGAGTTTGGCAATAAAATTGCCTATATTGAATATCAAGGTAAGCTATATGAAGCACGCGTAGGTGATATCGTTGAAGGACGCCGTATTTTGGATATCCAAGATAAGAGCATCCGCTACAGTCATAATGGAATAATAACTACTACTGAACTCGCCCCTCGTCCAGCTAAACCAGTTGAGGAAACAACAACTTATGGTAGCGGAACAAGCGGGAATTGGTAATTAATATAAATGATACTGGGAGTAAATATGAAACACATTAGACATTGCAAACGTCGTTATACGATTATCCTTATGCTGTCTTTTCTGGCATGCATATCGTTCTTAAATGCACAACCAAGAAGAGACCCCATATTGGATACAAAAGTTACTTTTAACGCTGATGATGCCACCCTTTCATCAGTATTTAAAGCTCTTTCGAGATTGAGCAACACCAATATTGTTCTGGCTGTAGATCAAGCAGGAACTACAGAGAAAGAAGAAAAGAGGGTTACTATCAACATTAAAGATGTACCAATTGAAACAGCTGTTTCTTTGGTTTCCAGTGCTGCTGGTCTCTCTTATCGAGTAGTTAGTAATAATACTTTCCTTGTTGGCCAGAAACAAGATATTATGGCTGAAATGGGTGAGCGCAGCAATATAATTTATTTAAACAATCTGGACGCTAAGAAAGTTAGTGATGCTCTTCAAAATACTACTGCCAAAATTACAGCTCTGGAAGGTCAGAATGCTTTAATGATCTACGGCAATACAGATACTTTCAGAGAAGTTGAAGAGTTAGTAAAATCTATTGATTCTCAACAACAACAGGTAGAAATTAGAGTTCGCCTAATTGAAGTTCATCTAAACGAAGCTCGCCAAATTGGAGTTGACTGGAGTAAATTGAATCATCTTACCACAATTCTGGCAGAGGATCCTGTAAACCAATATGGAACGGGTTTACCTTATAACTATTCTGATGCAACTGGTTACTTACCACATGGTAATCCAACTGATATTGGAGTTGTTCCTGATGAACAATATTTCCAGCGTATTGATGGTTTTAACGATATTGGCCATTTTAGCCGCCAATTAACTGCTTTTGATGTTACTATCGATTGGTTGTTAGAAAATAATGCTGCTCAATTACTTACCGATACTCGTGTTACAGCCCTAAATGGAGAGCTGGCTACTATGCATATTGGAGAAGTAGTTCCCTTCGTAGTTACTGACAAGGAAAACCAACTTCAGGTGGAACGTTCAGAAACAGGTATTATTTTAAATGTTACCCCCAAAGTGAATAAAGATGGCAATATCACTATGAATATCAATCCCGAAGTGAGTTCTGTAACGGAATTGGTTGGTGGATATGTACCAAGAACAAAAGTTCGTAGAGTTTCTTCTGCTGTCACTGTTCCTAACGAACATAAGATTATTGTTGGTGGTTTATTGAATTCAAATATAACTCAAAAAGTTAATAAAGTACCATTATTAGGCGATCTTCCCTTAGTGGGTAAAATATTCCAGCATCGTTATGAACTGGTGGAAAATACTGACCTGATCATAGAAATCACTCCCCGGCTTGTCTCTATGCAGGAAACAAGTCCGACAGTAAAAGTTGACAAGCGTTTAACCCGCACTCTTATTCAATATGAAGAAGAGGGAGAGGAGGAACAAGAATGAAGAATCATAGTTCACTAATGTCAATCCTTACGCTATTAATGATCATCCTAATTGGTTTCAGTGCAAGCTGTGACAAACGCAATCCACCACCTGTGTTACCTCCAACACAAGTACCTGTATCTTCTTCCCAGGAAAGATATATAACAAGAATAACTGCTAATCCTGATACAATTTATGCTGATTATAATATCACCTATTCTATCATTTCTGTGGAAGTGAAAGATGGAGAAGGTTTTGGGGTATTCAATCAAATGGTGAAATTTAAAACTAATTTAGGCAGAGTTTTAACTGATGTCCATACTGATAGCAGCGGAATAGCCAGAACAACCTTTTGGGATGATGGTGATCAAGGAACAGCCACTATATCGGCAATAGTTAGAAATTACGATGCCAGTGGCGATACTTTAGTTTGGCAGGATTCTACTGCTATAAATGTAGAAATCAAACCCATTCCTCCGATAAAATCAGTAAACATAAAACTCCCGAGTTTAAATGATCCCTATCTTATGTCTGTAATGCAAACTATTAATGTAATTGCTATTCCAATAAATCAGGATGATCAGCAAGTACCTAATAATACTTTGGTAACTTTTGAATGTACTAAAGGACGCTTTGTAGATAGCCAAGATAATGAAATAGGAACCAGTGTAGTTGTGGCTACCTTTAACGGGAGAGCTACAGTTAGATACAATTCTTGGACTGATGCCACTACTATGCCAGGAGCTGATAATGCCTTTGTTACAGCAAAGGTTGGTAATGCAAGTGATACAAAAGAAATAATAATCAAACCTGGACGTCCTGCTAATATAGATTTGAAGACATATGTACGGGTAAATGATCAACTAATTGAAGCAGATACAAGTTCGGTTAATAGCCCTAATTGGATATTTGTGAAAGCAGGCCTGACTGATATTTACAACAATGCATGCTCTTATCAGCCCGTAAAATTTACTACAGATTTGGGGTCATTTTTAAATACTACTCAGACGGTAACTCAGAATACTCAAACTGATGGCGTTGCTTCTGTAAGATTTACTCCTGGTCTTTCTGCAGGTGCAGCATCAATTAAAGCATCTGCAAACGGGGATACATTATTTGCCCAAACAATATTTATGGTAACTTCCAGTGAATTATATTCCTTGGATTTTACTCAGCAGGGACAAATCAACTTAAATGTTGCCAATACAGGTGGATTACAATCTGCAATATTACGAGTTAAGCTTAGAGATATAAATGGCAACTTAATCGATGTTCCTCAGAAGGTCTATTTCAAAATAGCAAATACGAATGCACCTCAAGGGGCAAACTTGAATGGTTATCCTCAACAGGATTCTGTGGAGGTTATTTCAAATGGAGGAGAGGCACAAGTCTCAATTAATAGTGGAACAGATTCAGGAATTGTGAAGATACAAGCATCTTGGGTAAATAGTGATTGCACTCGCTATATCTATGCCTTGAAAACCAACATTGTTATTCATTCAGGTCCTCCAGTTCCAGGAGGAATTGTTTCCTTTGTCAGCGGATTTGATAGTGGTGATAATTTAGGCGGTGGTTTATGGCGTGTACAATGTGGTGCAATTGTAAAAGATATGTATAACAACCCTGTTGATTATCAAACTTCTGTTTGGTTCTCTATCATTAATAATCCTGGCTGCGAAATTATTGCCCAATCTTATGTAGGTAATACAAATGCTGATGGTGATTCAACAGAAGGTATTGCGTACACTTATATCAATTATGATGGTACTTTAACATATCAAACAATCACAATCAGAGCTAATTGTGGTGATGACCCTTATGGTACTCCAATTTTTGGTGATACTGATTGTATTTTACCACTGAATGCACCTGAAGCTTATATGGAAATACAACCAGCAGTATTGATGTTTGATAATAACCAAACCAGTTATGAATATACAGACACTTACTTTGCATTAACAGATGGTCAGGGATGTCCTGTTAAGGATGCCCAGGTTATGTTGCTACCTTTGGATGGAGGTCATTGTATTCAAAATCCAAATGGTGTATACGACCCCAGTTCACCTCCAAACGAGTGGTGGATGTTATTGACTGATGAAACTGGTTTTGCAAAGGGAAGGGTTGCTTTCAAAGCAGGTGAGTGTATTCCTCCTATCGAAGGAATTCCACAACCTACTCCAATGAGAATTAGAGGAACATTGATGGATGGGTTGCTGAACCGGGAAGTAACTGTTACCTTAATCTTATTCCCTGGTCAAGCACCTTGGTAAAAAAATAAATGCTAGATTTGGTTGGTGGGTTGGATCTTTCAGAGCCTATATGCCTCAATGATCCGACCTGCTGACCAAAATCAATATGGATAATTTCAAATAAGGAAATAGTAATGGTTTATAATCCACAATTTGCCCGGCTGGGAGAAATCTTAGTTCACGAGGCATATGTAACAGAAGATCAAGTAAAGGAGGCATTGGTCAAGCAAAGTAATTTCGGTTTGAAACTTGGTCAGACGCTTATCAAGCTTGGATATCTAACCGAAAATGAACTCATTACCGCTTTACATCAACAACTTGGCTATGATGTAGTTCAAGACCGAGAACTAATGGATCTTGATATAGACATAGTAAGTTTGATTCCAGAGCCATACGCTGTAGAAAATAGAGTTTTGGCTTTAAGAGAAGAAGGTGATGGCGTTGTAGTAGCTATGGCTGATCCTGAAAACCTGAATGTTTTAGACAGCTTGAAAAAACTAATAGGCAAGAATATTAAGCCCGTTTTGATTGCTGATTCAAATTTACACGATGCAATAGAAAAATACTATAAAAGCATCCGCACCACTACAGAGGTTGAAGATGCAGTAGGTGGTTTTGAATTTGTAGCAGTAGATGAAGACGAAAATGAAATCACTATCGGAGCGGCCACTGAAGATGTAGATGCTCCTGTAGTAAAATTGATTAATCTTATTATTAACGAAGCTATTAAAGCTGGAGCCACCGATATACACATTGAGCCCTTACTTAAAGTTTCGCGAATAAGATTTCGTGTTGATGGAGCTTTAAGAGAAGTTATGACTCCTCCCATCGGTATGCATGCCAGTTTAATTTCTCTGGTAAAAGTAATGAGTAAATTGAACATTGCCGAACGCAGATTACCTCAGGATGGTCATATCGCTTTAAAGACATCGTTAAAAAGTGTTGATGTTCGTGTTTCTATTACACCTACAGTTTTAGGTGAAAAAGTCGTGATGCGTCTTTTGGATAAGGGAGAATTTGGATTCAAACTAACCACTCTCGGTTTTGAATCTGCAGATATGGATATCTTTAGAAAGGTTATCAAACGACCTTATGGAATTATTATTGTTTCAGGACCCACCGGAAGTGGGAAATCCACATCTCTTCACGCTGCCCTCAAAGAAATACAAGATATTGAATCTAATATAATTACAGTTGAAGACCCCGTTGAATACCGTTTGGAAGGTGTTACTCAAATTGAGACTAAAGAGCAAATCGGACTTACTTTCGGTTCTGCACTTCGTTCTGTGTTACGTCAGGACCCTGATATTGTTTTGATTGGAGAAATTCGTGATGAAGAGACAGCTGATATAGCTATCAAATTTTCGTTAACTGGTCACCTCGTTTTTACAACCTTACATGCTAATGATGCTCCTGCCACAATTACTCGTATGATAGATATTGGTATTAAACCCTATCTAGTTGGATCTTCCTTATCTTTGGTTATGGCTCAACGCTTAGTTCGTAAAATATGCAAATATTGCGTAAAGGACTACATCCCCACAGAGCAGGAAATAATGGATGCAGGTTTAACTCCCGAAGAAGCATCCAAAATCAATTTCAAGATTGGGGCTGGTTGTGTGCATTGTGATAATACAGGTTATTCTGGACGAGAAGGTATATTTGAGCTCTTAACTATTAATCCTGAAATCCGCAGTATTATTTATGAAGGTGGCAATCAAGATTTAATTAGACAAGCAGCAATAGATAACGGAATGCGTACTTTGCATGATGCCGCTTTAACAAAAATGAAGAACGGGATCACTACAATCCGAGAAGTCATCAAAATGACTGTAATCGAATAAATATTTTTAGGAAGGTGAACCGCTATGCCAAATTTCGCGTACATTATTAAGGATGCCAAAGGAGCCAGAATCGAGGGAATGATCAAAGCCGATACTCTCGATATCGCAGTTGATAAACTTTCTAAGGAAGGGAGCACAATTATCAGTGTTAAAGCAGCTGCTGAAGGTGCTTTTAAAGGAAAACTCTCCCTTTTCGATAAAGTTATGCTCGCTATTTATAAATGGAGAACCGGTGTCAGCTTAAAAACCTTGGTGTTCTTTACTCGTCAACTCTCCACAATGTTTTCAGCCGGACTTACTATCGAAAAAGCGATATCTGATTTGGAGAAGGAAGAAAAAAACAAAAAATTTGCCAAGGTGTTGCGTAAACTTTCCGACGATATCCGTAAAGGATATTCACTTTCGGAAGCAATGCAACAGCACCCGGGAGTTTTTAATCCTCTGTATATAGCATTAGTAACAGCCGGAGAGGTTTCTGGTACTCTCCATACCGTGTTAGATGAATTAGCTGATTACTTGGAAAAGGTTGAGGATACTCGTCGCAAAGTATACAGTGCTTTAGCATATCCAGTATTCATCATCATTTTCTTGTGCTTTGTCGTTTGGGGAATGTTCTATTATATCATTCCGATGTTTGCTGATGTTTATGCAAATTTCCATGCTGATCTTCCTGCTCCTACGACTGTAGCCATCAATATCAGTAATTTCATCACTAGTAATATATTTGTAACTATTCTTGTGGTACTGCTAATTATACTCGCCTTTTTCCTGATTAACTTAACCGATAAAGGACGCTATGTTTTTGACAGCATCAAGCTAAAAATCCCCGTAATTGGTAAAGTTATCACCAATTCCATAATGAGTAAATTTTCTCGTACTTTTAGTATATTAATGGCTGCGGGAGTTCCCATTATGGATACAATGGAATTAACAGAAAATGTTGTACAAAATGCAGTCATAGAAAGTGCCGTTCGTAAAGCAAGGGTCTTGGTTAAAGAAGGTTACGGCGTAGCAAATGCCTTCAGAAGAACAGGTATGTTCCCCCCTACTTTATTACAAATGATAGCTACTGGTGAAGAAACAGGAGATATGGATAAATTACTTTCCAAAGCTGCAGAATTTTATGAGAAATTAGTTGATTCAGTTATTGATCGTTTAACTTCTTTAATTGAACCTCTACTAATTATCTTAATGGCTGTTATCGTTGGAAGCATTATTGTAGTAATCTATCTGCCTATCTTTGATCTGGGCGAAGCAATGTCTCAGGGATTAAGATAAACACTATAACAAGAAAATATAAATTATGGGGAGGATATATATCCTCCCCTTTTTTCGAATACAAAACAAGCATTCCTTAATTTATAAAATAGATTATAGAAGGTGTTCTGATAAATTTGAGTGACGGGTTTTAACCCGGCGAAGATATACCTGAAGGATTTTAAAAGAATATTTAGCCACCGAGGCCACCGAAATCACCGAAAATAGTTCACGCAGATTACGCTGATTACACAGATATAGTTTTAGAAACAAGGATTTTAGGAATAGATTTTCGAAACGAGGATTTAAGGATTAATTTTTCGAAACAAGGATTTAAGGATTTTAGGATTAAGAGGATTTCTAATTTAAAGTTCCGCTAGGAACGATACATACTAACGACGGGTTTTTAACCCGGCGATAAAAAGAATGCCTAACAAAAGTCCCAGCGGGACGACAGATTTGAGTTTTAGAAACAAGGATTTTAAAAGAATATTTAGCCACCGAGGCCACCGAAATCACCGAAAATAGTTCAC
>Ga0255342_1005340_pt1 | contig 12406 bp, 7 predicted proteins | sample wastewater_treat_3_FD_192416 | JGI IMG/M metagenome (GOLD analysis project Ga0255342, IMG submission 192416) | Wastewater microbial communities from Lulu Island WWTP, Vancouver, Canada - plant14 | ecosystem: Engineered > WWTP > Wastewater > Unclassified | place: Canada: Vancouver, British...
TTCCTCAGCATCGATAGATTATATTTTTACTGATCCCCCATATGCAGAAAAAGTCCAATACGGGGAACTCAACTTTGTCTGGGAAACCTGGCTTGGTTTTGATACCCACTGGCATGACGAAGAAATTATTGTCAACGAGGTACGGGGTAAGACAATTGAAGACTGGACTGCAATGATGAAAGAGGCTATAAGTGAATGCTATCGAGTGCTAAAGCCTGGGAGATGGTTGTCGTTATGTTACCACGATACTTCAGAAGGAACTTGGACGCTCGTTCAAGATCTATTTGCGGAAGCTGGTTTTATTTTTCAAGAACACGATTCAGCAGTATTTATCGATACTAAGACAAAGACAACTAACCAGTATTTTGCCGACAAGGTAACCAAGCGCGACCTGGTTATCAATTTCCGTAAACCCCATCCCGGGGAATTAGCTTCGGACTATATCATTAATGATAATGATGATCCCGCAACCTTTCGGGAAAAAGTTCATACTATTATACGGGATTACCTTTCCGCTCACCCCGGTTCCACCAAGGACCGCATCTATGATGAAGTCGTCAGCCGTATGGTACGAGCCGGACAGATGCAGCCCCATAATTTTGATGAACTCCTGCAGCAGGTAGCCGAAGAGGTACGGGAACCGGTAGCCAAAAACCTCTTTGAAAAACAGGAACCCGATCTTTTTGGTACTCATGAGATTGGCCGCTGGTATCTGAAGGAAAACGAGTTGGATGTGTACGATGAGGCCGAAACTACCCGCGAGGATGCTGCCGCGGTAAAACTGGAAGCTTTTATGGAGGATTGGCTGCAAAAGAACCGCCATAAAGAAGGGGTACATTATTCTGACCTGTTTGAGTATTACCTTTACTCCGTAAAAGACCGGCCCCGTCGCCTCTTGCAGGACTGGCTCCCGGATTACTTCTATAAGACTAATGAAGGCACCTATCGCCTTCCCGCCAATGATGAGGAAAGAGAAGCCAAAGCTCGTGGCCGTGCCCTGGGCATTAACCGCCGCATCAAGCGCCTGGTATCCTACCTGGAGCAGGGCATACCCGTTCCTGAAAAAGAATACCCCGGCGCTGCTACCCTGGCCGAATGGATTCGCCAGTGCAAACTCTCCGGTCTCTACCAGGAAGGCATCATCCTTTACGAAAAAGGCGGGCTCAACCTCGACCACCTCAGCGAAGAAACCCAGGTCAACCTGGAAGAAGACTACCAGGTCTGCCTGCGCATGTTAAATAGAGATTAGGGTAAAAGGTAGTAAGAGTAGAAGAGAAAAGGGTTATTAATTGAATTATTATCAATGAAAGCCGAATTGCCAATATATGTTACAATAAATTAATAAAGGAAACATCAGCTGCGGGTAGGTTCTCCAGGAACTCTCACACCCGCAACCTAGTTTCCTATTACGTCAATAATCATTATTTCCATCCTGACAATAGTATATGCCTAAACTGCATTTTTGACAACGATTTTTTCAGGAGGTTTATAATGGAATATGTAAGTAACTGGAAGCTACATAAAAATGGGATATTAACCGCCGGTCAAAAATATTTTGTCTTTCGTTGGCTGGAATTATATAACCAGTACACTATAGATAGTTTTAGATACCGAGCTATGAATTCGCATTCGATTATTAACGAACTGCTTAATGTAATTGTCAGTGTAGAAAAGGGTATTTGGAATGAAGTTAATATCAAGCTGGTAAAGGAAGAAGCACTGGATGTAATTATAAAGGATCTTGTACTGAAGAATAATATTTATGTTGATGAAGTCAAAAAGGCCCTTGAGAATATTGTTGAGAAACAAAAACCTACTCATGATGATCGGGAAAGACTTAAGGTTTCTTTACTGGGTATACATACTGATTTACAACGATGCTATTGGGAAGAATTGATAACTGGTCTTAAAGAAAGTATTGGAAAGGATGATTTGGATACTATAGAATGGTATATTTCTGCTCTGGCCACATATCTGGTCAATGCTGGGCATGATCGGGCTTATTTATATGACAGTTGTATCAACATTCTGAATGATAGGCAGGACAAAGACTTTAGTTATTTCTATGAATCTCTTGTTGCAAGAGTGCAGCCACAATTGAAACAATACAACACTTATCTGAAACTTAAAGGTGAGCATGATTATCTAAAAGGGTATATGTTGGGGCATGAATTTCGTTCAAACATCATGGTAGACATTACTAGTACGCCGGTTAAGAATTTTATCTCAGAAATTCCGGTAGTATTTGCTATTAATCAGATTAAAGCAATGGATGGGGAAAGTGCTGCATCTATTGCCCAATTTAGGCTTTCCAGTTTATTAGATGTTATTCATTATGCAAATCCGAAAGCAAGAATAAATGCTGAAACTGACTGTCTGGTTAGACACAATGAAGATTATCAGGTTTATAGCATTGTTACTCCCTTGCTAGGCTATCAACCCGATCAAAACTGGTTAAATAAAGTAAACCAGCAGCTAATAGGAATAATGTCTTCTAGAATACTTGACGATGAATCTAAAGATAAACTCCTGGGGGCCTTAAGGTATTTTCGACTCAGTTATGAATGTGGCAATAGTGAACAGCAGTTTTTAAACTTGTGGATCGCGCTGGAATACATGGTAAGAAGCGGTGGAAAACAGAAGATTATAATCGAGTCCATTGCCAATTCTGTACCGAAAAGTCTGGCTTTGAATCATATAAATCGAATGGTGAGAGATACTATTGAAAATATTCATAGAAGCCAAATACGTATTTCCAAACAGTTTCATTCCTGTTTGGAAGACCGAAACATACCGGATTTTATTACCTTATTTAAGAATGATAGTGCCTACCAAGAATTAATGCGATCTGCAAACGACCATCCATTACTTTATTACCGTTTAGATAAGTTGCACAATATTTTGTTATCTCCGGAAGGCATTAAGTCTGCTGTTGAAGGAAACCAAAGAGATATTTATTGGCATTTGGCAAGAATGTATCGCTTTCGTAATCGTATTGTTCATTATGCGGCTCGGGATCTTAATATACTTGGGGTAACCGCTAACCTGCATACATATGTAAGAACAATTCTCAATATTGTGCTATACGAAATATCAACTTATGGGTGCTTTCAAGATTTACAGGAAGTTTTCATAAAATATCAGTTGGGTTATGACAGGTATATGGAAGCATTGGAGAACAAAGATGATAAAGCTGTTAAACCTACGATTATTGCTAACCCATTATTGCTTATGTGGCCGTAAGTAAAGAATATTATTTGATGCTGGGGCATTTGGGTATGGTTCTCTTGATTCTAAGATTAATAAAGGATCTACCGCCTTCCCGCCAACGATAAGGAAATAGAAGCCAAAGCCCCGCGGTCGTGCTCTGGGCATTAACTATTGCATCAAGCGTAATACTTTTCAACAAATGCTGAAAAGCGTTATTAGGGTGAAAAATGGTAGCCGATTTCGAGGAAGTGACAGATTGGGAAGCAAGGCAATTTCTTCAGCGTGATGCTTATGAACGGGTACATTACTTGATTGAGAGGATAAGGGTACATGGATGATAAGCTAAGGGAAGTTTATACCGGTAAAGTAGTAAATAAAGCTCATACCATTAATACTGGAGTAGACGAGTTTCCTCGTTATGTGGTGGAATACTTGATTGACAATTATTGCACTGAGGAAACTTTTTATGAGGATATGGAACTGGTCGTCCGCAGATTGAAAGAGAACTTTGTTCATGGTGCCGAAGCGGAGAAGATCCGTCATTATATTCGGGAAAACCGTCAGCATTCAGTTATTGCTAACCTGGAAGCACGGCTGGTAGAAACTGAGGATAAGTACTGGGCCAGCATTTCTGCCATTAATGAAAACTTTGTAAATATTCCCGAAACCCTGGTAAATCAATATCCCATGTTACTCTCCGGCGGAATGTGGGGAACTATTGACTTAACTTATGATGAGAATGAAGTACACAATAAAAAAATTCGCCCTTTTAAGGTTACTGGCTTTACGCCTTTTCAGGTAAGTATTATTGATTTGGACGATTACATAGAACAACGGCAGAAGTTTACTACGGAAGAATGGTTGGATGTACTGGTGAACTCCTGTGGTTTGAATCCTAATAAGATGTCGCGCCGCCAGAAACTGTTGTATTTGTGCCGCTGTATTCCACTGGTTGAAAGCAATATCAATCTGCTAGAACTGGCTCCCCGGGAAACAGGGAAAACTTATCTTTATCGTAATATCTCCTACTATTCCCATGTGCTTTCCGGAGGTAAGGCTACGCCGGCTCAACTATTTATTAATCTCAATAACGGCAAGATTGGTGAAGTTGGCACCCGCGATGTAGTAGTATTTGATGAAATAGCCAATACCGATTTCACTGACCCCCGCAGTTTTGTTAGTATTATGCAAGGCTACATGCAGGATGCCAAATTCAGCCGGGGTAAGAAGGAAATACTGGCTTTTGCCAGTCTAGTTTTTGTGGGCAATATTGATATTCAGGGTAACCTTCCCCACGAAAAATACTATCATCTTTTTGAACCATTACCTGATTTCTTACAGGTTACCGCTTTCCTGGATCGTTTGCATGCCTATCTGCCGGGTTGGGAGATTCCTAAGTTAGGACCGGAAAGTTATTCTCGGGATTATGGTTTTATTACCGATTATTTTTGTGAAATACTGCATGATTTGCGCCGGGTAGATGTATTAAGTACGGTACGTTCCCGTTTTGAAATTATTGATACTGCCGGAACTGATCAGGGAATATCGGGTCGGGATCAGAGGGCCATCATGAAAACTACATCGGCCCTGCTCAAGCTTCTTTATCCGGATGGGCAAGTATTGGATGATGAGTTGGAAGAGGTGTTGCTATTATCCTGCGAGTTGCGCCAGCGGGTCAGGGAACAGCTGCATTTAATGGCCCAGGGTGAATATGAGCGAGTGAAACTGGGGGTAAAAATACTATCATCGGGTAAAGTGCTTGCTCCCAATCTGTCGGATGCGGAACGGGTCCAGCGTATTTCGCTGCCGGTTGAACCCCGGGTGGGGGAAGTACTGGGACTGGCGGTAGCAGGTGATCATGGTTGTACGCTTCATTTTGAGATGCAGGCCAGTAAAGGCCATGGCCGAATTGTCCCCCTGGGGTCTATTCAAAAGATTATGCGGGAAAGCATAGAGGCTGCGGCTCAGTATATTAAGACTCATCACGATGAGTTGGGGATAGGGGCACAATGGCGGGAAAATTATGATGTTGCGGTACTGGCAACGTATATGGGGGTTCCCAAAGAGGGGCCATCAGCAGGAATAGCAATGGTGGTCGGTATTGTTTCGGCCTTAAAAGGGATTCCGGTACGTAATGACCTGGCCATGACCGGGGAAATAACTATTATGGGAAAGGTTCTTCCGGTAGGAGGTGTACAACAGAAAATAAGAGCTGCATATGATGCCGGGATTAAAGAAGTATTGGTGCCGCTTGATAACCTGAGAGAGACCGAGAACCTGCCGGCTTATGTTCTAAAAGCAGTAAAAATTACTCCGATAACCGGCGTCGCGGAGGTGCTTAATAAGGCGTTATTTGAACAATAAGTAATCAGTGTTATTATCCGCAGGTTAAGATGATCCTGGATGACCCTCGCATAGACTTTCTTGTGATCCTGACCATAATAACTGCAAGTATTAATTCCCTAATGACAAAATAATGTCACGTAGGCATGTAATAATCATAATAAGAATGGAATATCGCAATATTAAAGGAGGGATAATAAAAATGACTGCTGATTTGAATGAGGAAGCGTTAGAAAAAGCACTAAAATTTTTCGCATATAAAAATGTAAAAGATTGGGCGAAGGATAAAAAAATTACTGGTATGGAACCGGAATTGCTGAATAGCCACTATAAAACGGAATCCCAGGGTATGGAAGCTATAATTAAACAACAGGCCGGTATTTTATTGGAAAAAAGAGAGTATGTACGTCTAAAAGAAATCGTTTCCAAAAGCAAAGGTCCGGTATTAAAAATTATAGCCGATTTACTTCAAAATCCGGGGCACGTGGATATCCTGGATGCTCTGTTGGAGAGGTTTCGAATTGCCGACTTTAACGGTCGCAAGGCTATTTTAAATGCCGGTGACAGGCTGGCTGGATTTTTACAACTGGAGGCCCTCGTTAGTATTGAGCAGTCGTTTACTGCCCGTAAAAAACCTGCCAAAAGTGATGAGGATCTGGCTCGACAGGTAAAACAATTGGTAGAAAAAATTAACCATCAAGATGAGATATTAAGAACCCTAAAATATAAGGAACCTGCTTTGGAGGTAGTTGCAAAATTCTCCCGGGAAGACCTCCATCCTCGACTAAAACAATTGCCCTTAGCTGAAATGCTACCCTGGCTTCAGTTATTAGCCCAGGATGATAAACGGCGTAATGAGCTAAGAGATTATGCTAGTACAGGACTTAAACCAGGAACTAAGGTGAAAAAAGCTAAACTAGCTTTGGCTGATCTACAGTATTATTCAGTTATACTGGTAGTAACAAGGAATGAGAACAGCCGTAAATTATTAATTACTAGTTTACTCAAACTCGACCAGCAAACTCAGGGGATATTATTGCCCTACATGAATGAAGCCGACCGAAATGAGTTTATAAACAAACTTCTCGCTAGCCCAACTAATAAAGAAAGGGCCCTGTCACATTTGGAGAATCACCCGGAATGGGTACCTGAGTTTAGTAAAAAATTGCTGCAATCTTTCGAACAATTAACCTTGTCACAGAAAGTGAGACTGGGATATTTATTACTTATTTCGGAGGAGATTCCTACCTCCGCCCAGTCGGAATTTCTGAAAAGGTTGGCTCTTTATGTGGAACTAACAGCACAGGCACCATTCCGAACTAATCTTTGCCTGGAACTTATTGATATTAAATACAGCAGGTTTATGCCAGCACTTCACCGTTGCAGAGATCGGGATAAATTGTTAAAGGATTTGGACATGAAAAATCCACCCCGGTTATTTCTAATAATTGGACGAGCATTGGCTATATATTCACCAGAGACAGATGATATTGACGATTTACTTTGGCTTTTAAATCATTATTACAGTAGGGTTAAAAATCAGGATTCAAAAAATCCTGCTAAGGGAGCTATATTACGAGAAATAGAACTCCACTCGGAAAGTATATACATATTGATTGAAGCCAGGATACCCAACAGACCTGTATATTACGCAGATCTGGTTCGGGTTTTATTTGATGTTTTAAACGCTTCGCCAGCGATAATAGAAAATATTGGCACACTACTGAATGAGTCTGAAATTGATGGTGTGTTAGCTACCCAGATGTTTGATATATGGTGTCTGCAATGGAATGCTCTCTCCCAGGTTTTAGTATCTCTTTTTCAACTATCCCTGAGTAGCCTTGATTTTCGTCAGGCTTATATTAAAGCGGTGGAAAATAAATGGGAGCAATATCAAGATGAGCTTTTTCTTCAACTGCAGAACTATTCGCAGCATTATTATAATCGTTGTACCGAAATGCTCAGTAAAATGGCAAAACATAGGAAGGAACTGGAGCCGCGCCTCAAAGCAGGGTTTGACGAACTGCTCCAGAGTAGTAACAGCCTGAATATAGCTGATCTGGATTTCTTGGAAATCTATGTTAAGGATTGCCAACAGGTAGTGTTGGCAATATTTGATGCCCAGGAAGAAGAACTGCAAAGTCTTTTTGAGAATAATAGTAAACCAAAAAACTTCAGGGAATTCATGGCCTATATGGAACAGATAATTGTCCGTTCCCATAATCTTGACGTTACATATGGGCAATTGGAAGAGAGAGTCAATTACTTGCTGGCTGATGGACTAGCTTTAAATATTGAAAAGATTTTTTTATTACCTGATAAGGGTAATAAGACTGACACGGGACTGGAGATGATAATAAATCGAATACTCCAATTGTTGGGGATGAGTAGTATCGCGAGAAGGTATTCAACGGTTATTTTTAATCCTGCAGAAATGCAGAGCAATGATTCTATTAATGTCGGAGAAGAGGTACGTATAGTTTCTCCGGGTATCATGTCACTTGACGGCACGGTAATAAGAAAAAGCCTGGTTGTTCGTATGTAAAGGGGGTAACTTAAATGACCGTGGTTGGTATTGATTTTGGTACTACTACTTGTTCAGTTGCATGGTGGAATGGCACTGTCAAGGAGAAACCGATTCTTCAAGCTTTGGATCGAGAAGAAAAAGGAATTGCGGCTGCCATAATGCCTACTGTAGTTAAACTTCCCAATGGTAGAGAACTGAGGAACTTTAAACCGGTAACTGATCAGATGGGGCGAGGCGAGATATCCCTGGTGCGGTTGGAGACACCTAAAGAAAAAATAAAGTTTAAATATGACCCGATGGGTCAATGTGAATTGGCATTAAACAATGATGTGGAATATCGTTTGATCATTGAAAGAAACCCGGTAGATAAAGGTGGGGAATTATACCCGGAAGAGGAACTGGAAAAAGCTTTGGATATCCTTTTTGCTGACCTGTACCAACGAGTGGGCAAGCGGGCTAAAGCTGACCAGATAGTAGTAGGATTACCGTTGAGTTATTCGGATGTAGGCAGAAAGCGCATTATACAAAGCCTTTTAAATTCAAAATGGGCGAAACAGGAGAGCCAGGTTTTACTTTTCCCAGAACCCCTGGCTATTGCCTTAAGATGTGGGTTAGATTATAAAACTTCGGGTAAACAAAGATTTCTGGTAGTTGACCACGGAGGCGGAACCCTTGATATGTGCCTGTTTGATTTAGAGTCAACCGGTAAAGATTTTCATATTAAAGTTATAGGCCAGCGAAGATGCGATATAGCTGGAAATAAGTTTGATGAATGCCTTTTAGATTGGATAATGCAAAGAAATCCCGCAATAAAGGATAAATTAAAGGTTGAAAATGCTAAAGAGGTCACTAATATTGCCCTTTGGGATGTAGTGGAAAGATGCAAAATTGAATTATCCAGCCAGGAAACAACTCGATTAACATTTAGAGACAGTAATATCAAGCTAAATATGACACTAAAAAGAACTGACCTGGAAGAAGCACTGGCATCTAGACTTGAAAAAATTAATGAAGAGGTAACAGCCCTATTTGAGCAGGTAGATGTCAATGAAGATAGCCTGGATATGGTTTTTTTAGCTGGTGGAAGTTCTAGTATGCCCTGCATTCAGCAGTGTTTCGGCAGAGTTTTCGGGAGCGAGAAGGTGGAAACTGGCTATACCGGTTCCGGTGTACTGGCAGAGAATCTTGCGCTGGTGCCAAAATATTTCGAAATGATCGAACGACTATGTGAATACACCTACGGTATCTGGGATAGTAAAAACCGGCAGGTGGTAACTATAGTGGAAGCAGGTTCTTTATTAACCCCCAAAACTGAAGACATAACGGGAACAAGATTCGAGATTCGTCCTGAAGGTAAAAAAATAGCCCCCCTTATAATATTTGGTAAGCAGGGTGAACGGTGGAAACCAGTTTATCAAGTGAATGTGTTGTCACCTGTTACCGATACAGTTAAGATCATACCCAAGCTAAATCGGGAAAAGAGTATTCTTGATATTAAACTCCAGGCAGGCGGCAAATTTCTTGAAACAATGAACTATGAATACCACAAGAACCCTAAATATCAACCACCGGTGGTTTACGCCAAACAATTTGTCCGTAAATATAACGATGAAACTGACTATTTCATTGAAAGCATACGTGATATTGGGTCGGGAAAAGATGTGGAAATGGCAGCAGGAGATTTACATGACTACAGGTTTCGCCTTAATAGATATCATATCAATAGTAAGGTTGAACATCGCGTTGATAAGGGACATGGATTAGCTATATGTAGAATCGATGATGTTTTAAGATTGGAATCGATGGATATAATGAACTTATTAACACAAAACAGCTTCTATCCAGTTATAGAAGTTGAGGGCGATAAATACAGTATTATACAGCCCGGATCAGAGGTTAAAAGGTCTAAAGCGAAAGAGGAAATAAGAGCTGGGGAAAAAGAGGCGGCGGCAATATTAGGTGGTGGTTGGTTGAGTCTGGATGCAGAAGATAAAAAAGCCCTGCACAAGCTGAAAAAAGACTTTTTGGGTTATCTTGACGAAATCTTATATGAGGCATGGGAACTGGGTCGTCAAAAAGGAAGAAGTGAAGTTAGCCAAGAATCTAATAAGCAAATATCGGGGCACTAAAAATAGTGCGCTTAACAGACTCAGCGCTGAACACCCTGGCGCAACTTCATTAGGAGAGTTAAATATGCATTATCCAAAAATCGGTGACCACCCCCAGGCCCTCTTAAATGTATTGTTCACTATTCTTAATAGGAGTCCGGTCGGAGGGGCCAGTCGGGAGGAGATTGCCGCAGCTTATGAGAGTGCCAAAGGCCATCCGCCTAGCAATAAAACTATAAGCCGCATAATTGCTACCCTCAATGCTTATTTTGACGATCCTTACGGTTATTCATTTGCTCCTATTTCTGAAGAAGAACTGCTCAAGTTACCCGAACAAGGGAAAGATGACGAAATTTCAGCGGCCATTGTGGCCCGGGGAAGAGGGGATAAACGCCGCTATGTTTTTACCCGCGAGCTTAAACAAGATTCACGCCTGGATGATCCACGTATAACTTTTCTTATGGCCCTGGCCAACAACCCCCAGGAACGTAACGTCATGCCCCGGCTTTTTGAGGTATTAATGAAAATCATGGTAGGTGATATTTTCAGCCGTATAGCAGAGTGGTATCAACTGCAGGGAGAAATTGAGAAATATGTACTGATTAAGGGTTTCCAGCCAACCCGGGTGGAGGATAACCAGCGGCGTATTGAGACTATATTAACTGCCATTCGTGACCGTAAACGCATTCTGTTTAGCTACCGGCATATTGGAACCGGACAGGTACAAAGGCGGGAACTAGAACCTTATGGTTTGCTCTGCCAACAAAATGTCTGGTATCTAAGTGGCAGATGTTATGAACAAAAGGAATTACGGCTTTTTCGTCTGGATCATATAAACGCTCTGCGCCGGATAGAATTAAGCACATTTGCAATGCCCTCTAATTTTACCCTGCAAAAACAATACGGCTCCAGTTGGGGCGTATGGACCGGTGATAATGCTGCTGTGGAGACAGTCAGGTTGCTGGTAAAAGAGCGCCTGGCGGAAAAATTCAAGGTTACCACTTATCACCCGAGTCAGCAGTTGAAGAAAGTGGGTGAAGGCAGCCTGGAAGTTAGTTTTCAGGTTAGCGGGGTTGAAGAGATGGTCCCCTGGTTAATGATGTGGGGGCCAACCGTTGAGGTACTGGAACCTGTTTGGTTGCGGGAAATGATAAAAGAAAACCTGCAAAATAGCCTGGATATGTACCAGGGGAAACTATAGACGAATAAAAGTACAGGAAATTAATCTTAAGGATTCCTTAATATCTGGATTTATCTCTTAGGAGGGTAGCAGAAAGGGGAGCAGTAAAATTTTATTATTATACCCTGCCATAATGAACTTGGCAGGGTTTCTTTCTGTTAACTCTCCTGCAAGCACTCCATTATTTTGGTCAGCCACTCTTTTTGTTTAGAGATTAAACTTGGCAGTGGGTGATAGTAGAAATTGTCTCCTGCCGGAATACCAGCTATTTTACGAGCAGGAATAATTTTAAAGCAAAGATGGGCCAAATCGGCCAATCCTTGCTTTGTACTAGCCTGATTACTCACAGGTAACGGAGAGTTTTGCCTAATTCGGGTGGCAATACCTATAGCTGACACGGAACCTTTCTCCTAGTAGTAAAACCGCTAATCGGAGGAGGAAAATCCCAATGTACAAGATAGACGCCCTATAATGGGCAGGTAAGATAGCACTATATTCCTTTATTTAAAAACGGAAGTCTTCCCCATGCTTTGTAATAGCAAGCCAGTAAATATTTTTCCAATACCATTGGGTTGAAGTCTTTTGGGCTTATCGCAGCAGTATATATCACAATATCCCCTTCGGCTACTGACTGCTTTATATTATCTGGAACACTATTATCGTTGGCCCATTGGTTGCGTTTAAACCGGGGACTGCACTCTATTCTGTTTTTGTAGTCCTCATAAATGGCTCCCACATGATCCCAGATTCGCGATCCCAGGTCACTGTTACTTGCACCAATATACCAGATATCTGCTTCATTTTGTTCTATTGGAGTGCTCCAGTCTTTGGGATTGCGGCAGGTGTAAAAATAGACACCTATTTCGTTATCGGCGTGCGGTGGAGCGGTTCCTCGACATTCATTAAAATGCCAGGGACCACCAAATTCAATTTCAAAACTACAACCTTCATGAAATAAATTTGAAAAATTATGGATTAATCCTGGTACGTTGTTTATTTTCATTTAAATACCCCCTTAATACGGTTTTGTAATATTAA
>Ga0255342_1005342_pt1 | contig 12403 bp, 8 predicted proteins | sample wastewater_treat_3_FD_192416 | JGI IMG/M metagenome (GOLD analysis project Ga0255342, IMG submission 192416) | Wastewater microbial communities from Lulu Island WWTP, Vancouver, Canada - plant14 | ecosystem: Engineered > WWTP > Wastewater > Unclassified | place: Canada: Vancouver, British...
CCAGGCACGTCATGCCGGGCTTGATCCGGCATCCACGGGTCCCGGCGGTGGGTCCTGAATCAAGTTCAGGATGACGTATTTGCCACGTCATGCCGGACTTGATCCGGCATCCACGGGTCCCGGCGGTGGGTCCTGAATCGAGTTCAGGATGACGTTGTACAGCGGCCAAACACGTCATGCCGGACTTGATCCGGCATCCAGAGAACGACGGCGCGATGCCCCCCGCCCTCACTCAATCGGAAACGTCTTGTACAGACTCACCCCGAGCGCCGAGCTCAGCACCGCCAGAACAATCCCCACCGCGTAGTCGCCGAGCACCAGTCCGATGAAGAACGGTACCGAGCGCCGGTACGTCTTCAGCCCGCCGCGCAGAAGCAGAACCTTCGCCACCCCCGCAATCAGCATCGGGCACCAGAGCCACTCCAGCGCGCCGCTCTGCGCCAGCGCAAACCCCGCCGGGTGCAGCGGCCAGCCCGTGATGCGCCTCCCCAGCCACTGCAATGCCAGCACCAGCCCGAACCCGAACCCCGCCGCGCCGAACTGCCCCGCTCCCGGCTGCACGGTCAGCCCGTCCTGACTCGAGCGCAGTATCTCGAACGCGACCCGCCCCTGATACGTCCGCCAGTTGTGCGTCAGCGCCGTGGCCGCGCCGCTGGTGTAATACACGTCAAGCGCCGCCCACAGGCTCGCCACGATTGCGAGCACGGACGCCGCGGCCATGGCAATCGTCAGCGTCCTGCGCGAGATGCCCGAGCTTTCAGTCAGGCGCATCGCGTCCACGTAGTTCGGCAGCGCGTGCGCCCGGAAATCGCCGAACGAGAACCAGCGCAGGTACGCAAGGCCAACCCCTTCACCAAGCGGCACGCCCGCGCCGAAGCCCCGCAGCCACCACGACACGTCAATGCCCGGCGGCCACGCCGGGCCGATCGCCGCGCGCAGCCAGCCGATGGCCGTCATAAACAGCAGGAACAGCAGAAACAGCGCCGCGGACGTGATGGGACGCAGCCCGAGCGCCGCGCCGAAACCCCAGAGCACCGCGAAACAGACCGCGAGCGCCACCCACAGAGCACGGTCCGCGGGGTTCCTGAGTGAGCGCGCCAGCGACCTCCTCGCCGACCAGACCACCGCCAGCGAAAGCGCCACCAGCGCACCCTGCGCCTGCTCCGTCGCGTACGGAAAACCCGTCGCGCCGCCCGCCGCCGTCAGACCGAACGCCCGGCCGTACACTCCCTCCGCCTTGCCGAGCACAAAGAAGATGACGCACGAGAACAGGATGTTCGTCGGGATGAGCGCCGACAGCCCGATGATGCAGGGGTAGTACGTGACCCAGAGCTGCCCCACGCCGTTCCATGGCGGCGGCAGAAGCGAGCCGAACTCTCTTGGCAGCACGTTGAGCTGCGGCACCGACGGCGCCATATAGTGCGCCGCGTTCAGAGTCTGCACCGCGATGGCAGCCGCCGCCCCGGCAAGCAGCGGCCCCCGGGAGTGCCTCTCGGACGTGAGCGCGAGCGGAAGCTGCACGATGGGGAAGGCGAGTTTCTCTTCTTTCGCCCAGCGCTCGTACATCAGCAGCGCGATGCAGTACTGCGCCCCCAGCAGCGCCGCCAGAAAGACGCTCCACGCCGCGGCCGGGCCCAGCCACGCCTTCCAGATTGCCGGGTCATACAAGCTCGACCCGCCCAGAAAGAAACCCTCCACCAGCTTCGGCGATCTCGGCGCGGCCCACTGCGGAACGTGCGCCCAGAACTCCTCCCATCTGTTTTCGGGGGTGGCGAAGTAGAACGGCGCGAGCAGCGTCGTGATGAGGAACTGCACCATGCCCATCGTCGCAATGCCGGCGGTGCAGGCGACGACAGCATAAACGAGGATAATCGCACGAGTGTCTGGACGGCGGATGACGGCGCGCAGCGCGGTCATAGCAAGCAGCACGCCCACCCCCGCGAACGTCAGCGCGCTCGATGCCAGGTCGGTGGAGTTGCGCAGGATCTCGGTGCGGAAGACCCAGATACAGACGAGCGGCGCGATGACAATTGCCGCAATCCCCGCCCCCGCGCGTCTCACTTCAGATGCCTGGCCAGAAACTCCAGAGCGATGCCCTCCACGTCCAGGGGCAGCGGCTTGTTCTTCCACGTGGTGAGATAGAACGTGTGCCCGATGTTCTCGAGCAGCACCAGCCTGTGCTCCACGCCGTGCTCTTCCAGTTTCGCCGCCAGTTCCTTTGCCTGCCCGTAGTCCACCGTCGCGTCCGCCAGCCCGTGCAGAATCAGCGTCGGCGGGGAGTCCTTGCGCACATAGCTGACCGGCGACGCCAGCCGCCACAGGGCCGGGTCCTGTTGACGCGTCGGCAGAAACAGGGCGGTTGTGTCCGTCCGCCTGCCGGTCGGGTTTCCCTTCGCGTCCGTCTTCTGCCGTGTCAGGAGGTTGGTGATTCCGTAGAGATCAATCACGCAACTCACGCGGCTCGAAACCCCGGGGTACGGAGCGGCTGGCTCCAGCCCCGGCGCCCCCGTTGTGTACGCGACCATCAGCGCCAGATGCCCGCCCGCCGACCCGCCCATCACGCCGATATGCTCCGGGTCCAAGCCGTACTTTGCCGCGTTGACGCGCAGGAACCGCACCGCGTTTTTGCAGTCGTGCAGGTTCGCTGGCCAGCGCTTGCCGGGGGCCATCTGGTAGTTGATGCTGACGGCCACATATCCGGCCCTCGCCAGAATCGCGCCCGTGCCGTACTCCCTCAGCGCTGCCTTGTCGCCCGCCGCCCAGCCGCCTCCGTGAATCATTACCACTGCAGGCGAACGCTGGCCAGCCGCGCGCTCGCGCGGCAGGTAGATGTCCATCTTCTCTTCCCGCCCGGGTTGCAGATAGGCCACGTCGGGCAGAAGCGTGACGCCCTCCGGCGAGTCCGGATAGGCTGGCGAGGCGAAAGCCGGCGCGGCGAAGGCCGCGGCGCTGGCCGCCAGCACGGCGAGTACAAGAATCTTGAGGCGTGGGCGCGGCATGAGCTTCCTCTCAGCGAACATCGTTGCGCCAAGCATGAAGATTCGCCCCTCCCCCTGTCAAGGAGATGGGCGCTCCGGCGACGAAACAGGCGGTATGAAGACTGCCGTCATTCCTGTTCTGATCGCCGCTGTTACGCTCGCCGCTTCCGCCGCCTTTGCCGGAAAGACGATCGTCTGGGACAAGAGCACGCTCGTCGAAGTCCAGCGCGGGGGCGGATACCCGCGGATGATCCGGCTCAAAGGGGGCGATATCCTCGCCTGCTTCGAGCTGCGCGGCAAGGTGTGCGTGAAGCGCAGCGCCGACGAAGGCAAGACCTGGGATGGCTTTGTGGAAGTCGCGGGAGTCCCGTCCGGATCCGCGTCGAATCCCGAGCTGCTGCAGCTCGCCAACGGCTGGGTGCTGCTGATGTACAACGAGCGCCCGAAGGACGGTGTGCACCGGTTCTCGATCCACCTCAGCGTCAGCACGGACGGCGGCCGCGCCTGGCGCGCGCACTCGCTGGCGTATGAGGCCGATACGGTGTGGGACAACGGGTGCTGGGAGCCGGCGGCCATCCAGCTTCCCTCGGGCGAGATTCAGCTATTCTTCGCCAACGAGAACCCCTATCGCGAGTCCGCTGAGCAGGAGATATCGCTTGTGCGCTCGTTCGACAACGGGCGCACGTGGAGTAAAGCGAAGGCGATCAGTTTCCGGCCGAACCACCGCGACGGGATGCCCTCGCCCCTCATGCTGCAGGGCGGCAAGGGGCTCGTTGTCGCTGTCGAGGACAACGGGTATTCGGTGATGTTCCATCCGGTGATCGTCCATTCGAGCGTGGAGGATAACTGGAAGTCCCGGGCGGCCAGCGGCGGGAGCCCGCGCCGGTGGCGCGCTGTCAAAGCGCCGCTCAGCAGCGAGTGGGGCGGGGCGCCGTACATTCGCCAGATGCCAGGCGGCGAGACGGTGCTTTCGTTCCAGTCCAGCGTGGGGCGCAAGCTGCCGCAGATCGTCGTTTACGTCGGCGACGAGAACGCGCGCAACTTCGAAGGGCGCTCGGTGCCCTTCGAGATCAAGCCGGAAGATGCGGCCTGGTGGAACTCGCTGTTCGTGAAGAACGAGCCTACCATCACAGCCTTCTCCCAGTGCAACGGCGGGGTCTGGGCCATTGACGGGCGGATTGTGGACGCGCTGTAGGGGGGTGCCCGCATAACGTCATGCCGGTCTCGATCCGGCATCCATACGCCCGCACCACGTCATGCCGGGCTTGACCCGGCATCCACGGGTTCCGGAGGTGGGCCGGGCTGGACTGGGATTTGTGATCCGAGTCCCTGTTCTCGCGATCTATGATCGCCGATGCGATCGCGACCGGCGTCGGACCGGGACGCCAGTTCCCGCGAACTCAGGCCTCAGATTTCAAATCTGAGGCCAGCGGGAAGCGGCAAAACACGTCATGCCGGGCTTGATCCGGCATCCATCCGGCAGTGGGCCCTGAATCAAGTTCAGGGTGACGTGTTCAATGTGGCGGGCCGTTGTTGCCGTCACAGCAGCACGATGTCCGCCTCGCTCCGGGGCCGGACGCTGCGAGCGCCGCTTGCGTCGTAACCGGCTATCCCCGTGACAAGAGCGATGCTGCCCGCGGGCGCCGCGCCGCCGGTAACGCGCACGGGCGCGCCCGTGCCGTCGTCCAGGGCAAAGAATCCGTCCCCGGACACGACCCGGCCGGCGACGCGCACGAGCAGCCCGCCGTTGTACGCGCCCGGGCTCGACGGCCCGCCGATTCCCGCCGGAGGCGTCCCGCACAGGCTACTGTTCCGCACGAACAGGGGGCGCGGGGGCTCGCCTCCGGAGACAATGCTCCAGCAGCGCGCCTGAAGACAGCGCCCGAGCGAATCGTCACACACGAGGCCGCCAACCCTCACGCGATCTCCGGCGCGCGGCGCGCTGTCGCTTACGACCCGGATGGCCGCCGCCCGGTCCTCCTGCTGCACGTAGAACTCGCCCGGGAAGACCGCGCTCGCGACGAGCGGCGCGGAACTGCAAAACAACGTGCCGGGGCCGGAGTCCCGGATTTCAGCCGCCGACGGCCCTTCCGCCGCGGCGAGCGCCTGCATGTCGGAAGCATTCTGCGCAATGATGGCCGCGGTCGCGGCGTCACCCGGATAGTACACCGAGAAGCCATCGTCATAGGGGCCCCAGCTGTTGTCCGCAAGCATCCACGCGCACGAGCCGGCCGCCCGGTCTTGCGTGACGAGGCCGTAGTATCCCTGAAAGTACTCGTCCCGATCGCCACGGATGCGCAGCCGCCCGAACTCACCAAGAATGAACGGCTTGCCGAGCACCGTGTGCGCATCCGTGATCATCTGCTGTGCGAACGCCATCGCCGTCGCGTAGTCTATATCCCACCGGTCTGGGTAGGAGTGGCCGCTGGCAATGTCAATGGACGGTATCTGGTGCGTCGAAATGAAATCCGTGCCGTTCAGGGCCATATCCGGCGTCGGGTTCTTCTGAGCGTCAGCGTAGAACCCCTCGATGCCGGAGGAGACCAGGTGGTTGGAGTCTATGCTCTTGATGTATCCGCTCATCTCCTGCATCCAGGCGTTCAGGACGGCGAGTCCGGCGGTCCTGGCCCTGGCTTCATTCGCCAGCTCCCAAGCGAGAATCGTGGGGTCGTCTTTGTACGTGCGGCCATTGACGGAGTTGACGCGGGTGAGGACTTTCAGCACGTGGTTCCTGTACCACTCCTTGCAGTTGGGCCGGGTGTAGAAGTCATCGTGCGCGCCCCCGCCGTCCCAGTCCACATACTGCTGCATGCCGCCGTAGTCGTCGCAGCTGTTGACCAGTGTCAGAATGACCCGGATACCGAGCTGGCCGCACCTGTCGAGAACGTAATCCAGCCCTTCGAAGACGTGATAATCGTAATCCCCCGGCGAAGGCTGCAGGACGTTCCACGTGCCCTTCTCCCCGAATGCCCACGTGCGGATGCAGGTGATTCCCATGGAGTGAGCGGCGGCGAGCACCTCGTCAGCGTGGGAGCGGCTGCCCTCATCCGCGGCGTGGGTCATCAGGTAGTGGCAGTTCGCGCCTGTGAAGTGAAACGGCTGGCAGCCGACGACAAGTTTCGTGCCGCAGGCCGTGCCAAAGCTGCTGTCTTCCGCCTGCGACGCGGGGCATGCACAGGCGGCCAGAGCGAAAGCGAAAAGCACCCGATATCGCATGGCCTACTCCCTCCCGAATCCCAAAAAGACGGGCCTCCAGAACCTCGACCATGTCCATTATACGACAGGAATCGCGGATTGGAACGTCAGGGAGTAGAGCCTGCCCGCGCCGCTTGACCCGCCACCCAGAGTGGGCGCGAAGCTCCGCCGGACGCAGTGCGGACAGCGCAGATGCCCGCACAGTGGGTGCTCAGGTCATGCTGCTGTGACGGCGATGTCCGAGACAGGCAGCGATCCCGCCTCCAGACGCGAGAGGTTCACTACGGAGCTTGCGTGGTCGATGTCCATGCCCACCAGCTTCCCCTCGGCGTCGAAATCCAGCACAACGCCAGGAGCGACCTCCTGCGAATCGGCGCCGGCCCGTTCGGCCAGGTCAATGTAGAGTGAGTTGGTATCAGGGTAGTGGTGAAATTTCATTCCGGCTCCCTATAGCCACGGTCAGGTGGCCTCCTGCCCCCCGCCCTCTGTCCGCGATTTGGTGTTTCGGGCATCTTGTTCCCGAAACATGGTCCGCGCTGGTATCGGGAATGAAGTTCCCGATACACCGGAGAAGTAGAACACACCTGGCCACGTATCTTCCAGCTTGAGAAGGTCGATTATCGATTGCCATTCACTGCAGTCATCAATCCGCCCTGCATAGTCGCCAATGCCCCAACCGAAGCACCCGCGGGAGGGCAGACGTGGACCGAAGGACAAACAGGAGATCTGAACTCCGGTCTCAGAGCCTCTTGATGTAGGCCTTTCCATTGTAGATGATGGCGGCAGTCTTCCCATCCGGCGATACGGAGAAGCTTTCGTAGCTGTTCATATTCTCGCCCTTGTCAGCTCCTGGTATGGAAAACCACCGCTTGCCAGGTCCGCCGCTTGCGGGCGAAACCCACACCTCGCGGGCGGCCAGCTTGCCTCCACGCCTCGCATACCTGACGTATGCGAGGCGACCATCCCTGAGAAGTTGCCCAAAGGCCGGGAACCAGTCCGGCGGGTTCTTGTACTCATAGCCGCCGACTTCAGCCACCTGCTCGAAATGGAAGCGGGGGTCTGTCTGACGGTACACCCGGAGAAAGCGTCCACCCGACGGATAGGCAAACTCAGCCAGCACCCGCCCATCGGGCGCGCTTGTTATACGCTGGATGCGGTAACCGGGTTCGATAACCTCGAGATGGCCTGCCGGTGTCCTCCGCGGGCCGGTCTTGAGCGGGCGCTCCTCCCACGGTATGTGCAAACGGTACTTGCCTTTCTGGCTATTAGGGTCTCGTATCCAGTCATCCCCGTATATCAGCAGATCTCGACCGTCTGGCGCCCAGGCGAACGGGTTCTCAGCGACATCGAGTACTTTTCTGCTCTTGCCGCTCGTCAAATCCCAAAGGCAGTACTTCTCCGTATAAAGTGCGCCCTGCGTTAATGCGATAAGTGGCCTGGTGAAGTGCCAGCGCGGGGGGAAGTCCAATACCTCATTGAGGCGCCTATCGGTCGCCTTGCCATCGGCCTTATATACGACAGCAACCCAACCTTGATAATTGGTGGAATAGACCACAACGACTTGCGCACCGTCTGGAGAGACGACAACATCAATCACCCCGTCCGGTACGGCAAGAGGCTGCCAGCCATCCAAGGCAGACGTGCCTGATGGCACGACTGCCAGCTTCTTCAGCAGTGGCTGCTCAGGCTTTGCTGCCGGGACACCACCTTCCGGCGCGCAGCTTGCCGCCGCCAACAGGGCGAAGATGAGGATCGGGCGGATCACGGTGCAGGTGCCTTTACGTGAAGCATGTTTTCCTCATAATCTGGGACGATCGTCTGCTATTTCGGCGGCTGGACTCTCTGGACGTAGGCCTTCCCTTGCCAGATGTACGCGATAGTCCGGCCGTCACGGGAAACAGTGAAGCTATCGCCGGAGGTATTGCCCACCCCCAGCCCTGGTAGATCCAGCCACTTTTTCGCTACTGATCCGTCGGGATTGGCGATCCAAACCTCGCGCTTTCCAGACGGGCTGTCGCCTTCCATGCAAACCCTGACATACGCCACCCGCCCATCCGCTAGGAAGCTCGCCTGAGTGGGGAAGCTCGTAATGGCACCGGCGGGTGTTCTTGCCGGCCCTATGACGGCCGTATTCATCCACTGGATCTTGCCTGGCAGCTTTTTGCAGATGATGATCTTGCGGTCCCACAGATAAGGCGGAGGGCTCTCCGGCGCGGGCTTCGGTTCCGGCTGCTGTTCCGGCGGCTTGGGGCGCGGCCAGTCCTCCGGGCGGGGTGACTTCAGGTCCCGTTCCAAACGGCGGGGCGCTGACGGCCACGCTGGAAGCCGATACTCCCGCAAGATCTCGGCTGCCAGATAGCCCTTCGGCCCGTCCATGAGCCGGTACAGCGTTTCTACAAGCCTTTGCGGCCGCCAGGGAGGAGGACTAAACTCGCTAGCTTTACCATTCCAGGTGTTCATGTAAAGGACGAGACCGTTACTGAGGACGCTTAAGAGGTGCTGGCCGTCAGGGGCCCATGCTATGACGCCGACAGGGGCCTTAATAATCTTCCGCTTTACGCCGGTGTCGTCGTCCCAGGTACAATACTGCTCGCCATAAGCGTCTCCCCCTGTTATGGCCATCATGGGCTTCCAGGGGTGCCAGCGCACGGCGCCATGGAAGGCCCAGTCAAACGACCGCAGCAGGTCCTGGCTCGCAGTATCGTACAGCAGCACGCGTGGCACGGCACCCGGGCCCTCAATGGTCACCGCAAGCCTGGACCCGTCGTGCGAGAGAGTGGCGGACCAAACCCATTTCCCGCTCGGCACCGCCAGGGGGCTTGGCCAACCGTCAACGCATTGCCCTGAGCGGGCTCCGGTAACAGCCCCGCACCAGGACAGCAACGCCAGTACAAGGCCAATGCAGCACAGTAAATGCCCCCGATCTCGCGGGATCTCTGCTCCCGCGAGCGATGTCTGCCGGAGCTCTGCTCCGCATCCCCGCGCTGCATATGGCCCGCCAGCAGCATGGGAAGCACAGCTCCCGCGGGCGTCGTGCTGGCAGCAGAGATGCCGGCACATGGTGGATGGTAACAGCTTGTCAGCCACAGCCCATGATCACAGCGCAAGCCGAATGGCGCCATCTGGGGCCACGGTCGCCTGAAGGCCCGACAGGCGCAGCGGGACAAGTAGAGGCGCCTTGGCCAGAGTCGGCGTGGGCCCCACCGTAACCTCCACCTTGATCCTCAGGATTGCGGGCCCAGCCGGGGCCCCTGGAGCTCTGAACCGGACCCGTGCCTCTTGGCTGGGGCGCTGCAGCGGGTAAGTCCGGCCTTCGAAGTCCACCCTTTCGACAGGCTCAGAGAGTTGTGTCACCGCTGCGCGCAGTGACCACTTCTGCCCTTGGCTGAAGATATAGCCGACCGCCGGCTTTTGAGTCCAATACGCGTCCGTTGCGAACTGCTGCTTGACGATAATGACAACCTCGTCCGGGGTCCGCCCTGCGCGAACATCGGCCGTGAACATGTCGCGCAGTTCTGCCAGGCCGGGACGCCACGGTGCGCTCCTGGCACCCACGGTGGACTCTCGAGTGAGCAGCAATGCTGCGCCTCCAGCCAGAAGAGCGCCGGCCAGAATCCCAGCCACAAAGGCAACCGAGGGCCTCACCATAGCCTCAGCCCCGGATCTCCACCTATGCGATACTTCACCCTTTTTCCTGTTGCCAGGGATGCATGGAACGCGGCCCTGGCAATGGTGTAGCCCTGCTCGAGGTAGTTCCAAAACGTCTGGTTGAACAGGGTCGCGTCGTCGTTCTCCGCCGTGTCCACAATGCCCAGGTAGGCCGCGCCCAGGCCGCTTACTCGCTGCCGCGGCAGGCCGAAAGCCAACGGAAGGAGGGGAAGACGGCTACTGCTTGAACGCCCGCCTGAGAAGCACGTATTGAAAAAGACGAAATCAAGCCGCTTGTGTACCATCGTCATCGCCACGCGCCCGGTAAGCGGGTCGAAGATGCCTCCGTTGCCGAGGGCTGGCCCAGCCGCCTGCATATAAATGGGGCCGCTCGGAGTACCGAACGGCGTCAAGGCTGTGAGCCCGCACGTCCGCCCCCCAGTGAAGCTGCCGGCAACGGCCCCTTGGTAGAGCATGGACTTATCCCGGTCGACGTACTCCCCATGCCCGGAGAAGAACAGGATCCCCGGCCAGAAATCCGGCTCAACGAGCACCGGGTCGATCACTGTATCCCAACCGCCGCAGCCGGCAATGCGGCCGCGCCATTCATTGCCTGGCGGCACGCCAAAATGATCCAGAAGACTCGATGCGGCCGCGTTGTAATCCTGCCGGTACCAAAGCTCCTGCCCCGAGACAGCATCCGCGGGATAATAAGCTGCCCAGGCAAGCGGGGTTGGCGGGTACACCCCGTGGGTGACGTACGTCCTGCCATTCCGCACTTTCTGGGCAGCAAGTGGACCCGGCTCATCGTAGCTCAACTCGACCGTCACGTTTCCGTACGCCTGCGAGCTGTCCCAAGTGTAGCAAACAACTGTGCCCGTGCCGGATGTGCTCGCAAGTTCCTGCGAACCGGACAGGAAACGCAAGGTCCAACTCGTTGGGGCTGCGAAAACGGTTGAAATAGCCGCTGTCTCGTAGGCTACCTCCGGTATGGTAAACGACGATGCGAAGTTGTCGAAAGCGACGTCCTGCACGGCCGTGGTTGAGGTGAGCACACCGGCTGCGGACGCCGAAATGGCGGTTATAGAGAGCCGATGCGGGCCGTTAGCGAACTGCGTCGTGTCGAGCACAAAGTGGCTGTGCAAGCCTGGTGTGTCCGCCCATATTAGTGCTCCATCCAACCCAAAGGCAACCATAGACGGCTCGTCGCCGCTAGAGCCTGCGGTGGCGGTGTAATCCACTGAAAGCGTGCCGTCATTTACGGCTAAGTTGCTCATTGTTACCATTGGCGCCGCCCCCGTCGGCGTTGCCGATACAGCGGCCGTCGGCGTACCTTCGCCGAGGCTGATACTCGCCACCTTGTACCAATAGGTTGTGCCGTTCGTCAAGCCTGAATCTACGTAAGCAGTAGTCGTTGCGGTGGCGATTCGCGTGAATGAGCCACTCTGGCTGGCCCCCCGGAAAACTGCATACGAACTCACCGGCGCCGCGTCCCAGACCAGACTCGCGCTGGTGTTGCCCGCACTGGCGGTGAGGTTCGCCGGAGCGAGCGGATCGAGGGTCTCAACATCTGCCGTGTCCGCGGGTCGGAGCACGCGCCGGAAGGACGGATCGGAACCCTCCAAACCAGATATGCCGACGATGCCAACGTGATTGCCCACCGACACTGTGGCTGCAGGAACGTTGGCCACACGGACGCCGGTGTGGCCCGACCCGTCGCTGAGGTTACTCCCATCGTCAACGTAGAAGTAATCACTCCCGATGGCTGTCACCTTGCCGGTCGTGCGGACGAGCAGGCCGACATTGTTCAGCCCGTAGGCGACTCCAGAGACGCCTTTCTGCCCGGCCCCGGTGGTGGCGTTATAGTGGAAATCGCCGCCTCCAAGAGTGCGGTTGATCATCGCTGCGGGGACCGGTGGCTCTATCGAGCCGGTGATTTCTGTGGTCGACGCCTCGATGTAACGCTCGCCTGACGCGTTCGTTGATATGAAGCCCGTGACACTGACCAGATCGCCCGGGGCAACTGAGGCTGCATTGATGGCATCGACCACCTTGATGCCGCATGCGCGGTCTGGCTCCTGGATGTAGAACACGTCCTCGCTCGGGAAGGCACGGCTCACCACCTTTCCGACCAGTTGCACCTCCATGTCGTCCGGTTTCGTCTTTGCTCCGAACACGTCTACGGCGACGGCCAATTGCGCAAGACCGTGGAAGCCCTCTGGCGGGTTGCCCGGGCCAGTGTCGGTACTGAGGACTTTGCCGACGCCCGCTTGAATTGCTATGGTCCCGGTAAGGCCCGCGGCCCGCATCTCGGTCGAGGCTGTCGCGGAGCTGAAGGTCTTAAGGGTCTCAGAACTGCCGTCTTCGCCAGCGACGAAGTACGCGCCATACGTCGGGTCATCGCCTGTTGACGCTATAGGCTTGCCGTTTATCCTGACCGTACTGCCTTCATCAAGCGCGAGAGCCTCACTGATTGTGCCAACGACATACTGGGGTTCCACAGCCGGCGGTGTGGGGTCGGGCACCGGCGGCGTCTCATCCTCCGCGAGCATCGCGAGTTCATCAAGCTTGATGGCTGCCGC